>CEVM01007938.1_pt1 | contig 82944 bp, 66 predicted proteins | sample 531481 | NCBI WGS metagenome assembly CEVM01 (sample SAMEA2623649, study PRJEB7988) | marine metagenome | biome: marine biome (ENVO:00000447); feature: mesopelagic zone (ENVO:00000213) & marine oxygen minimum zone (ENVO:01000065); material: "saline water (ENVO:00002010), including plankton...
TCATAAAGTAAAACGAAACTATTTTCTCAAAAACTTATAGAATATTTTAAGTAGCGACTTACTTAAGTGCTTTAGGTTAATCTTGATTTTTAGTTATTTTCTTTTAATGATGCATAGTAGGAAAGGCGGTGTTTAATAGGATAATTTTATCGAATTTCTAACTGGGTTCTTACCTCGTTTAAACCCTCTCCCCTTACGCTTACATTAGTAAGTCCTTTTTTAAACCCACTACCTATAATGATCATAGCCTTTCCATAAAACAAATTGACCGTATTGCCTTTAAAAGGGGTTAGACTCTGTGGGTTACCATTACCTACACCAGCTAAATAACCGGTACCATTTACTTCAATTTGCAAGGCATTATCTGCAAGTGGCGCAGGATTGCCATCTTTGTCAAAGGCTTCTACAAGTATGTAGCTTAGATCGATCCCGTTAGCCATTATAGTTGTCCTGTCAGGGCTTAGTTTAATCATACTTACTTCCCCCGCCGTTTTTATTGTTTTTTCGCCAATTACAGCACCATCTTTATAGACCACAGCTTTTACTTCACCGGGTTCGTAGGTGACGTCCTTCCACATCGAACTCTGATTGAAATTGGCTCCTAATTTCTGTGGTGTGATGGTGATGTACATAATACTGGCAATTAAAAATCCTTTCCATCCCAATCTTCAAACCGTGCATCATCCAGTTCGTCTTCCCGTTTTATAATCAAGGGCTTTTCTTCCGGAGTTTCCGTCTGGGTGAATAGCGCTTCGAGCATCGCCTGGGTGGGTTTGGTTTGGTTCTTTTCCACGTCCTTGATAATCGCAATGACCGCATTAATGCGTTTCAGGAGTTTGGCTTCCAGGGTGCGTCCGGTAGGACCTAAATGTTCTTTGGGAGAAATCTCATTATACAGGAAAAAGTCGAGCATAGTCTCCATCGCTTCCGTGTGCGTTTTGAAGTGTTTGCGGGAGAATTCCTGAAATCGTTTTGCTGTAGTTTTCTTAAATCGAATGCCTAAAAATGGGTCCATAATTCGCTGATTTGTCGCAAATTCCTCCCATAAAACAGGCGCTTTGAAGGCATTTGTCGCAAATTGTTGAGAATCAACGTATTGCTTAAATTTTAAACCGCTGATTTTCAATGTATTGAAAACGAAAAGGAATTCGTAACAGCGCGCAGCGCGTTACCCTCTTGCTATTCCTTTTCGTTCGCCGCAGGCGAACAAAAATCCCTACAATTTGGTTACCAGATTATCATCTGCAACCCTTGCTTTTTCTCTGGAAAAATTTCCGAAATGTTAGTATTTGCTGGGTAGGTTTATCAGCGAAAGTCAAAAAATGGATACCCCTACTTTTAAAATGTGTGCTGTTTTTCAGCCTTTTAAAGATACGTTATTTTATAAATTTCCGGGTCTTCGTAAACAAAAAAACGCCCCATTTTGTGGAGCGTTTGTTGATTTCAGTCTGGAGTTTTTATATGTTGAATACATAGGTATAGGAATATAAATTCCGCATCGCTTCTTCACCCAGCATCTGGTCAATAGGGGTATGATGTTTTAAAGCGTAATTCATCAGCTCCCTGCCGTATTTCTTTTTGATGTCTTCCCTGGATTTAGCCAAAAGCCGTTCTTGTGCTTCGGGGCTTAAATCGGTAAAATTGAGATAAATCATGGTTCTGAATTTTAAAGAATGCCTTCATCCGCAAAGCTGAAGTATTTGCCTGATGGGGTTAAAATGATGTGATCTAAAACTTTTATGTCCAGAAACTCCCCTGCGCTCTTGATTTTGCGGGTAATGCTCTTGTCGGCTTCACTGGGATTAAGGGTTCCGCTGGGGTGGTTATGCGTCAGGATCATCCCCACTGCCAAAGATTTCAGTGCAACCGCAAATATTAGTCTTACGTCTACCAGCGTTCCTGTTATCCCGCCCTGCGAAACCTGAAATACCCCTTTGATCTGGTTGCTGTTGTTGAGCAACAGAATTTTAAAGGTTTCAAAAGTGGCGATATGGTCTTTATCCCAGTTCTTATAGATTGCCTCGGCAGCATTGGCAGAAGAACTGATTTTAATCCAGTCTGTAGCTTTCTGTTTGGTGGAATACCGAAGCTTGATTTCGTTGAGTTGTGTTTGCATAACGATCGGCTTAATATTCGTTAGGTAGCATCAGGGTATCGTCTACAAAAAACAGGCGCAGTTCATCTAAAGGAAAATCAGTTAGGTCATACTGCTGTTCAAAGAGGGTAATACCATTCCCTTCTCCATAGGTGATTACCGCTTCATTGCGGGTTCGTTTTTGATCTTCTTTGCTGTACCGCTTAAACACAGCCACAATAAATCCGTGTTTGGCTCTAAAGCCTTTAACGACTGCTGCAATATCGGTAAGCATCCAGTAGCAGGCTGCCTGCTCCGCCAGATAGTGTACCCCTGCGGTGTATTTATAATTGAATAGCGGTAAGGTGTAATACACGGCACTTCCGCTGAATTGCTGCAGATTTTGCCCTAAATTGATATTTGAATTTTCCATGGTGATACGAATTAAGAATAAGTAAAAAGGTTGGGCACTATTTCCATCAACAATGCCCAGGCCTTTAAAACAGTTTAAGATTTGCTGCCCATTAAAAGGATTTCGGAAGCTTCGATTTCGGTTACATAGCGGGTTACTCCCTCTTTGTCCTCATAACTGCGGGATTTGAGTTTTCCGCTTAAAGCCAGTTCTTTACCTTTAACTACATAGTTCTCAATGAGGTCTGCGGTTTTACCCCAGGCGACAACGGTGTGCCATTCGGTAGTCTGTACCTTTTCGCCTTTATCCTTTTTATAGAATTCATTGGTGGCGAGGGAAAAGCGTGCGACTTTGCGGCCGCTTTCCAAATTGGTGATGGTTGGCTCCTGACCAACATTTCCGATTAACTGTACATGGTTTCTTAAAGTTCCCATAATTGAAAGAGTTTAATGCCCGTAATTAGGCGGTTAATAAATCCCCCTCTTGTTTTTTAAGCTTCCTGATTAAGGAACTGAACTTAAATTTTAAGGGGTGTTTGTTTGCCTTCTTACGTGCGTAGCACAATGGATCAGGTGGGTTTTGTCAAGGCTTTCCGGGAACAAATCAGGAGTGTCTGCGACGTAGTAATCCCGATAGTCATCGGGATTCAAGGAAGTAGAAACCTTATTTTTCCTGGAAACTCCGTATATCCTTGACAAGTTCCATAAGGACCTTAGCAATTCTTTTAAAACCGGATGCGCAGTAAGCGTACGGGAAGTTAAGCGAGGGGAGCAGTCGGGTTTATTCTAGAATTGGTTAGGTTCTGCCTGTTTTTCGCTGTCCCGAAAAACAAGCAAGGCCTTAGCCATTAAAAACCCCTTAAAATGACTAAGACGGCACGTGATTTTTCAGGATTTACGAGCAGGGGCTCAAGAAGAACCTGCCGTAAAATCCGGTTAAGAAAATCAGGATGCCGGCTTTCCTAATTAAAAGCGGACTCATCTGTTTTTTGGAAGTGAATGTAATGCACCCATAAGCGCAGCGAGCGGGTAAGTGGAATGAAAGAGTCAAAACAACAGATGGGTCCAAGACTTCGAGTGAAGCTAATTTGCCGAAATGAAGATTAGCGGAATGTAGGGAAATGGGATGAGCGATATAGTGAGCAAACGAAGAAAGGATGAAAAGTACACCTTTATAGAAGTGGAATTGAAAACTTAGTCGTAAACTACTCGCCTTTATTCGGTCTGTTTTTTAAATCTTCGACCATAGCAACGGTTCTAAAACCTGTATGATCTGAAGAAGAATCAAGGGTTTGCCCCATTCTTGCAGAAATGCGATAACTGGCACAATAGGATTTATCACATAAAAACGAGCCTCCTTTAATAACCTTTTCCTGTTGATACGGATTTACGGGATTATGGGACTGTGCCGGGCCTTTTGGATTTCGCACTTCGTTACCCACAAGGCTCTCGTAATAATTTACAGAAAACCAATCTTGTGTGAGCTCCCAGACATTTCCTGCCATATCATAAATGCCAAGCGAGTTGGGTTCGAAAGCACCTACTGGAGCTATATAGGAAAAACCATCTTCTGCTTGATTTTTGTTGGGAAAATCTCCCTGCCAGGTATTGGCCTTTTTAGTTAGCTCGCCCTCATCATCTCCCCAAGTATAGATTCCCCCGTGCATTTTACCAAGAGCCGCTGCCTCCCATTGCGCTTCGGTAGGGAGTTTACGATTGGCCCACTCACAATAGGCCAGTGCATCTTCATAAGCAACGTGAACCACAGGATAATCATCTTATCCTTCAATTGTTGATTCTGGCCCCTGTGGATGCTTCCAGTTTGCTCCGCTTTTCCACTCCCACCATTGCGCATAATTTCGTAAATCGGTTACTCCTTCAGCCTTTCTGTTAAATATTAAAGATCCAGGTTGCAGCATGCTGTCGGCCGGTTTTGGCGTTGCGGGAGGTAAGTCTTTTTTCATTTCTTCCCAATCTACAGGGCGCTCTGCAACTGTGATGTATCCAGACGCTTCTGTAAAAGCCTTGAACTGAGCATTGGTTACTTCAGTCTTATCAATAAAAAACCCATCAACTGCAACGGGATGCTCAGGTTTTTCCCGAGGTAAGGCTGATGCATCACCTTCCAGTGCACCTTGTGTAAAGCGAACCCCCGAAACCCAAACCATACCCTCAGGTGTTTTAATATCTCCAGGTTGTTCTACACTTAGTTCTTTTGCATGTTCCAGTTTAATTTCGTGTGGAACTTCGTTCGTCTTGATAGATTTATCCTTACATGATCCGGCTAAAAGCAATAGGACTATAATAAAGTGTTTTAATCCAAATGCATTCTTTAATTTCATGGAATATTTTCTATCTGAGAATTTAATTCAAAGATCAATTCATTTATAGAAGATTTTAAATCAATATTGGTTAATTAAATACTTAAAATGTAACATTTATAAGATATCCTAAATTATGAACATTTTTATATTCGCTTATTATAAAGAATGTTATTATTATAATCTTCCTTTCTAATATTACCATTCGTCCATTTAAATTCATATGGGACTCCTGCACCCTTACATTTAGTAAAATAGATTTTAATCGGATGTAGTCCCTTCTTAAGATGAACTGATTTTTCTAGAGTTTTATTCGTCTTGTACTTATAATCTGCATCATAAAGAAGTGCGTTGTGTAGCCTAACGAGTCCTTTATCTTTAGCAGTAAATTTAAAAACGTAAATTCCATCCTCAGGTACTTGAATAAATGCCTCAATTAGGTATAAACCGTCTTCCAAATTGCGCATCTCATTAACATCTGTTAATTTCCTTTCCGATACTGGTCTCATAAGATCCAATTTGGGAAGCCAGGGAAACAATCCTTCAAATTGTTTAAGAGTATAACCCTTAGATACGTCCAAATCTTTTACAGAAGGGATTGGTGTATCATCATAAGGTCTGATGGCAGATGTATCCGGCATTCGTAATTGCAATACCTCGTCTTTCATAAGTTGCTGAAGCTCCCGTAAAGTTTCAACTTCTGCTAAATTGTATTCTTCCTGTTTATCTTTTGAAATGTTATAAATCTCAAAATCATCATCGGCAGATTGAATGTCATAACGCAAGCCGACATAACTGCCTTTTCGTATCATTTGCATTTGGCCGCGCTGTCGGTTCTGATTCTTTTTTGCAAATTCTTTGTATCCCGGAGTGATCCCTCCCTGAAAATATTCAACATAAACTATACTTTCCTGCTGTTTTCCCAAACCTGTTAATGCCGGAATAAGTGAAGTGCCATCTGTATTTGCAGGCGGAATCAAGCCTGCAGCCTCAGTAAAGGTAGGTAGCCAATCGTAAAATATACTTGGTGATTCTACTACTCTATTTCTAGCAACCTTAGCTGGCCATCTAACAATTAATGGTGTTCGAAGGCCTCCTTCAAGTACATCGCGTTTAATCCCATCAAAAGGACCAAAACTATTAAAGAAATCTGGAGTATTTTCAACATACCCTTTTGGCAAATAGGATTCTTTTGAAGGACCATTGTCTGAAGCAAAAACAACCAATGTATTTTCGTCAATATTGAGGTCTTCTAAGAGTTTGAAGATATCTCCAACAGCATCGTCTATTCGACGGACACTTGTAGCATAACGCTTATATGTTTCAGGCCAGGCTACTTCAGGAGTGTCTTTATTCTTATCATTATCGTAAGTAGCGCTTTTATAGTCAGGGTGCATATACGAATCTGGAGTGCCACTTGCAGTATTAATCATTTTACCCGCTTTGCCCAGCCATTGTAAACCGCCCTCAAGTCCACCTCCTTCAGGATATTTTTGAGTGGGTAATTCAAGTACTGCATGCGGCGTGTCGTAAGACAAAAACATAAAAAAGGGTTTGTCATCCTCCTTCACCTGCTCTGTAATCCATTTTTTAGCCCTTGCGGTCCATAGGTCAGTAGTATAGGATTTATCAAGACCGGTTTTGATTGCTGTTGTATTTTCATAAACGGTTTTAGGGCCTCTGTAAATACCTTCGTTGGGATAATGTTCATGACCATCGCCGTGGCGCATATACCCATAAAAATAATCAAAGCCTCTTCTTAAGGGCTGTGCAGGCCAGGCATCTCCATTTTCAGACCATTTAGCGCTGCCTTGCAACCCGTATTTCCCAATTAATGCGGTAGCATATCCCGCCTGCCGTAAGACGCTTCCTAAAGTATGATTATTGGCCAGTGCCTTATCAAACTGATTATCTCTGACATTGGCGTGCCCCTGACTTAAACCACTAAGAAGAGAAGCTCGAGATGGCGCACAAACCGGTGCAGGCACATAGTGATTGGTAAGCATTGCACCTTCGTAAGCCATTTGGTCTAAATGAGGTGTTGCCATCCAAGGTTCTGAATCGTCTCCTCTTTTCCTCCGTTCATTTTGAAAAAAAACTCCGACATCCCCATAACCTAAATCATCAACAAGAATGAATAAGATATTTGGTTTTTCGGCCTTTGGCTGACCATAAATTGTTTGGCTAAAAAGAATAACCAAAACTAAAAAATACAGATTGGGAACGTATTTCATCTGTAAGTGTAAACTAATTATTTTAACTCCAATTCTTCTATTTCAGTCGTCGTTTTACCACGTATGCTCTCATGAATCGCTTTCAACTCTTCCAGCTTTTGAGGATTGCTTTCAGCTAAATTTATTTGCTGCCCTTCATCCTCAGACAGGTTATACAATTGATATTGTTTAGCATTACCTAACTCAATATTTACTTCCTGAGCAATCGAGGATCCATTATAGGGAGGAATAAATATCCAATCACCTGATCTTAATGCGGTGCGGCCTGTTGCCTCCAGAATAAGATTGTCTCTGCCTTTCTGACTTTCGCCTAAAAAAGTCTTCAATAAATCCTGACTATCTTCTCCCTCAATCATACTGCCCACCAGATCTGCAAGCGAACTCAACAAATCTATCTGTGAAACTACGGCATCACTGGTTTGAGGCTTAATTTTCCCCTGCCAGTAGGTCGCAAACGGCACACGTGTACCGGCTTCAAACAGGCTGTATTTACCGCCGCGCAAAACACCTGCAGGCCTATGGTCGCCTAACTTTTCTACCGCATCATCATAATACCCGTCATTTAAAACGGGGCCATTATCGCTGCTCAAAATAATGAGTGTATTTTCTAAAAGTCTTTCTTCTTCTAACGTCTTGAGAAATTCGCCAACACACCAGTCGGCTTCCAGAATTACATCTCCCCGGGGTCCCAACCCTGACTTGCCTGCAAATTCAGGAGCTGGAGTCCTGGGTACGTGAGGTTGCTGTAGCGCGTAGTATAAGAAGAAGGGCTTTTCTTTGTTAGATTTTACATAGCTCTGAGCTTTCGATAAGAAATTTTCAGCCATTTGCTCATCTATCCATTTTGCCTGCTCACCGCCTTTCATAAAACCGATGCGAGGAATTCCATTGACTATAGAGTTATTATGGCCATGATGCCATTTCATCTTCAACAGTTCCGGATTGTCAAGGCCGGTGGGTTCTCCCTCAAAGTTTTTTTCATAATCAACCTGAATAGGATCATTAGGGTCGAGGTTTTCTACCCTTCCATTTTTGATGTAAACAGTGGGAACCCGGTCCTGTGTAGCAGCCATGATATAGCTGTAGTCAAAACCTACTTCATTAGGCCCGGGATTTATTTTTCCATTCCAATCAACATTACCGTTACCCAATCCCAAATGCCACTTCCCTACAATGCCGGTTTGATAGCCCTGCTCCTTCAAAATTTTGGGCAGTGTCATTTGAGTGGTATCAATAAGTAAAGGAGCAGTTCCAGGAAGAATTTTAGCATTGGCATTTCGCCAGGGATACATTCCTGTCAACAGGGCAAAACGACTTGGTGAGCAGGTTGCTGAAGACGCATAGCCATTAGTAAACTTAACACCACCATTCACCAATCTATCCATATTAGGAGTATGAAGAGCTTTGGCCCCATAAGAACTAAGATCCCCGTAACCCAAATCATCTGCATAAATGATGACAATATTGGGTTTGGCAGCCGTTTCCGGCATTACTTCATGCTTTTTATCTTCATTTTTACAACCGAAGAAAGTTAGTGTTACAAAAAAGGCTGACAGATAAAATAGAGGGTATTTTGATATTCTCATAGTCAATAAATATATCTTATTAATTCGTTGTGAACCGGTTAGGATTTTGTTTGCTATACAACTTATCCTGTAAAAGGCCCAAAAAGGCAGGATCTTTCATCTTCATATTCCAGATGCTGAACTGTTCTTTTAGTGAGCGGGAATCTTCATTACGCTTCTCTAAAATGGAAGTGGTTTCTCCCAAATCAATTTGAAGATCGAAGAGATAGGATTTGTCTTTCTGAATCTCAAACTTCAAACCGTCAGCAGCTCGCACAGCATACTCCTCCTGATCAAATTTCCTCCAAAATAAATAAGGGTGTGGATCCCCATAATTTTCCTCCGTTAAAAAAGGTATTAAATCTACTCCGTCAAGTTCATTTTTAGTTTGAATTCTTTCTGAGGTTTGATTTATTGCCGTAGCGAAAATATCTAAAGCACTTATAGCCTTCTCGTAAATTTTTCCACTTTGAAGGCGAGCCGGCCAGCGCAGGGCAAAGGGCACACGAATTCCACCTTCAAATAAATCTCCTTTCTCTCCTCTCAATAAGCCGTTATCTGAAGCATTAGCGTTCTCTGGACCGCCATTATCTGAAAGGAAAAAAACGAGGGTATGGTCTGCAATTTTCAGCGAATCTAAAGCTTGCAAAACGCGGCCCACGCCATCATCCATTGCGCTTACCATGGCCGCATAAATTTTGCGTTTAGGGTCTTTGATCTGATCAAAACGTTCCAGATACTCCGAAGTCGCCTGTAATGGAGCGTGCGGTGCATTATATGCGAGATACATAAAGAAGGGAGCATCCTTATAGTGCTGAATATAATTTACCGCTTCGCGCGAAAGGGCATCGGTAAGATATTCGGTTTCTTCAACACGGGTTTCATTGCGCAATAGTTTAGTATTATATCCATCATACTGTTTACGGGCCTCAGTAAGATCATTAAGCGTCCACAACTCTGGAAGGTATTGATGTCCTCCGCTTAAAAACCCAAAAAAATCAGTAAAACCTCTTTTGCGGGGTACCAGCGATTCGTGTGCACCCATATGCCATTTTCCAAGGGCGATCGATTTGTAACCCGCCCTACCCAGAGCATCGGCTAAAGTTTCTTCACTCAATGGCAAACCCATAGTGGAATCATTAGGCGCCAGTAATGGGTTTCTACTAAAGCCAAAGCGATCCTGATACCTACCGGTTAAAATACCGGCACGACTAGGGCCACAAACCGCATAACTTACATAGGCATTAGTAAACTGTACACCTTCTTTTGCTATACGGTCAATATGTGGTGTAGGGATATCTGTACTGCCATTAAAACCCACATCTGCATAACCTAAATCATCAGCTAGAATGATGATGATATTAGGCTGCGTTTTTAATAAGTGAGATTCAGCATCCTGAGCAATCAGTTTAGGTGTAAAAAGCAACAGACCTAAAGCAGTTAGACTTAAAAAAAAGAATGATTTACGCATATACTAACGAAGCATTTAAAACGGATTAAAAAAGGCTTCTACCTTAAGTAAAATCCTTTGGATCTGATTTATTCTTTTAGTTTAAAAGAAACGTCATCTAAAAATAAGGGAGGAAAGCCATTTGCCTTGAAGAGTACAAACCGTAGTGCAGTGACTCCTTCGGGTACTGTAAATTCATACGAAGTCTCAGTCCACTCAGTAGATTTTGCAAGGTCAGGTGCAGAAAATAGCAAGGCATTGCCTGCATCGTTTCGTATTTTGGCTGAAATGGTATTTGCAGGTTCTGAAAGCCATTTGGTCCAAAATTTGAGTATATAGGTTTTACCAGGTTCAGCAGCTGCAACATAGAGTAGAGAACCATCTCCATTTTCAATTCTGCCGGCAAAGTTACCTGTTCTAGGTCCTGCCTCAGTTCCAACGATTCCATTCTTAAAACCAGCCCAAGGAGTGATCTCACCACTTTCAAAGCCTCCATTAATCATTAATTCTTTTTCGTCTAACGGTGGGGTGTACTCGGTATCTTGACCCGAACCAATGTTTTCATTGCGATTGATGGCTGCATAAACCTGACCAACGGTTGTAATATTTGAATCTTCATCAAAAAGCGATGAAGAATAAAGCGGAGCTTGTCTACCATCAAACCAGGCATAGCGATGCACCCATTCAATATTGTTCATGGCCTGTGTGGCTTGCTGCATAAATGATATGACTTCTTCCTGACTGTAGCGGTTTGTTTCAGGGGAAGTAGCATTCCAGTCTGCCACGGCAAATTCGGTAATCCAAATGGGTCGCTTACCGTATGCATTGTAGGTATTTTTCAATTTATTAATAAAGTTCAGGACATTAGAACCCCCATAGGAATGAACGGTAATAAAATCTACCCTTAAATTTGCGGCTTCGGCTTTTTGCATAAACTCTACCATCCACGCATTTTCAGGATTTACTGTTGCCGGTGATCCGATGGGAACTCCAAGTTCTTCAATTTTGGGCCATAAGGCGATGGCTTCATCAACACTCATATTTGCCTGATCAGCACCATCAGGCTCATTAAATCCTAAAACATACTTTACCTTGCCTTCTGCGATCAAGCCTTTAATACGAGATATATTGTCATCAGTTACAGAGCCTTTCCCCCAAAACATAGGTACATACTCTACATTATCAGGTATTTCCTCGCGTAACTCGTTACCCCAGCTATACATCCAGTGCGCTCCTAACTCACTGGTTCTATGCGACCAGGCTTTTGCTCTGTTAGTATAAGCTACTCCTTTTTTAGTAATTAAAGACGCATCGGTTTCTTGAGCTGCAGTTGCTGAATCTCCAAAATCTCCAATTACATTTGGTTCACAACTAACCAGTAAAACGGTTGCTATTAGTATTGCTAAATAATTTTTCATAACTATTAGATTTTATGTTATTGCCATGCAGGATTTTGCACTAAATTTTTATTTACATCAACTTCAGTTTGTGGTATAGGGAATACCTCTGATCGTCTTCCCAAGTATTGCGGTGCATATGGCCCTACAGGATCTGAACTTGCCCGCTGAATACCACCTTCAATTTCTCCCCACCGCTTAAGATCTATAAAACGCAGGCCTTCTAGAGCCAATTCTACTCTGCGCTCATGTCTAACAATCTCTATTATTTGGGCTTGATTTACGGTACCTTCTGCATCTGCTACGCTGGGCATATTTACACGTGCCCTAACCCGGTCAACCAGTGCTGCTGCACCGTCAATATCTCCGGTTTCTGCTAAAGCTTCCGCTCGCATAAGCAGCACATCGGCAAAGCGAATGACGTAGAAATCCTGTGAACCCTCACCAAAAACCGCATTGCCTTCAGCGTCAGGACCACGTCTTATATACTTACGCATACCATAACCTGTGGGACTATTTCCTGTAAATGTGCGGGCAGGGCTATCTAAAAACTGATCCCCTCTAAAATAGATACTTGCTAAAGCTCTCGGATCTCTGTTATTCTTTGGGTTTGCTGAGCTGTATAAAGGTGAGGTGGAAATAGGTTGACCATCTGTACAGTAGTAATCGTTTACTAAATTTGGCATAGGCCGTTGATCTACTTTAGGTGTACCTTCAAAAGTGGCGCTAAAAATCTCCCCATTTGAGGTGTCATCTCCTCTCAAAAACCGCACAGCAAAAACAACTTCCTGAGATAGTTCATTTTCCGGGGTGAAAAGCGCTCCGTAATTCGGGTGTAAGTCGTAATTGAGACCTAAAAGCTGGTCTGTCAACTCAATTACACCCAGAGGACCTTCATATACTTTATTGTATAATTGCACTCGTGAAAATAAGCCTAATGCAGCACCTTTAGTCGCATAGCCTTCTAGTCCTGAAGGCTGAGCCTCCGGAAGATATTTAACTGCCAGTTTAAGATCTTCTACTATTTGAGCAGTTACTTCTTCAAAAGTGCTTTTTGAAACATAGGCGTCTTCTAAGGTTTGTGGAGCTGTAATCAATGGAACATCTTCAAAGTAGACAGCGAGATTAAAGTAAAATAGTGCTCTTAGAAAATAAGCCTGCCCTAACAAACCTTCTTTGGTTTCTGCTGGAACCAAATCTTCAGAAATGATTTCCACATTTTGTATTACCGAGTTTACTCGTGCAATTCCCTGATAGCTGTTATTCCACAGGTTAAGTATCATTCCGTGAGTAGGGTCTAGTGTTCCTTCCATAAATAAGGCGGGGCCCTCGTATTCAAATTGCGTATATGCATTATCCCCAATACCGTCATAGCCAGGTATACCCTGAAATCCATTTAAATTACCGCCATATAAGGATCTGGACTGAAGCGTTGAATATACTGCGTTGAGTGCCAAGAAAGCATCGGCTTCAGATTGCCAGAAGTTACCTTCGGCTATTTGAGTGAGGGACTCTCGCTGGAGGTAATCCTGACTGCAATTTGTAGTCGTGAGAACTATAATAAATGCTATAAATATCTTTTTCATCGCTGTTATAATTTTAAATTAACGCCGAACGTAAATGTTTTGTAAAGCGGTACGTTTCTATTGCTTTGAGCACCATTTGCTCCTTCGGGATCAAAATATTCAAGACCGGTAAAGGTTATGAGGTTTTGTCCCCCTACAAAGAAGCGGAGATCATCTATAAGAATTCTTTTAGTTAAAGAGTTGGGTAATGAATATCCCAATTCGATATTCTTTAGTCTTAGGTAAGAGGCATCTTGAATGTAAAATGAAGATACGATGCCGTTATTCTGGCCTCCCACGCGTGGTAAGTTAGCGCTTGGATTTTCAGGGGTCCATCGTCCTAACCAGTAGGTTAAAACATTACTACGATCGTCTTCCATAGGTAAATTACCATTTCCTTGTAAAAGCCTGTCTACACCATTCACTCCCTGAAAAAGTATATTAAAATCGAAGCCTCCATATTCCACAGAAGCATTAAAATTGATGAGTAAATCTGGATTTGGATTTCCTATAATAGTACGGTCATTAGCATCTACTACCCCATCAGGAACTCCATCGGGTCCCGAAATATCTGCGTAACGTAAATCTCCAGGCCCTGTAAGTGCATTATTGAATTGAACAGGAGCATCTGCTATTTCTTCAAGACTCTGAAAAACTCCAATCGCCCGATAACCATAATAAGCTCTAAATGGCTCGCCTACGCGAATGATATTGATGTTAGTGATGGTTTCTTCTCCTCCGTCACCCAAGCCGGTTACCTCGTTATTTAAAAACTTGGTCAGGTTTCCTCCTACACTAAACTTAACACCGCCAATATTGTTTCTGTAGTTAAGATTTAATTCAATTCCCTCACTTACCATCGAAGCAGCATTTTGAGCGGCTAGATTTGTAATTCCCAGGGTGTTGGGTATGGGGAAATTGCCGTAGAGAATATCTGAACTATTCCTTTTAAAATAATCAGAAACAATCTCTAGTCTGTTATTAAACAGCCCTAAATCTATACCTATATCGTATTGTTCGGTTTCTTCCCATCTAATAGATGGGTTTGCCAAACTTGTTATAGCCACCCCAACTACCGTATTATCATTACCCAGAACATAATCTATACCTGGATTATAGGTCTGAGAAAAAATGTAATTACCAATGCGGTCATTACCACTTATACCCCAACTTCCTCTTAGTTTCAGGTTTGAAATGAAGTCAACATCCTCCATAAATGCTTCTTCAGATACTCTCCAACCGACTGATCCTGACGGAAAGGTTCCGTAACGGTAATCCCGGCCAAATTTTGAAGAGGCATCCCTTCTCAAATTGAATTCTGCCAGGTATTTACCTTTATAATTGTAGTTTACTCTTCCAAAAAAGGATTGATACACCTCTTCAAGAGCGCTGCCGGAAACAGCGGGGTCAACCACACCTCCCGCATTGAATTCCTCCAAATTATCAGTTGGGAAACCACTCAATTGACCTGAGAAGCCGTCATCTTTGAAATAGGAAACAGAATGACCTAGTAAAACTCCAAAGTTATGCACCTCATTAAATGTCTTATCGTAGCGTAGAATATTTTCGTTTAGAAGTCGGTATTCAAAGTTTGTAGAGTTGTTGAGATTATTCAATTCATTATTAATGACTACATTTCCTTCCCAGTCATTTACGGTTTGTCTAGGAGCGAAATTTGATGATAGGCCATAAATAATATTGGCACTTCCACTGGTTTCAAACGAGAGGTTATCGGTAAATTGAAATGTAAGCCCTATACGCTGACTTATATTTATATTATCACTTTCGTTATTCCCTAAAAAGCCTCTTCGCAGCGGGTTTTGTGTTAAAAAGGAATTATTTGTATTCAGGTATGCACCATCAACGACACCATACTCCCCATTACTATAATATAGTGGAATGGTAGGTGCACTACGCTGGAAGGAATAAATAATACCGTTATCTCCATCCAAGGCGTTCTGACCGCCTGTAGGGCCTTCATTATGTCTCCAGAAAGCATTTGTAACGCTACTGATGCTAAACCACTCCTTCATCTTGGAGTTGATATTCAGACTCAGGTTGTAGCGGTCACTGCGAAATTTACTGCGTACTATAGCTTCCTGCCCCAGATACCCAAATGAAACCCGGTAGGTGGTTTTTTCACTACCGCCGGAAAATGAGAAATTGTGATTCATAATTGGTGCTGAAGTTAACACTACATCAGCCCAGTTGGTCTCCGAAAATTGATCTGGTAAAGACCCGGTTCGTATTGCCTCTAATTGTTCATCAGTATAGCGTGGTAAAAAACCGGGACCATCCTGATTTCTATATTTCTCGTTCATTAAAATTGCATAATCTAATGAACCTAAAAATTCCGGTTTAATGGTGGCTTCCTGAATTCCATAATACCCATTATACCTAATCTCAAAGGTATCTGCCTTCCCACGTTTTGTAGTCACCAAAACCACCCCATTTGCACCTCTAGCGCCATAAATTGCAGCGGCTGAAGCATCTTTTAAGACTGTAACGCTTGCAATATCTGATGGGTTAAGATTATTAAAAGCTGCAAGATTATCATATTGAATATTGTCTATAACTATTAGAGGCGTACTATTCCCAAAGGTTCCAATACCCCTAATATTTATAGAAGAAGCGTCTGCACCCGGGTTACCTGAGGTTTGCGTGAGCTGCACCCCCGAAAATCTTCCGTAAAGCAGCTGACCTGATTGAGTTACCGGTTGGTTTACCGCCTCATCAAAGGTTACAGTCTCTACGGCGCCGGTGAGGTTTACCTTTTTCTGTGTGCCATAGCCCACAACTACCACCTCATCCAATGCAGCAACATCGGTAGATAAGGTCACATTAATCATGTTACGACCGGACACCTCAATCGTTTTCGTTTGAAAGCCCACATAACTTATGATAAGCGACGTGTTTGAGGGTACCGTGATTTCATAATTACCATCAAAATCTGTACTGACACCATTAGTCGTATTTTTAGCGTCAATAATTGTAACACCAGGCAGAGGCATCCCATCTTCTTCTGAGGTAATGGTACCCGTCACACGCAATTGCTCCTGTGCAATCGCCTGACTTAGGTTGGGGACTCCTAAAAAACCCAGCAAAATCAAAAACAGTAATTTGGAACTGACCATTCTGTTTTTAGTAATTTTTCGTGACTTCATAAGCTTAAATTTGAATCTCATCAATTTGTTAAAAATCTTAAGAGTTAGTTATGACATCAAATCTCTCCATTAACATATTTTGAAGGCAGGGCATATCATTCAAGAGAGGGTACAAATCAATCAATCTCAATAAAATCAATACTTTACAGTCTACCCCTGCTTTATTTTTGGCTTTTTAATACCCCTGTATTCTGAAGGAAGGCAGTCAAACTGATCTACAAAAGATTTCTTAAAATATTTATAATCGTTGAATCCCACTTCGTATGCGATATGACTCAGTTTGGTGTTTGAAGTAAGTATGATTTGAGCTGCCTTCTTAAGTCGTATAGATCGAATGAAAGCAGTAAGCGATAAGCCGGTGAGTGATTTGATTTTTCGATACAGTGTAGATTGACTCATATACAGCTCATCTACCATATTTTCAATTCCAAAATCAGGATTTTGAATGTTCTCTTCAACTAGTAAGATGGCCTTTTCAATAAAATCATCTTCCGGATCTTTTATGGTGGCATCTACATCTGCCTTTGTAGGTTCAAAGCGCACTTTATTAAGCAGATGTTCCTGAAGTTTTCTTCGGTTTTCCAAAAGGCTGTTTATACGGGCTTTAATAACATTGGCATTAAAGGGTTTTGTTATGTAATCATCTGCTCCTGTGTTTAAGCCATTGATTTCAAAAACAGTAGAACTGCGCGCTGTAAGTAAAATGACAGGGATGTGTGAGGTACTGATTTGTGATTTTAATTCCTTACAAAGTGAAATCCCATCTTTTTCGGGCATCATTACGTCGCTTACAATTAGATCTGGTACTTGTTTGGTTGCGATCTCGAGTCCCTCTACTCCATTACGAGCTTCCAAAATAGTATAGCTTTCAGAAAGCAGGGATTTTAAATATTCGCGTATCTCTGCATTATCGTCAATAATTAACAGGGTGTATTCCTGGCTGTTAACCTGCAGCGTATCTACGTAGGTCTTTGAAAGGTCTGAAGAATAGGCGCCTATATCGTCTGTCTTCATAAACTGCGTATCAATATCATTTTGCAGCAAGCGGCTTTCTAACGGAAGTTTTACAGTAAAAACAGTACCCTCATTCAACTTACTGGCAACCGAAATCTCTCCGTGATGCAGGTTTACGATATTTTTTGAAAAGGACAATCCCAGACCGCTACCCACAACTTTGGCCGTTTGTGCAGTCTGAATCTGGTAAAATTTATCAAAGATGTTATTGAGTTCCCTGGCATCCATACCCATCCCCGTGTCTTTTACCTGAATGATACAAAAGCCATCGTTCTTACTGATTTTAAGGGTGAGCTTGTCTTTGGGCTCACAGTATTTAATCGCGTTAGAAAGCAAATTGCACAAGACGATTTCCATCTTGTTTCGGTCAAAAAGAAATTCTATTTCTTCAGCCTCTGCTTTAAAAGTATAGGTAATGTCTTTTCGCTCTGCTGACTCTTTAAAATAAAGAAAAACCTCACTTGCAAATCGCACAAAATTACCCTGAGCCACACGCAGCTTTAAAAGTCCGTGGTCTGCTTTTCTAAAATCAAGTAGTTGATTGATTAAATTAAGCAAACGTTTTGCATTTTTTTCAATTGCGTTTAACTGATACGAAACTTTTGGTGTAAAATCGTTGGCTTCAAGCAATTCGGTAAGCGGACTTAGAATGAGGGTAAGCGGAGTGCGTAACTCGTGAGAGATGTTTGTGAAGAAACTTATTTTTGCCTCATTAAGTTCCTGTTGTTTTTCTTTTTCAATGCGAATAATCTCCAGATTATTTTTCAACCGGTTTTGTCTTCGGAAGAAATCGATCAGAATTATAGCTATTACGAGAATCACTAAAAAATAGGCGATAAAAGCCCAGATACTAAACCAGGGTGCTGGAAGAATTTTAATCGCAATGGTTTTAGGTTGGCTCCAGTTTATATTATTGCGCGTCGCCTGTACCTTTAACAGATAACTACCTGCATCAAGACCTGTAAAAAACAACTCATTTGTACTTTGAAGATCGATCCAGTCTGATTGAAACCCTTCTAGTTTATAACGGTATTTAACGTTAGACTTTCCCAGATAATCATTGCTTGCGAAGCCTATCGAAAACAATTTGTCTTTATGGGTTAATTCAATTTTATCTACATAACTAAAGTCTTTATCAAGTATAACTTCCCCATTCACAACCTCTCCGGCGGTTACTAGCTTATTGTTTACTTTAAGGTTAGTGAGAATAACCTCGCTGGTAGCCTGCATTTTTCCGATGGTCTCGGGATTGAAAAAAACCACGTTATCGCTTCCTCCAAAATAAATGGTCTCATTATTAAAATTAAAGCAAGAGCGTAAATTAAAAGAGGTAGTTGTAACACCATTAAGTTCTCCGAAAGAAACGATTTCTCCATTTGGACTTAAGCGTACAATCTCCAGCTGGTTAGTAAACCAGAGATTATCTTGCGCATCAAGGGTCATTGCATTTATAAAATCATTGCTTAAACCTCTATCGGATGTATACTCCTCAACGATCTGAAGCCTTTTATCCCGGTATTTGGTTTTAATAAGACCTCCCGGGGTTCCCAGCCACAAATAATCTGTATCGGGTAGCAAATTATTAATAATCACACTGGGTAACTGACCCTCAAGAAACTGAGATTGATGGTAAAAAATTTCCTTTCGGGGATCAAAAAGGTGAACACCATTATAAGTACCTATCCAAATATTACCCTGATTGTCTTCTACAATACTGGTTATTCGATCGCTTTCCAATTTGTGCTGCTTGTCTTCTGAATCTCTATATGAGGTATAGGCAGTCTTGTCTCTAAATTTTCCACCTTTTACAATCATCAAACCTCGTTGCTGGGTTCCCAATATGAGGTTATCATGAGAATCTATAAAGATGGCAGATATTTTATTCAGATTTTCATCTACAAAGATTCGTTTTAGAGTATTTCTATCGTAAATGTGTAAACCTTTTTGTGTGCCTACGTAAATAAGATTGTTTTTACGGTAGATGGTATTGATTTTTAGATCTGATAATTCGGTTGCATTCATTAAGTTCTCTCCGTTATCCCCTATATACAGACCGCTACTTAAAGTGCCCAACCAAAACGACGAGTCTTCTACATATAAGCTGTGCACGTTTAAATTGGCTTTGATATCATACAAAGATGCGTTTCTACCCATACTCTGAAAGCCCTCATTTTCAACCAACTTCACCACACCGCCGTAGGCTGTGGTTACCCACGTTATATTATTTTCATCCCTATGCAAATCAAGTATAGTGGCATAGTTAATTGCCTTTTTGTTTAAATCCTGATTTACAAGATCTACTTTTTCAAAGCGCGTAAGCTCGGGATTGCTCACATATAAACCGTTGCCCCAGGTACCAATCCAGATCCTATGATAGTTGTCTAAAAGGAGTGTTTTAGAAAAGTCGCTGGTCACATTAGTTTCAATAGAATCCAGTTTTTGATTCTTGGTGTCCAGAAAATAGAGTTTTGTGTTTTTTGAATTTGGTACTGTAACCCAGATTTTATTACGCCGTTCATCGGGCAGAATATCAAAAACACTTTTATTTAAATTAAAGGTTACAATTTTTTTCTCTGTAGCATCGTATTTTGACAAAACCCGATTATTGGTAAACCAGACATTGTCGTATGCGTCTTTTTTAATGGCATATATGGCTCCCTGAAGTGGATGATGCTCTACAAGTTCATTGGTTTCAGAATTGATGACAAACAGTCCATTTTCCCAGGTACCTATCCAGATTTCATCCTTTTTTCCTTCGGCAATAGCGGTAATACGCAGGTCAACCTGATTATTTAGATCTATAATATCATTGTAAGATACCATTTCGTCCGTCTCAATGATAAGCTTGGAAAGACCGCCACTTTTTGTACCAATCCAAAGATTGTTCGCGCTATCGATGAAAAGAGTTTCAATGTTTTCGTTTTTAAGTTCAGGATAAGTATCTCCCGGTTTTAAAGCATTAAAATCATAACCATTGTATTTAGTAATACCATTTTCAGTACCAAACCATTTTACATTTAGACTATCGCTGACGACCGAGGTCACGTAATTATTGGTTAATCCTTCTTTGGTAGTTATATATTCTAAAATATACTCGCGTTCATCTAATTGTCCATAGAATAAAAAACATTTGAAAAGAATAACCAATGTGAATAGAATGCGCATAGTTGTTTTTTATCTTAAATTCAAAATACAGAATGAAAACGTTATAGTAAAAATAATGTTAAATCAATCATTCGAAAATGCTTTTATCATTTTGATCAGTCCTCTAAAAAATTAAGGTGTATGGGTAGAAAAAATCTTAAATTTTAACTGTCGGATGCTACCTTCCTTGCTAAAATCGATTTAAGATTTCGAATGGAATCGAGTTGATTTTTAAACCTATTTACCAGCTCCGGATGGTCTTGAGCTACATTAACTTTTTCTGAAGGGTCGGTATTAATATCGTACAATTGCATTTTATAACTCGCTCCGTCTTCAATACCTTTTCGGGCTATAAATGTTGGTAGGTTTTTTTTTCTGGGTAGAGCATCAATAAATTTCCAATTTTTATTACGAAGCGCCAATGTAAAAGATTCCTCAACCAGAACAGACCTGCCGTCAATTGATCTCCCCAGTAAAACATCAGAAAGATTCTTACTATCAATGGCCTCCCCCTTTTTTAACGGAGATGCGGTAAGGTTTGCTAACGAAGCATAAAAATCTACCTGACTAATAAGCGCCTCATTCACGCCTGGGATAGCCTTTCCTTCCCAGTAAACAATTGTGGGTACGCGGGTACCGGCCTCAAAGGCACTGTATTTACCACCTCTATATATACCGCCCGGCTTATGCTCGCCCAACAATTCAACAGCCTGATCTTCATAACCGTCATTTAATACAGGGCCATTATCGCTGGTAAAAATGATCAAAGTATTCTCTAACAGATTTCTTTGCCTTAAACTTTCAATAACTTTTCCGGTAATCCAGTCCATTTGTACGATGGCATCTCCTCTGGGGCCCATGGTACTTTTCCCCTGAAACCGCGGGTGCGGTAAACGCGGAACGTGAATATCGTGAAAGGAGAAAAATAAAAAGAAAGGCTCTTCTGCTTTTTCGCTTATAAAGGTGTCTGCCTTAGCGGTAAGAACATCTGCAAAATCTTCATCGTTCCAATATGCACTAGCTCCCCCCGTCATAAACCCAATGCGACTTATTCCATTTACAACGGTATTGCTGTGTTCGGGATCGGCCGGTTGCCTTAATAGTTCAGGGTTTTGTATTCCATCCGGAAAATTTCCTATTTTCCGCGAATAATTTACCTCAAGAGGCGCTTCGCTTTTACTCAAGCCTACTACCCTATCATTCTCCAAATAGACTGAAGGAACCCGATCACCGGTTGCGGGAATAAGAAAACTATAGTCGAACCCGGTTTCAAAGGGGCCCGGCTTGATAGTTGTGTTCCAATCTACATCCCCGTTACCCAAACCTAAATGCCATTTACCCACTACTCCCGTACGATAACCGGTCCGCTTCAACATTTTTGGCAAGGTCTCCAAGCCTGGATCAATAATTAAAGGAGCGTCGCCCGGTAACACCGAAGCATTATTTCTAAACGCATACTGCCCGGTAAGTAGAGAATATCGTGATGGGGTGCAAGTAGCTGAAGTACTGTGCGCATCGGTAAACACCACCCCATTTGCGGCAAGCTTATCTACATTAGGAGTATTAACACCCTGAGCACCGTATACGCCTAAATCGCCGTAACCCAAATCATCAACATAAAAAATGACAATGTTGGGCTGGACATCGGTAGACGTATCACTTCGACTAGTACTGGATTCCTGAACATTTTTACAGGAAAGCTGAAATAGCATAAAACCTAAAAGGCCGATACAATACTTTGACATGATCTGAATCTTTAAATCTTAGTATCAAATTTAGTTTAGCCGCTTAGGGGTAAGGGGTATCATTAATGCAGCGGAGGGGGTAAAAAGGGCGTTTTAGTCATTTGTACCATCAGATGACTGATAATTAGGGGTATTTTTTAAAAAAAACAGGCTATTGAACGTTTTATACCCGCAACTGAATGATACAACTAGTTTAAAGCCTGCATAAATTCCTAATTTCCGTGAAGCGCTATGAAGTAATTTTTATTCTAAGTTTTACCTATGAATTTTATGTTTAACCGAAAGTTTTTGGTTTTTTTCGCCTTCCTGATTTTTACCAGGACCTATTCTCATTCCTATTACGTACATCCCATTCTGGGTGATGATACCCATACCGGTTTAAGCAAGGCAGAAGCCTTTCAAAGTCTGGAAAAAATCAATCAACTGAATCTCAAAGCAGGTGACTCTGTATTTCTGGCAAACGGGGAAGCTTTCTACGGAAGCTTGATACTAAATAATTTAGATGGTGAGGAGCAAAATCCCATTTACATCGGTTCAAAAAACTGGGACGCTAATTTGCTTGATGCTCCTGCGCTAATCGATTTTAAAAATTTCAGCTACGGTATTCAAATCCAAAATTGCTCCTACGTAGAGCTTAATAAACTGATTATCACAGGCGATGGTTATACCGGCTTAAAACCCAATCATAATATGACCTGCGGTGTCTTAATTAATACGCAGGGCGAGGGCAGCACCAGTAATATTGTATTGAAAAATTTGACTTTGAAAGAAATTTTTCACGAAAACAAAGGCTTTACGCGTGGTGCTGATGAAGTCAATACCGCAAATGGAACACAAGCCTACGGTTGGGGAATACGCCTTATTAGTGATAATCCCCGTGCCAGAATCAGGAAGGTGCGTATCTCCGGATGCAGTGTTTCAGACGTAAGTCATACCGGTATTAAACTCACCGGCAGTAATCAGAATATTACAAATATTGAAATATTTAATAATCAGGTTTACAAAACCGGCGGGCCTGGCATTCAAATGTCTGAAGTCGCATCGGTTTACGTTGCTGATAATTTTATTTCGCATTCGGGAAGCGTTGACGACAGCCGCAAATGGGGTCGCGGCAGCGGTCTGTGGACCTGGGGATCGTCGCAGGTTTTGATTGAAAAGAATAAATTTTTATATGCAAACGGTCCTGGTGACTCTGCCGGAGCGCATATCGATTTTAATTGCGACAATATTGTTTTACAATACAACATCTCCGCTTACAACGCGGGTGGATTTTGTGAGATTTTAGGTAATAATTACAACTGTGCCTATCGATATAATCTCAGCATCAATGACGGTAATCGTACCAAAGGTAAAGACGGTGCTTTTCAGGAAGGAAAAATCTTTTGGCTGAGTGGTTATCAAGGCAATGACAAACCGCGTAAAGGCCCTGTAAACACCTATTTTTATAATAATACTATTTATTCTGACGGAAGCTACACGCCCAAAATCGCTATCGAAAAATCAAGCAACGGTATCCTCATTGCAAATAATATTTTTTACATAAAAGGAAACACCGAAATGGTTCTTGGAGACCAGTACAAACCTGCAAAAGAAGGGGGTACTGCAGCAGCCAATGTGATTTTTGGTACTAATTTATTCTACAGCCCTAAAAGCTGGCCACAAAAAATTTCATTCAAAGACTCTAATCCTATTTACGGAGATCCTGGTATTGCAAATGATGGTAAAATAAATATAGATAGTTATATACCATCAAATAAAAAATTAGTGACGCTCAAAACCAAAGAAATCAATAAAATCCCCAATGATACGATTGGTTTGTTTTTGGGTCTAGAATTAGAAAGGGATTTGTTAGGCAATAAAATTTCATTTCCCTTTTTAGGAGCTATTCAACCTCATTAAATCTATTCTATGAAAAACTATATTTCTTTTTTTTCTAATCTAATTTCATTCTTATGTATCCTGAACATATCAGAAGGAGTATGTCAAGATGCTAAAAGACCAAACGTGCTCTTCATAATCTGTGATGATCTCAACGATTACGAAGGCGTTTTTGGGGGTCACCCACAAGCTCTAACCCCAAATATAGATAAGCTGGCTGCATCAGGAGTTCGTTTTATAAATGCGCAATCCAATGTGCCTGTTTGTTCTCCCTCCCGTAACAGTTTGCTCACTGGGGTTTATCCGCATCAATCAGGAGATTTTGGATGGACCGATTTAAAGAAGCAGCCAGTTTTAAAAAATAATAAAACCCTAATCAGATTTTTTCAGGAAAATGGTTATTACACATTGGGTACAGGTAAGATAAGTCACTCTCATATAAGCGAAGACTGGGACGAATGGGGCTTGCCTCTTAGATACAACTATGGCCCGGTTTTCTATGACGGCAATGAGGTTACTGCTCATCCTGAGGTTCCTGAACCGTATCACAGTATAGGACCTATTGACGGCTCTTTTGGCAGTCTTGCATTTAATCAAAATTTAACTGATAAAAAAAATCATGGTGGGTGGGTTTATGGTAAAGATCTGAAGCCTATGAATTATGTAACTGATCAGGAACGTGATCCTATGCAAGATGAGTTACACGCAAACTGGGCTATAAAGAGAATCAATGAACTTTCTTCCAAGGCTTTAGAAAAACCTTTTTTTATGGGCTTAGGCTTTGTAAGGCCACATACTCCACTTCACGCCCCTCAAAAGTACTTTGATAAATTCCCTATTGAAAATCTCATACTTTCAAACTGGATTCCAAATGACACTACTGATACGTTCTATGAAAATAATTTTGATAGTAGCAGAGATAATAAAGGGCCACGGTACTTTGACTTGTTAGTCCAATCTTTTGGTGGAGACCGTGAACTCGCCTTAAAGCATTTCTTACAGGCCTATTTAGCTTGTGTTGCCTTTGTAGACGAACAAGTTGGGAAGGTTATAGAAGCGTTAAATGATAGCAGCTTAGCTTCAAATACGATTATTGTATTTACCAGTGATCACGGTTGGCAAATGGGAGAAAAAAATTATTTATTTAAAAATTCACCCTGGGAGGAAAGTGCACGAATCCCTATGATTATTAAACCTCCCAAATTAACAGGTGGTAAACAGGTGGAGCAACCCGTTTCTTTGATTGATATTTTTCCTACACTGGCTGACTATTGTGATCTGAGTGGTTTTCATACAAAAAACGAAAATGGTGGAAAATTAGGAGGTTTTTCTTTACGGCCACTTATAGAAGGCAATGCCAAATGGCAGGGTCCGCAGGGTGCGCTCACAGTTGTAGGAAATTATGGAAATGAGGTGGCTAAAGAAAAACAAAATTACTCCTATCGTACGAAAAGATATCGCTATATCATATACAACAACGGGCAGGAAGAACTTTATGATCATGAGAATGACCCCTATGAATGGGAAAATGTTGCTGAGAATATAGCATACGAAAAAGTTAAGGCCGATCTAGCTAATCAGGTACAAGCTTTACTGCAGTCCTAACAGAGCATGGGAGCTAGGTTTCCATTTATCCTATCTTTTACTCTATGAATTACCCGGTTAAACCTATCTGCTACCGTAAGACTAGTTATAGGTAAGTGTATTTTACTTTTATTCCAGGTTTGTAGGTCCTTTTCTTAAATGGTAATTGCGATCGCCATTAATGACGGAATAGTTTTGCAAAAAAAACGGTAACAACTGGGAATTAACTACTACAGATACCGAAACTTTGCAAGACTGAGAAGTTTAGGAGAAGATGCTTTTTCTGTTGAAGCAAATACCAAAAGTCTCTTACCACATTGAAAATCCCTTATTATTGAGGTATTGTACAGTTCATATTAAGAAATACAAGCACCTTCAGGTTAAAAATAATATACCAGGTGAAGCGCAGCATTTTAAAATCAACGTTTAATGTATTTACGACCTGTCTTAAAATTAGGATCAAAGATGTCTTTGTATAAAGGTTCTGTGTTCTGCATCAAACTTTTTTGAATTTCGTAGGTAACATCCATCCACTCATCTCCTTCATCCCAAAGCGGAGAAATGAGAGTTTCTTCCCATTTGTGGTAGGCCTCTTCCAGTTCTTTAAGCATTGCCAAATTAGAATCGGCCAGATTCTCTGTTTCCTTTAGATTTTCTTCAAGATTGTACAGCACCGTTTTCAAATTTTCTAGCCTAACGGTTTTATAAGCACCCATACGCGCCGCAGATTCTTCAAGTTTTCGCCAGAACAATTCCTGATGTGGGTCACCCTGTAGTTCACCGTTTAGATAGGGCAATAGATCTACTCCGTCAAGCTGAAGATCCTTCGGTACTTTAAGAGATGTGGCTGCTACTGATGTTTTAAAAATATCTAACGAAGAGCTGAGTCCGTCAAAGGTTTTACCCGACACTACCTTTGAGGGATAACTTAAGATAAATGGAACCCGGTGCCCACCTTCAAAGTGATTGCCTTTCCATCCTTTAAGCATACCGTTTTGAGACTGATTGTTATGAGCCCCACCATTATCGCTTAAAAAGTAAATCAGCGTATTTTGACGCAGCCCTAAATCCTCTAATTTATCGATAAGCTTACCTACATTCTGATCTAATGACCAGGTCATAGCGGCTAAATCCTGACGGGGATGGTTCCTGTATTTTTCCAAATCTTCCGCCTTTGCTTCCATTGGAGTATGAACAGCGTTGTAGGCTAAATACATAAAAAATGGAGTCTCTTTTGACTCTTCAATAAATCGTGTACTTTGGTCTCCTAAAACATCAGTAAGATAGCCTTCAAAAACTACCTGCTCCCCGTTGTACTGAAGCATATTTTTTTCACCCGGATCTTTAAGCAGAAAATACGACCTGCTTCCGCTTAGAAAACCATAGAATTCATCAAAGCCTCGTTGATTGGGGTGATCTGATTTTTCCTCACCTAAATGCCACTTGCCCAAAGCGTAGGTGTTGTAACCATTGGACTGAAAAACATCAGCCATAGTAACTGCTTCATCACGAAGCCCTATACCTCCAGTACCATTTGCTTCGAAACCAAAGCGTTGCTGATATTTACCAGTCATAAGCCCCGCACGAGATGGTGCACAGACGGTAGCACTCACGTGGGCATCGGTAAACACAACACCACTTGCGGCCAACTCATCAATTCGAGGGGTTTCTAAATCTTCAGATCCCATAAAGCCAAAATCAGCGAAACCTGCATCATCAATAAGGATGATAATAACATTAGGTAGAGCTGGGCTTTGGACGACAGGTGTATTTTGCAGCTTTTCTGCCTTTGTTTTGCACGAAATTACGGCGGCACATAATCCAAAGAGTGTTAAGAAGTGTTTTAGCCTCATCATCACGTATATAATTATTTTTCAAAGAAACTCAGGTCCCATTGCGCATACCATTTTAAAATGGGTATGCCATCTTCAAACTCAATGGGTAACCATATGTATTCACCTTCAATTGCATTTTTAGGCTTCCAACGATCGGCCATAAAAATATAGGCATCATCATAGCCCGCAACCGGAATGATAAAGGTGCTTTGACTGTGGAACGTTGTTTTTTCCTGTTCCTGCGTTCCCTGAACCGGGTTGCCTAAAGATTTCCAGGCACCTAACATAGAGTCTGAAACTCCAGAACGGGCTGGATTAGGGTTCCAACCCGTTAAACCTGAAGTAATCATATAATACTTTCCCTTTCTTTTGAAAACAGCTGGGGCTTCATTCTTACCTCCCGGAAATACCCTGATATAGTCATTAGTAAGACTTAAATAATCGTCAGCAAGTTTTGAAATAAGTAAGGTTCTATTATTTTCTGAGGCGGTTATATGGTAGGCCGTCCCATCGTCATCTACAAAAAGAGTCATATCACGTGACATCTGGCCTTCATTAAAATCACGAATTAAAAAAACACCTTCTGCCGCATAATCATTAAGATTTATTTCTTGCTGATTGAATAGCTTTTCAGCCTTTTCACGTTGTTCTTTAGTAAAATTTAACGGCCATACCCCGGGATGAATTCTGAAGCTATCTAAATAGGTATACGGCCCGGTTACATTATCTGCAACTGCTACACCCGTCAGAGCAGCACTGTAGCCCTGATCTTTTAATTCGTGATGAAACCACATCACATATTTACCGGTATTGTTGTTATAAATAACTTTGGGTCGCTCAACGATGGCCCCTTTCTGTAGTTTGCTATCCACATCAGTAAGCATCTCAAGTGCGATACCTTCATCATTCCAATTGTATAAATCTGGAGATGAGTATACATGAACTCCGGTAAAAGCTTTATTACCATTTTGTCCACTACTTTTATGCTCCCCAAACCAATAGTAGCGGTTCTTAACACGAAGTATCCCACCGCCGTGAGCATTTATATGTATGCCTTCATTATCGCTCCAAATGGGATTTTCATTATCAAATTCGTGATAGGTTTCTTGTGCAAAAGCAGTGATCCCGGCATAAACCAGATATACCAAGTATAAAAAAGTGATACTGATTCTAATGGGAAAAGTCATAGGTTTTTGATTAATGAGAAGTATAACTAAAATCTGTATCAAATATCTTCATCTCTAAGCTGATATTGGGGGTTAAATGTGCATATAGCGGGTACAAATAGAGCAATAGTGACCTAAATAGGTTATGAAAACCTTTTACAATTAGTCTTTTGTAAGTTTACTGCCCCACCAGGTTGGATCAGGATTGTACGTTTTAGATAGTATAAGTAAGCGTTGCTCTTCCAGTTTTGGAAGCAGTACTTCTAATCGCTCACGATCAAGTTCGGTACGTTTATGTTGATCAAACTGTGGGTCTTTTTGAGGCCTAAGTGCATTTGTTTCTTTAAGAAAAGCCATGAGTTCTGCCTTAAGACTATGCGTTCGTTCAGGTTCAATTTTGGAAAGGTCCCGTTGTTCCTTGAGATCAGTTTCTAAATTGTATAATTCGTCATGATCGTCTTCCCAATAGTGAATTAGCTTATATTCCCCTCTTCGAATTATGGATGAAGGCAGACCACCCTGATTACCGTAATGCGGATAGTGCCAAAACAGCGCTCGCTCCTCAAAATTCTTACCTTCTATAAGCAGTTTGAGGCTTCTACCATCAACCGATTGTTCTGGGATTTGAGGTATGCCTGCATAATCGAGCAGCGTGGGATAAAAATCAGCCCCCGTAACCGGAACATCAGAACTTCTTACGGCGTTATAGTTTCTTGGTAATCTGATGAAAAAAGGTTCTCTGATGCCTCCCTCCCATTGATAGCCTTTTCCACCTCGCAAAGTAAGATTTGAAGTTGAAAAAGCATCACCGGAAGCAACGCCGCCATTATCTGAGGTAAATATGATAATAGTATTTTCATAGAGTCCGCTTTGTTTGAGCTGCTTGATAACCAGACCAACTGCATCATCCATTTGTTCTACCAGGCCTGCATAAACCGGATTATCCTGTTGGGTTCGAATGGGCAGCATTTGCTCCATTATGAAAGCTTGCTCAGCAATCCCAAGTGAGTCTGCCCTATTACGGTATTTCGCCCATTTCTGCTCCGTGGTCTCAATAGGTGCATGCACGGCATAAAAGGAGAGCATGGCAAAAAAAGGAGTGTCAGCATGCCAGGCTATAAATTGGGAAGTTTCTTTGGCCAACCGCATAGAAAGGTTCTCTCCCGGTTCTGTATTTGGTAATAGAGGGTTATCCCACGGAGAAAAATATCCCCCTTTCGGGCTACCTGCTTCCCAGCCTCCTATATTAATGTCATATCCATTTTTTTCCGGCGAAGAATCCCCTTCGCCGAGATGCCATTTACCGGCAAAAAAAGTCACATAACCACCGGCCTTGAGAGCTTCAGGTAGTGTTATTGCCTGCTGCGGTAACTGATGCCTGTAGGCTGCAGGAAGCATTTTATCATAACGCTTTAGGTCACGCCAGGCTTCGCCTTCTGGTGCGCCTATCCAATCTGTAATTCCGTGTCTGGCGGTAAATTGCCCAAGCATAATACTTGCACGTGATGGACTGCAAACCAGACTGGCGGCGTAGCCCTGAGTAAAAACAGTTCCTTCCAAGGCAATACGGTCAATATTTGGTGTTTCATAATATCGACTGCCGGTAATACTAAGGTCGTGATAACCTAAATCATCGGCAAGAATGAAAAGAATATTGGGGGGCTTAGAAGATTCAAAAGTCTGGCTTCGAAGAAGATAACTAAAGCTTAGAAGAATTAAACAATATAAATGTGCTCTTTTCATAAAATGAAGTTACTAGTAATTGAATTCAACAATGGGATTCAAACATTCAAATCGGAGGTTAAATAAGTCAGAGCTTTAGAAAATGGCATTTTCAAGACCCCGACGAGATTCCATCTGGGTCAAACTCTTAAGAGATTTCAGTTCATTGGAAACAAAAATCTCATCCTGCTGTAAATTTTGTAAATACATAACTCAAAAATTTAGATTAAACAATATTTGAGCATTCAACCAAACGGAAGACAAAATTTTGAAGTGGAAAGGAAACGGAATAAAAAAGGGCGGCATAGCAACCTGGCTTTATGCCGTCCCTTTTCCGTAAAACATTTTGCGAGTTTAACTTTCGGGAATATTGATTAGATAAAATCTCAATTAAAACTTGTATTAAGCTTTGTATTTAGTAATGCCATATCCTCTTTTACTTTTTTATCAACCACACGTGCATAGATTTGCGTAGTAGTTAGTTTTGTATGTCCTAAAAGTTTTGAAACGGTTTCAATGGGTACACCATTAGTTAAGGTTATTGTTGTAGCAAAGGTGTGCCTGGCTACATGAAAAGTCAGTCGTTTTGTAATACCGCAGAAATCTGCAATTTCTTTTAAATAACTATTTAATTTTTGATTTGAATAATGAGGAAGTAATTTTTGATCACTAACCGTTTTTGGATGATTTTGGTACTTCTTCAATATGATTCGCGATTGATTGAGCAGGGGAATCTTTAAGGCTACTTTCGTTTTTTGACGTTCCGTTTCAATCCATTGATTACCATCAAAATCCATCTTAACGTGATCCATTGTAAGTTTAGTGATATCTATATAAGAAAGTCCGGTATAACAACTAAAAAGAAAAATATCCTTGACTACGATTAGTCTATTAATTGAAGACTGAAAATTCTCAATAGATTCTAACTCTTCCTGGGTTAGAAACTCTCGCCGTTTGTTTTGAAAAGTTGATTTAAATCTAACAAAAGGATCCCTCGGTATCCATTCATGATGATAGGCCATAGTTACCATTTTGCGTAGTCGCTGCAGATGCTTCATCGCAGTATTGTGGCTCATTTTACGCTGATGATCAACTGGCTGGTATGATTTTAGAAAGAATTCAAAATCTTTAATAAATGGAAAATTCAGATCCATTAGTCTGTAATCATCCTGATTAAACTTCTCAATTATAAATTTTGTTAAGTATCCCTGAGTGACTTTGTAGTGCCTTAACGTATGTTTAGAAAGTGAATGCTCTGATAGTTCGTTATGATAAACAAATAAATCATTAAGGGATCGCTGCACCTTATCATCGCCAAAATATCTTTTTTTAATGGCAGACGCAGTGATCATCTTATCCTCACTTAATAAGTCCTCGTAGGCACCATAAATTTTTGAACGTACCTGATCTAAATATTTATTTAATAGTTTAGCCTCCTGACGGGTACCCTTAGCCATTCCTCGATTAGAATCCCATTCATTAAGTAGAATTCGCCTTTTCAAGCTAAAGTTAGCTCTACTCCCATCTACTGTGATTCTAGCATAGATAGGAACCTGATCATTTTTGATTCGTGAAGTACTGATCCAAAAGATCAGACTAAATGTTGACCGATTTCTCATTATTTTACGTCTTTAATCAAACAATTTTTAAAGACGAAAGTCAAACACAACAGACTCAATATAAGCACTTTAAATGCTTATTCGGTTAACACTTTTTAGTTTCCAAATTTGTTAACCGAATTGTGAACCATTTTAATGATTTTAATTGGTTTTAAATGTAATCATAAAAAACATAAAACCCTGAAAATCATACGATTTGCAGGGTTTTGGTTTCAATTAAATACTAAAAAAGTGATCGCGACAGGATTCGAACCTGTGACCGTCTGCTTAGAAGGCAGATGCTCTATCCAACTGAGCTACGCGACCAGTTTTGCGGGTGCAAATATAATGCTTTAACTAAAATTTGAAAGCATTACCTGCTAAAAAATAAAAGTTTATCGAATCAGGATTTTAAGTAATTATAAATTAGTGAAATACCTAAAAATGAAAAACCCGTGCTTGCGCAACGGGCCTTTCTCCCAACTTAAACTTTTCTCAATTACGATTTGGGGAAATCGATTTATCAATTAAGCGCTCAGAACAGCTTAGGGGCAAAATGAACTGATTACTTAAAAGAAGATTAGGTATAGTGTTGTAAATAAATAATCAATATGATTTGGGGTGTTTAAGCGTGGGTATGATTAAGGGGTAAAAAACACTTACACTGTTTTTACCGGATTCTTAATTTTGGCTAATTCCAAAGGAATGTGGGTATATATAATGTTTCCTTTATATTCTCTTTTCTCAAGATCGTGTAACCTAAGTACAGCTTCAGGCAATTCTACTACAGTTTTAGGAGTTTCTAATTGGTTTGAAGCTTCTTTCTTTTGCAGATTGGGCTTGTTAGCGTCTTTAGTATCAGTTTCAGACTGAGCGTGCACTAAACAGGTTAATAAAAGAGCTCCGATTAGAGTAAAAAACTTTTTCATGAATTGGGGTTTTGTCGTATTACAACGTAAATATAATAACTTTCATCTATCAAAAACAACTTAAATCGTCAAAATGCATAATATTTAAAATATTTAACATTTAAATATCAAAATTATTGAATTTTGAAATATTATTCCTACAAAAAATCGAGTTAAAAATAGTTGCTAATAGGTATAAGTAGATATCATCTTTATAAACAACTCAAAATATGTAGTATTAATCTTACTTTTATAAATTTTGATTATTCTATTTGAAGAATAATCAAAACTAAAAAGCATACTGTATATTTCTAGAGCTTTAATTAGAATTAGAAAGCCTATTCCTATTTTTGCAGCTCAAACTAAACACCCGATGGTTTTAAACTTAGATGGCTATCTTGAATTTTTTACAGAGTATTTAAAAGATCTGGGCGTTTCCGGTATTTATGCTGAAATGCTCTCGGTCTTCCTCAATGGTTTTATATTCCTAATCCTCCTGGCTTTACTTGACCGTTTACTCAAACGCATCATTATTGAAGCTTTCAAAATTTTTAGCAATAAGACTAAAACTTCTTTTGATGATTTTCTGGTATTAACCAATTTTCCGCGCTACATAGCGCACATCATTCCACTGGTCTTATTCAACTGGTTTTTTACCCAATTGCTTGAAGATTATGAGACCACGCTCTACTGGTTAAAAAAACTTCTGAATATCTATGTTATCCTACTGGTTGTAAAAATCATACGTAGTATCCTACGTACCACTCGCGATTACTTTCAGACTAAAGAGCAATACCACGATAAACCGTTGCAAAGCTACCTTCAGGTTACTATGCTCTTTTTATGGGCGTTTGGTATTTTCTTCTTTATTCTCGAACTTTTTGATAGAGATCCTTTAGATTTCATTCTGCAATTAGGTGCTGCTTCAGCAATAATCCTGCTCATCTTTAAAGACACCATATTAGGCTTTGTCGCTTCGATACAGGTTTCTATTAATGATATTGTGCGCATTGGCGACTGGATTACATTTAGCAAGTATGGCGCAGACGGTAATGTGACCGAAATAAACCTGGCTACGGTCAAAGTTCAAAACTGGGATAATACCTACACCACCATCCCTACGTATAGTCTCATTTCAGATTCCTTTCAAAACTGGCGCGGAATGCAGGAAAGCGAAGGACGCCGCATCAAACGGGCAGTTTACATCAAGCAAAATTCGGTACGCTTTTTAACTGATGATGACCTTAATCGCCTAAAACGCATTCAACTCGTCGCACCCTACATAGATCATATGCAAAAAGAAGTCTTGCGTACAAACCGCAAGCTTGAGGTAGACGACAGCCTGCCTATTAATGGTCTTAATCAAACCAACCTGGGTGTTTTCAGGAAATATATTGATGCATACTTATATGAAAATCCTGCAATTAATAAGGATCTTTTCCTGATGGTGCGACACCTGCCTCCTACTTCTCAGGGCATTCCCCTTGAGATTTTTTGCTTTAGTAAAGACAAACGCTGGGAGCATTACGAGCACATTCAAGCCGATATTTTTGATCATGTGATAGCCGCAGTATCGTATTTTGATCTGGAAATTTTTGAAGAACCCTCATCTAAAGATATTACCAACTTCTTAACGCAAAGACCGGTAAAAAACGATTAGGTTGCTGTTTGATTCATTTTGAGCCTTTCAAAATGAAAACATCCTTTTAAAAAGGACCTAACAACTAACCGATGACTTTTAAAAATTTCCTGCAAATTCTGGGAGGTACCGCTGTGGTACTTACGATTTTACCTTTTATTGCCGCCGATTATTGGTGGATACGCGTTTTTGATTTTCCACATCTGCAGCTTACCATCTTTACAGCTATTGCCACACTCGCCTATTTTATGCGTTTTGATATCAGGTGGTTTAAAGATTATGTATTTATGACTGTGATGATTGCCTGTCTGGTTTTTCAGGTTTTAAAAATTTATCCATACACAGGAATTTCGGAGTACGAAATATTGGATGCGCAGAATGATGTAGCTGAAAACCAGTTTAATATTCTGGTCGCCAACGTACTTCAAAAAAATACCAAATACGACAGCCTGCTGGCAGAGGTAAAAGCTAAAAACCCGGATATCCTGTTACTGCTGGAAGCAGACGATAAATGGCTTAACGCTGTGAATCCAACACTCAAAAACGAATATCCATACTACAAAGGGGCACCACTAAGCAATACCTATGGCATGCTACTGTATTCTAAACTACCCTTGCAAAATACCGAAGTTCATTACTTGGTCGACGATAGTATTCCTTCAATTGATACTCGGGTTAAGCTAAAGTCGGGCAAACAGGTTCAGATATTTGCTATACACCCCACCCCGCCAATGCCACAGCACAATCCGCGATCTACAGATCGGGATGCCGAAATGATGAAAACGGCTTTTAAAAGCAGGGAGTCTTCCCTTCCCGTCTTAGTAATTGGAGATTTTAATGACGTGGCCTGGTCTGAATCTACTCAGTTGTTCAAAGAAGTAAGTGAGTTGCTTGACCCGCGATTAGGTCGTGGTCTGTTTAACACTTTCAACGCGAAAAACATTTTAATGCGATGGCCGTTAGACCATATTTTTGTCTCTGAACACTTTAGAGTCGTAGATATGAGTCGGGGAGCCAAAATAGGATCAGATCATTTCCCCGCTTACATCAAACTAAGCCTCGAGCCTGAAAAGAAAGCAGAGCAAACTCCCGCGCTGCCCACCGAAAATCAACTTGAGCGAGCTTACGAAATCATTCAAAAAGAAGCCACTCAAAAAGATACTCGTAAAGAGAGTAACTAAATGCTTTAATTATGGAAGACACTTCGACAATTTCTGAATCATTTCAGGATTTTTATAACAGTTTTATAGATCAGTTACCGGGTATAGGTCTTGGTGTGCTCATCATTATTCTCGGTACACTTATAGGTGCCTGGGTAGGCAATTTTGCTCGGCAACGTATATCGCAACGTACACAAGATCCACTAATGAGCCGGTTTCTGGGGAAAGCCATTCGCATTACTTTTTTCATTATCGCAGTAATGCTCGCGCTTAGAGCAGCTGGTTTAGGTGCAATTGCCACCGGTATTCTCACTGCTGCCGGAGCCAGTGCTGTTGTTTTGGGCTTTGCTTTTAAAGATATAGGTGAAAACTTTATTGCAGGCATTATACTCGCGTTTAACAGACCTTTTGATGTGAACGATACTGTACAAATTGGGGATAATTTTGGTAAAGTGAAAGCATTAGAGTTTCGTTATACTAAACTTAAAACCTTTGACGGTAAGGATGTCTACATCCCCAACAGCGATGTACTTACTACTCCGGTAACTAATTATACCGAAGACGGTTTCTTTCGATGGAATTTTACAATTGGTATCGCTTATGAAGACAATATTGACGGGGCCAAAAAAGTAGTGATGGAAGCCCTGCGTGCAGAACCTAACGTTATTGAAGATGAAGAACACGAAAACTTCGTTATTGAAGATGAGTTGGCAACCAGTACCGTAAACTTAAAGGTATATTTCTGGGTAGATACTAAAGACTTCCGCCGAATGGCACTAATTACTAAAGGTAGTGTGGTGCGTATGGTAAAAGAAGCTCTTGAAGACCATGGCTTCTATATGCCGGCAGATATTCAGGAAATTAAGTTGTATGGTGCTGCGAAAGACAGCCCAATACGTTTTGAGCAAACCGCGCAAAGCCCTACACAAAATTCCGAAACGAAATAATCCGTTCCTAAACTAAAAACCAAAGCAATGTAGATACTGCAAGGCCAACAACGGCTATGAGCGTAGTAAGTACAGACCAGGTTTTAAAAGTTTGCTTTTCAGTAAGACCCAGGTATTGTTTAACCAGCCAGAAACCGCTGTCGTTAACGTGAGAAAAAATAGAGGCGCCCGATGCTATGGCTATCACCAGTATGGCGAGCTGCATTTCAGAATATTCGGTTGAACCTAAAAGCGGCGCAGTAATCCCTGCTGCGGTAATCATCGCTACGGTTGAAGAGCCCTGCATAATGCGTACTACTGCAGCTACCAAAAACCCAAACACCACCGGCGGAAAATAATCACTGGTCAGCGACTCGGCGATCATCGTTCCGGCACCGGTATCAATCAAAATTTGTTTAAAAGCACCACCAGCACCAGTAAGTAAAATAATAACTCCGGCAGGATATAGGGCTTTTGTAGAAATTTCGAGTAGCGTTTCTTTGGAAACTTTTCGGCGAATGCCTAAAACATACCACGCGATCAGGTTGGCTAAAATGAGAGCTGTAAACGGATGCCCTAATAATTTGACACTATAGATTATTCCAGCAGGTACTGCCCAGTCTGCAGCAAGCGGACTCGTTAAAACCGTGTTGAACACAATTAATAAAATAGGTAGAAAAATGATGGCTAAAATAGCCGATGCCGAAGGTAATTGCTTTGGAGTCTCTTCTTCCTCCTGAGATTCAAAAGGGGCATCAATATGAATTCTTGCCGAAATAAAGCGCGCAAAGAAAGGTCCGGCTACAGCAGCGGCGGGAATCCCGGTAATAAATCCGAAAACAATCACCCAACCCAAATTAGCCTGTAAAATATCCGCTACGGCTATAGGTCCCGGCGTAGGCGGAATAAAAGCATGTGTCACTGCAAGACCGGCAAGCAAGGGCAATGCGTAGAGCAACAAAGACTTTTTAGTATCGCGTTGCAGGGCATAGATCAACGGGATCAAAATGATAAAAGCAACGTCAAAAAATACCGGAATTGCAATAAAAAATCCGGCGAGCATAATAGACCACGGGGCACGTTTAATCCCAAATTTAGAAAGCAGTACGTTTGCCAGTTGCTGTGCCCCGCCAGAATGCTCCAATACTGCTCCAAAGAGAGAGCCGAGACCAACCACGGTTGCCACAAAACCCAGAGTGCCACCAACTCCACTTGTTATTGAATTAAGTATGGCCTCAGGTTGCATTCCACTTAAAACACCAACCGTGATACAAACAATAAGTAATGCTAAAAAAGCCTGTAGTTTAAAGCGAAGTATTAAAACAAGTAAAAGAGCAATGCCTGCAAAAACCGCAAACAGTAACTGATAATCCATAGACAGTTCTTAAAGTTTTTTGAGGATTTCGTCAACAATGGCCTCCGGACTAGGCTCAATAGAAACGTGTATCCCATAATCCGGTTCTTCGAGTGTATCCAGTTGAGATTGTAACAATTCAGAATTAAAAAAATGTCCCTTGCGGTTATCCAGGCGGGATTTTAATAATTCAAACGAACCGTCAAGAAAAACCCATTGTGGGGTTACTTTTTGAGAAAGCAACTCGCGATAGGACTCTTTCAAAGCAGAGCAAGCCAGGACAGCACCAGAACCTTTACTCCATTTTTCCATCTCGAGAGCCAAGGTCTCCAGCCAAGGTTTGCGATCAGCATCATTAAGCGGGTGACCTGCCGCCATTTTATCTACATTAGCCTGCGGATGGTAATCATCGGCATCTTTAAAGGGCAGACCCAGCCGGTCTGCAAGTAGTTTGCCAATTGTACTTTTTCCGCTTCCGGAGACGCCGGCAACTAGTATTACATTTTGTTTCATCAAGTGTGTTTTTTAGGTTTCAGAGATCAAGTGTAGGCGCATCTCCATCCTTACCCGGTATTTTTAAATTAAAGTCAAAATGGCTGTTCATCTGCTTTATAAAATGAGTGGCCAGTAAGGGTGATTCTTTTTCCACATTTTGATGAATGAAAAAATCAATTTGGCTAATTCCCTGATTTATCCAGGTTTCCAAACGATCAACCCAGGCGTCCAGGCGATCGTAATCGCTGGGATGATTGGCTCCCACAAAACGTATAAAAGCTTCGTCATTAGTCATTCGCATGTGCATTATATCCCTTCTTCCGGCAGTATCTACCAGGACATTGCTGATACCGTTTTCTTCCAGCAAATAATACAATTTATCTGAAACCTCGGGTGTATTAAACCAGTCGGTATGTCTAAACTCGATTGCCAGTGGAACTTCTTTGGGCCAGGCATCAACAAAATTGACCACCCGGTCCCAATCTTTTGGGGCAAAGTTATTGTGCATTTGAAGAAATACGGTGCCCAGATTTTCTTTGAGCAAGAGGGTATGATCCAAATACTCGGGCAGTAATTTTTCGGCATCTATAAGCCGTTTCAAATGACTGATGGTTTGCGTGATTTTCGGAAAAAACTTAAAACCATCCGGCACTTTCTCCTGCCATTTTTCAAACTGATCTTTAGGGAACAGCCTGTAAAAAGTAGCATTCAGTTCTATGGAATTAAACTGACGCGAGTAATAACCCAATTCGTCTTTGGTGCCTCTTGGATAGAAATTCTTCAAATCCTGCTTATTCCATTTGGCGCAACCCACATACAATTGGGGTTTTGAATTTTTCGCTTTGCTATTTAAAACCACCTGCGTATCGGGATGATCAGGAGGAAGTGTAAAATCAATTTCTTCCGGGTTTTCTACTTTACCAAATTTCATGAATCTAATGCTAAATATATTTGCTCTCTAAAGATATAAATCCCAAACTGAAACAAAGAGGTCACAAGAAGAGGTTTTAGGAAAATCCTGTATTTTTAATTTTTATGAGTAGATTGTGTAACAGAATGGCACAATTGATGTCTTACTCGCAAAGAATCTAAAACTGAAATTTATGAAACTCGTTAAAACCTTATTTATTCTTGCTGTTGTGGCAATCGCTATGCCGCTCTCTGCACAAACAGCAGATGAAATCATCAGCACCTACATCGAAAATACCGGTGGTGATGCCTGGAATGATGTAGAAGCTACAAAAATGAGCGCTACGGTTAATCAAGGCGGAATGTCTATCCCTGTGACCGTTTACAACACCAAAGACGGTAAACAAGCCGTGGTTATTGAGTTTAACGGTCAAAAAATCACGCAAATGGCTTTTGATGGAGAGACTTTATGGACAACAAACTTTATGTCAATGAAGCCTGAGAAAGCTTCTGAAGAAATGAGCAACAATATGAAGCTCAACAACAATGACTTCCCTTCTCCCCTCCTTCACTACAAAGAAAATGGATATGAAGTGGAGTATGTAGGTACTGAGACTAAAGACGGTGCAGAAACCTATAAAGTAAAAATTACTCAGGAGCCGGTTATGATGAATGGTGTTGAAACGCCAAGCATCAGCTACTACTACTTTGATCAGGACTCCTATGTGCCCATCGCTATCGAAACAACTCAAATGGGACAGCCCATCAATATTACAATGAGCGATTATCAGGAAGTGGAAGGTCTTTACTTTCCTTTTGCGATGAGCCAGGCCGGACAACCTTTTCAAATGAGTGAAATTGTTGTAAATCCTGAGATCGATGAAAGCATTTTTGAATTTCCGGAAGAATAATTGTTCAACTATAAAATCCCTTAAAAGGACTTTAAAAGCTTAAGTTAATATCCTAAAAAGGTGCCTTTACAACGTTTTGGCACCTTTTTTAGTTAAAGGCTCAAAACCTGAAGTGCTTTAATAAGCCTATTGAACCGTGCTTACCGGAGTACTAACAGCTCCGATAGTTCATAATACTAACAACGATGAAAAAAATACTACTCAGTCTTACCGGTGCACTTATGACGCTTGCGTCTGTTGAGGCACAGGAAGAAATTACGCTTTCGGGTAAGCAGCTTTTTGGCGATCTCAAAGCCCGTCAAATTGGCCCAGCTTTGATGAGCGGCCGCTTTATAGATCTGGAGGCGCATCCTACAAACAACCGCATTTTATACGCCGGTGCTGCTGGCGGCGGTGTTTGGAAAACCGAAAATGGCGGCGCCACTTTTGAACCTATTTTTGACGAACACGCGCAGTCTATAGGAGCTATCGAAATAGACCCTACCGATCCCGATAAAACCGTTTGGGTCGGCACAGGGGAAATCTGGACCCGCAACTCGGTGAGCCTCGGTGACGGGCTCTATAAGTCTACAGACGGCGGCGCAACCTGGAAAAATGTTGGTTTTGAAAACTCAGAGCGCATAAGTGCTATTGTGATCAATCCGGAAAATAATCAGGAAATGTACGTAGCCGTTTTAGGTGCACTCTGGAGCGACAGTGAAGACCGTGGTATCTATAAAAGTATTGACGGAGGAGCTACCTGGGAAAAAGTACTTTATACAGATAATTCAACCGGAGCCGCAGATTTAATTATGGACCCCGAAAATCCTAATGTATTGTATGCTTCTATGTGGAAATTCCGCAGAACACCCTGGGGTTTTGATTCGGGTGGAGCAACGAGCGGCATTTTTAAAAGCACCGATGCCGGCAAAACATGGAATAAAATTCAAAATGGTATTCCTGAAGGGGATTTGGGTCGCATCGCGATTGCTATTGCTCCATCGGAGCCTAATATTCTATATGCTGCCGTAGAAACGGCTAGTGAAAAAACTAACGGACTCTACAAATCTACAGATGCCGGGGAAAGTTGGGAACACCTCAATAATGATTTCGGTCTTACCGTACGCCCCTTTTATTTTGCGCGACTGGTAGTAGATCCTAAGAACCCGGATATTGTGGTCAAGGGCGGCTTGAGCGGTTCATTATCCCGTGACGGCGGAAAGACCTTTACAGATTTGGGCTACCAACACTCGGACATTCACGATATCGTCTTTGACTTAAAAGACAGTGATCGCATGTATACCGCAACAGACGGCGGTGTCTACCGCAGTTGGGATGGTGGCGCTACTTTTGAAATGGTAGAAGATTTACCGGTTTCACAGTTTTATCAGGTTTCGGTTGATGATGCTACTCCGTATAACATTTATGGTGGTTTGCAGGATAATGGTTCGTGGTACGGTCCTTCAGCCTCACCTGGGGGAATTGAGGCCCGCGACTGGGAGCGTATAGGTCAGGGTGATGGTTTTCGTGTATTGAAACACCCAACCAAGCCGTATATTTATTCTGAAATGCAGGGTGCACAAACCGTATGGCGCTACAATACCGAGCGTAACCAGACCAAAAATGTAGCTCCACAGCCTGAGGGCGATGAGAAATTACGTTTTAACTGGAATGCGCCAATGGCCATCTCAGCTCACGCGCCAGACCGTTTTTATATGGGAAGCCAGTATCTGCATAAAAGTGAAGATATGGGCGATACCTGGGTTAAGATTTCACCAGACCTGACCACAAACGATCCTAAAAAGCAGGATTTAGAATCTGGTGGTTTGTCTCTTGACAAATCGGGTGCTGAGACACACACGACCATCTTTACCATTGCCGAGTCTCCTTTAGATGAAAATATCATCTGGGTAGGAACTGATGATGGTAATGTACAACTTACTCAGGACGGCGGTAAAACCTGGACTAATTTGGTCGAAAATATTCCAAATTTACCGGAAAACACCTGGGTATATCATATTGAAGCCAGCGTTCACAACCCGGGTACAGCCTACGCCGTTTTTGACGGTCACGCAACCGGCGACATGAACACCTATGTATATAAAACTACCGATTTCGGTAAAACCTGGAGCTCTTTGGTAACCGATGAGATTAAAGGTTTCGCCCGAAACATTCAGGAAGACTACGAGAGCGAAGACCTCTTATTTTTAGGCACTGAATTTGGTCTGTTTATCACCGTTGACGGAGGGAAACACTGGTCACATTTTACAAATAACCTTCCACCGGTAGCCGTACATTATATTGAGCTCCAAAAGCAAACTTCAGATTTAGTCTTAGGTACCCACGGTCGTGGTGTAATCATCATCGATGACATTTCGCCCTTAAGACAAATCAATCAGGAAGTTTTAGCGAAGGACCTGCACTTTTTTGAAACATCATCGGGAATTATAGATGAAAGCTCAGGCTTTGGCAGCACCAGTACCGAAACGCAGTTTGTAGGGCCTAACCCCAGTAAGCAGGCTAAGATTATGTATTACCTCAAAAAACGTCACACCTTTGGTAAAATGACTATGGAAATTCAGGATATGGAGGGCAATGTGATTGCAGAACCCGCTCCCGGAAAATCTAAAGGTCTCAATATCGTTCTTTGGGATCAGCTGAAAAAAGCTCCTAAAGTAGCGGTTGGGAAAATACCTTCTTTTGTGGCAGCTCCTTATGCAGAGGCAGGCACTTACAAGGTTGTTATTAATAAAGGTAAAGACACCTACGAGCATACGATTAATGTAGAAAATGATCCTAATTCAACGCTTAGTCCCGCAGATCGCAAGGCACAACGCGAGTTAACCCGGCGTCTTTTTGATGATGTGGAAGATCTGGCCTATCTGGGATATCGCATTGATCATTGGGTCGAAAAGCTAGAAGGGCTGGATTCTAAGAAGGCGAAGAAAGCAAAAGGCGAGCTTACGAGTTTGAAAAAAAACCTGGTTATAACAATTGGCGACCGCTATGTACAGGAAGCAGAGCCCGAATTGCGCGAAAAGTTGAGTGAACTCTACAACAATGTGGCCGGTGCCTTTGAAAAACCTGCCCCGGTATTCTATCGCAATGCAGAAACTTATGAAGAGCAAATCAAAGATGCGTGGAAAACCTTTAATAAAATCGAAAAGAAATACCTCGAGACCCTAAACGAGGAATTAAATAAGGCAGAAAAGGAACCTGTAAATTTTAAATCTAAAGAAGTTTTTATAGCAGAATAATTCTTTTTCTAAATAAAAATCAGCCTCGTAAAACCAAAAGTTTACGAGGCTTTTTTATGGACCTGTCAAATCGATTTTTGGCGCTTTGCGTTTCGTTTTGTAAATTTTAACAGTTAAGAATTTAGGATTATGAAAGAGCAACGCAGAAAAAACACCCGTAAACGAATAGCAAAACAACTTCTTGGCGCCAGTATCGCCTGGATAACAGGTATCGCTTTGGTAGGCTTCGCCCTTACTCAGGTAAAGCCGGTAGAACTGGTTGAATTGAAGTTTATTCCTGTGTATGCGATTGCTCTACTTTCAGCAGTTGGCCTGGGCTGGTATTATTATACTTATCAGCAATTACGGGGATAACATTTTATTTTTGCGAAAGCTTTTTAGTACTCTTTAAGAGAACTCATTAAAGCCTTTAAGGTTTAATTTTTATCCTCTAATAAAGGTACAAACCGAAATTCACCGTATTCCTTTTTCTCAAATTCGGTTTCTGATTTTCGGATGATGCGTGTCATCGTCTGCACGTCTTCCCCCACCGGAATAACCAGCTTCCCGCCTATTTTCAGTTGTGCTAAAAGAGGTTTAGGAATATAAGGTGCTCCCGCGGTTACGATGATTCCGTCAAACGGAGCAAATTCCGGCATTCCCAGATAACCATCACCAAAACTCAGTCGTTTGGGGCGATAACCCAATTTCGTCAGGAAATTTTTAGTCTTTTTAAATAATTCCTGTTGGCGTTCTATACTATACACCTTAGCTCCCACTTCACAGAGTACGGCGGTTTGATACCCACTACCCGTACCTATTTCCAGGATTTTATCTCCTTTTTTAATCTGTAATAATTCCGTTTGAAAACCAACTGTGTAAGGCTGAGAAATCGTCTGATCTGCGGCTATAGGAAATGCTTTGTCCTGATAGGCGTGATCTTCAAAACTGCTATCCATAAAAAAATGACGGGGAATTTTGCGTATAGCTTCAAGAACCAATGGATCTTTAACCCCTTTTTTTTCTACAATCTGTGCCAGTAAACGGCGCTTTCCCTGGTGACGTGTAGTATCATTCATAGCGCTAAAATAAACAAAGCATTCCCACTCTTGCCAGTGTTTAAACCATAATTTTTCAACAGCTAAACGGGTTTGTATTAAAATGAATGCCTGAATATAATTGCATTAAAGTTTATACCACTGCAACAAAGCAGTTTCCTCTCTATTGTCGGTCAGAAAACCTATTTTTGTATGAGTCATCAGCTTTTGATGAAAATAAAAAACAACGTTTCCTTAACCGGAAACTTCACGCTCACCTGTTGAGTAAAATAAAGAGTTTATGCTTAAAGCCGGCGTTCTGGGTGCAGGTCACCTGGGTAAAATACACCTGAAACTATTACAACAATCTGAATATTATGAACTCGTAGGTTTTTACGACGAGTCTGAATCGGTTGCTGCCGCGGTAGCCGAAGAATTTGGTTACACCCTTTTTCCTACCATGCAAGCTCTTATTGAAGCCTGCGATATGATCGATGTAGTGACGCCAACCACCCATCATTATGATTGTGCAGAGCAGGTGATTAAAGCCGGTAAACATTTGTTTATTGAAAAACCCATTACCCAAACCGTAGAACAGGCTGTTGCGATACGCGAACTGGCAAAAAAACACGGAGTTCGCGGCCAGGTTGGTCACGTAGAACGTTTTAACCCAGCTTTTACTGCAGTTAACGACCTTATTGATAACCCGATGTTTATTGAGGCGCATCGCCTGGCGGAATTTAATCCACGGGGCACTGATGTACCTGTTGTGCTTGATTTGATGATACATGACATTGATGCCATTCTTAGTGTTGTGCAAAGCGAGGTAAAAAGTATCTCTGCTTCGGGGGTTTCGGTTATCAGTGACACGCCAGATATAGCCAATGCACGTATCGAGTTTGCAAATGGCTGCGTAGCCAATCTTACCGCCAGCAGAATTTCGATGAAAAAAATGCGGAAAGCCCGTTTCTTCCAAAGAGACGCCTACATTTCGGTTGATTTTCTGGAGAAAAAATGTGAGGTGGTACGTATGAAAGATGCTCTTGAAAGTCCCGATGATTTCGCGATGATTCTTCAGAATGCCGAAGGAGTCAAAAAACAAATTTACTTTGACAACCCCGATGTAGAGCCGAATAACGCAATTCTTGATGAACTCAACGCTTTCGCGAAAGCAATACAACAAGATGAGACGCCTGTCGTTAGCTTAGCACAGGGTACAGAAGCCTTGCGGGTCGCAATGAAAATCATTGCAGATCTCGAAAAATAATCTGGCACTGCATTTATGTTTAGCATTTTAAAAAAAGAATTTCATTCCTTTTTTGCGTCACCGGTAGGCTATCTCGTGATTGGGCTGTTTTTAATACTCAATGGCTTGTTTTTATGGGTGTTCGATTCCGGCTTCAATATCTTTGATTACGGTTTTGCTGATCTCACACCCTTTTTTCAGCTCACACCCTGGATTTTTATTTTCCTGATACCGGCGGTGACGATGCGCAGTTTTAGTGATGAACTCAGGCTGGGAACTCTTGAACTTCTGCTGGCACGGCCCATTAGTCCGTTGCAACTTATCCTGGGTAAATTTTTGGGTGCTTTGACGCTGATTGTATTGGCGTTAATACCAACATTGGTTTATGTGTATGCGATAGATCAGCTTGGCAACCCACCCGGTAATTTTGATAGTGGCATATTGATAGGCTCCTATCTCGGGCTTTTATTTCTGGCGGCAGCTTACACCGCGATCGGAATCTTTGCCTCTATGCTTTCAGAAAATCAAATTGTAGCCTTTTTGATCGCTGTTTTTCTGTGCTTTCTGTTTTACTTTGGTTTTGATGCGCTTTCCGCATTTTTAAATACCGAATTACTGAATAGTCTGAGCCTCAGCAGGCATTTTGAAAGTATATCACGTGGAGTGTTAGACAGCAGGGATTTAGTGTATTTTCTTGCTATTACTGCCATCTTTATAGCCCTAACCCGGCTCAAACTAGAATCTAAAAGTCTTTGAGATGAAAACAAAATACACTTATCTGGTTTTCGTCCTCATTTTAGCAGCAGTCTTGTTGCTATCAAATTCCTTTTACTTAAGACTTGACCTCACCGAAGACGGTCGCTACACCCTCTCGGAAACTTCAGAAACAATCATTGCAAAGGCCACAGAGCCTCTGGTAGTAGATGTTTTTCTGGAAGGCAACGTACCCGACGCTTTTAAAAAATTGCAAATTGAAACCCGTCAGTTGCTTGAAGAATACGCTTCAAAGAATGCAAATATAAAATTCGCATTTATAGATCCGGTCCCTGAAGGTGCACCAATAGAACAGATTGCTCAGGATTTTAATAATCGTGGAATGCGGCCTCAGCAGGTACAATTGCGTGATAACGGGAAGGTGAGTCAGGAATTTATCTTTCCCTGGGCTATTGCTTCTTATCAGGGGAAGACAGTTACTGTTCCCTTATTGAAAAAAACATTAGGCGCCAGCCCTGATGAGTTTGTAAGCCGCTCCGTGCAAAATCTGGAATATGCTTTTAGTGGTGCTTTTTTCAAGCTTTTAAATCCTAAAAGCAAGCGTATTGCCGTGCTTAAAGGAAATGATGAACTGCAAGACCGATACATTGCCGATATCTTTAGAACGCTGAGGGAAAGTTATTTTATCGCTCCCTTTCCGCTAGATTCAGTAAACCATAATGCAGACACGGTAATGACTGCGCTAAGTAAATTTGACCTGGTTGTAGCCGCGAAACCTACCCGGGCTTTTACCGATGTCGAAAAATATGCTTTGGATCAGTACATTATAAACGGCGGGAAATCCCTGTTTTTAATTGATCAGGTCGCTATGGAAACAGACAGCCTGTACAAACGTAATGGAATGGCTCTGGCAACCGCCCGAGATCTCAATCTCAACGACTTTTTCTTCAATTACGGTTTACGTATCAATCCTGTATTGGTAGAAGATCTTTATGCAGCTCCACTGGTATTGGCCAGTGGTGAAGGCAGTGAATCCCAGTACACCCAGTTACCCTGGTTTTTCTATCCTTTGGTTACTCCTGAAGAAAATCATCCCATCAACACCAATATTGATAATCCCGTAGTTTTTGAGTATGTGAATCAAATTGATTTGCTCAATAACGGACTAGAAAAAACCGTACTGCTCCAAAGTTCACAACTATCTAAAGTTGATGGCGTGCCCCTGCCCATTACACTGGAGTCCATTACTACAGAACCTACACCTGATCGCTATGCTGCCGGCCCACAAAATCTCGCTGTTTTAGTAGAAGGGCAATTTTCCTCAGCCTTTAAAAACCGAATCTTACCGGTTGAAAACAGCAACATTCCTTTTCGCGAAAGCGCAACAAAATCCAATGCTATGCTGGTAATTGCTGATGGAGATTTTATCAAAAATGATTTAGATCAAAACGGAAGACCATTAGAATTGGGTTTTGATAAGTTTAGCTTTAAAGAATACGGAAACAAAGAATTTTTGCTCAATGCCGTGAATTATCTTTTAGACGACTCAGGTCTTATTAACATTAGAAGCAAAACAATTGTGCTTCCGGCACTCGATATTGTGAAAACTTCAAACGAACGCTCCACTTGGCAAGCCTTGACAATAGGGCTTCCGCTGGCGATTCTATTTATTTTTGGACTGCTATACACCTTCCTGCGCAGGCGTAAATACAGGGCTTAGATGTTGATAAGTTTGTTTCGGCAAAAAATACGATTGGGATATCTTTGTTTAGCTTAAAAAGGGCCGTACATCGAGTTTTAAAGCTCGTAAAAGTATACACCAGCCTATTTTAATCATACTTGAAAAAGCCTAAACTGATCAATTAACAGATAATAACCTATACCAACCGTCTAAATATTCAGACAATCTCTTGTTGGTTAAATTTTGAATAAATGAAATTTATTGTATCAAGTTCTTACCTTCTAAAACAACTACAGGTTTTAGGCGGGGTTATCAACAACAGCAATACCCTTCCTATTCTCGATAATTTTTTATTTGAGCTCGACGCAAACGTTCTCAAAGTATCTGCCTCAGATTTGGAGACCACAATGATTGCAACTCTTGAAGTAGAGTCTGAAGATAACGGTAGTATCGCTGTACCTGCCCGTCTGCTTCTTGACACCTTAAAAACATTTCCAGAGCAGCCACTTACTTTTGTTGCGGGAGATACCAATACGGTTGAGATCAGTTCAAACCACGGTAAATATGCTTTAGCCTATGCCAGCGGTGAAGAATTCCCTAATGCGGTTGAACTGGACGATCCTAGTAAAGTGACCATTCCTGCCGCGGTTTTAGCAACCGCTGTGAGCAACACCATATTTGCAACCGGTAACGACGATTTAAGACCGGTAATGAGTGGCGTTTTCTTTCAGTTTAGTACCGAAGGGTTGACCTTTGTGGCCACAGATGCACACAAACTGGTAAAATACCAGCGAACTGATGTACAGGCATCACAAACTGCAGAGTTTATTATGCCTAAAAAACCTCTTAATTTATTAAAAGGAATTTTGGCTGCCAGCGACGATGATATTACGGTTGAATACAACGATTCTAACGCAAAATTCAGCTTTGACAACGTAGAATTGCTTTGTCGCCTTATTGACGGAAAATACCCTAATTATGAAGCCGTGATTCCTAAGGAGAATCCGAATAAATTAACCATAGACCGAAACCAGTTTTTAAATTCGGTGCGTAGGGTTTCTATTTTCTCAAACAAAACAACACATCAGATTCGCCTGAAAATTGCAGGTGCTGAGCTTAATATTTCAGCCGAAGATATAGACTACAGCAATAAGGCCGAAGAGCGCCTGACCTGTGATTATCAGGGAGACGATATGCAGATAGGCTTCAATAGCCGCTTCCTGGTAGAGATGCTGAATAACTTAAACGCCAATGACGTTTCTCTCGAAATGTCACTTCCTAACCGCGCCGGAATTCTGACTCCGGTTGATGGTCTTGATGAAGGCGAGGCGGTAACTATGCTGGTAATGCCGGTAATGCTTAATAATTAAAAATTAGAGTAAGTAAGTACCTTTTATTATTTTCCGAAAACGTCTTTTTGAAACTTCAGAAAGGCGTTTTTATTTGTAAAAAAAGAGGATTTCACCGTGGTGAAATCCTCTTTTTACTGTTTCGATTTTTGATTTTAGTTAAATGCGTACTCAAGTCCGGGACCGTCACAGGCGCTCCAACTGCCGGTTAATTCATTAGAACTGGTATATCTCAGGAGCTCGATGGTATCACCGGTACAATTACCGTAAGCTTCGTTCCTTGTATCGTGAGTGAATCGCAGATATTTGTCTCCATTAAGCATAACAATTTCAAAAGTTCCACTTGAACGGTACTCTTTACCGTCGCGCTTTTGAATCTTTTCAAATTTCATATCATTCTTCAACAGAAAATATTCCTGCCATTCCATCGCTTCGCCGGTGGTTTCAGAACCACGCATCTGGCCACTCATCGCGACGAGTTCAAGTTTTACCGGATCTGACTGTACTTGTAAATCTGTTGATTTTTCTTCTTCATTACTACAGGAGAAAAAAGTAATGAATACAAATAAGATAATGGGACTTAATTTTTTCATAGATTCAATTCTTTTTTATCTAGATTCAATAACTGTGCAAAGGTTGCGTTAAAAGCAAAAAAAAAAGACCGAAATATATTCGGCCTTTTAATCTTATAAGCTTTAAGAGTCTATACTCGAGGCAAATCGCCGTCTCCCTTAAGCGGAAGATCTGATTTTCCCATTAAATATTTATCTACATAATGAGCAGCCTGGCGACCTTCTGAGATAGCCCAAACAATTAATGATTGTCCTCTACGGGTATCTCCTGCGGCGAAAACGCCGGGTACATTAGTCATATAATCTTCAGGTGAAGCTTCAATGTTTGTGCGCGCATCCATCTTAATGCCCAATTGTTCAGCGATAGTAGGCTCACTTCCAGTAAAACCAAGAGCTAAAAGAACCATGTCTGCTTTCCATTCTTTTTCGGTTCCGGGAACTTCAGACAGATTAGGGCGCTCACCCGGTTTATGTGTCCACTCCACTTCAGTAGTGACCAGGCCGGTAAGGTTACCGTTTTCATCTCCAACAAATTTTTTCGTAGAAATAGAGAAAAATCGCTCTGCTCCTTCCTTGTGTGATGAGCTGGTACGCAAACGCATTGGCCAATAGGGCCAGGGCTGGTTTTCTGGTCGATCGGGCGTTCCTTTACTCATGATCTCGAAGTTCTTAACGCTAGTCGCTCCGTGTCTGATAGAAGTTCCTATACAGTCACTTCCGGTATCTCCACCGCCTATAACGATCACGTCCTTTCCAGTAGCTTTGATTTCTTCTCCCTCCCATTGTAACCCATCAACGCGACGGTTGTTTTGAGGTAGAAAATCCATAGCCTGATAAATTCCTTTTAAATCAGAACCTGGTATAGGTAAATTACGTCTTACGGTTGCTCCTGTTGAAAGAACAACAGCATCGTAGTCTGCTTTCAATTCATCTGCTGAAACATCTTCTCCTACGTGTACTCCACATTTAAACGTGATTCCTTCTTCTTCAAGAATAGCGAGGCGACGATCAATCACGTGCTTTTCCATTTTAAAATCAGGTATCCCGTAGCGAAGAAGTCCGCCTGCTTTCTCGTCACGCTCATAAACTGTTACCAAATGGCCTGCACGGTTAAGTTGTTGAGCAGCGGCAAGACCTGCAGGTCCCGAACCGATAACAGCTACTTTTTTACCCGTACGTTTTTCAGGTGGGTTTGCCTTAACCCAGCCATTTTTAAAAGCTTCTTCGGCAATATTTTTTTCGATATTCTCAATACTCACCGGGTCTTCATTAATACCCAGTACACAGGCCTCCTCACAGGGGGCAGGACATAACCTCCCGGTAAACTCCGGAAAATTATTTGTACCGTGTAAAATTTGTGAAGCCTCTTCCCAACGCTCGCGGTAAACGGCGTCGTTAAAATCAGGAATCAGGTTGCCCAGCGGGCAGCCACTGTGACAAAAAGGAATACCACAGTCCATACAGCGGGCTCCTTGCTTTTTTAATTCCTGTTTATCTAGCGGGATTGTAAATTCTTCATATTTCTGAATCCGTTCCTCAACAGGTTTGTACGGTTCATTCTTTCTTTCGTATTCTAAAAATCCGGTTGTCTTTCCCATGATTCTATTATTCCGTTAAATCTGTTAATTTTTCTTCTTCTTCCAGTCTTATTAAAGCTCTGCGGTATTCTTCCGGCAGTACTTTAACAAACTTAGGCAGGTAGGTATTCCAATCTTCAAGAATACGCTGTGCCAGCGAACTTTGTGTATAGTTGTAATGGTTTGTGATGAGTTCGCGAAGCTGATTGATATCGTCTTCTTCAGTTATTGGATCGAGATTCAAATCTTCTGCATTACACTTCGATTTAAAGGTTCCGTCCATATCCAAAACATAACCAATACCGCCACTCATACCGGCGCCAAAATTACGGCCTGTTTTACCTAGAACTACTGCAACACCACCGGTCATATACTCACAACCGTGATCACCTATACCTTCTACGACTGCAACTGCACCACTGTTACGTACACAAAAACGCTCACCGGCTACCCCATTAAAATAGGCTTCACCGCTGGTTGCACCGTAAAGTGCCACGTTACCAATGATAATGTTCTCATTTGCAACAAAAGTTGCTTCTTCAGGAACCTTGACAATCAGGCGGGCGCCAGAAAGACCTTTACCCACATAATCGTTGGCATTACCATCTACTTTTAGCGTTAAACCGCGGGTGGCAAAAGCTCCAAAACTTTGACCTGCAGAACCTCTAAAGTTCACTTTAAGCGTATTGTCAGGTAAGCCCTGTTCGCCATAAATTTTTGAGATTTCGTTACTCAAAATAGCACCTACAGCCCGATCCAGGTTGGTAATATCCAGATCTAACGTGGTTTTTTCCTTACGGAATAAAGCGGTATGCGCCAATTCAATAATTTCAAAATCAATAGATTTCTCCAGATGATGATTTTGAGTTTCGGTATTGTAAATTTTAACACCCTGAGGCACCTGAATGTTGTGTAGTATCGGAGATAAATCAATACCTGCAGCCTTAAAGTGCTCAATCGCTTTATTTCGATCTAATTTGTGAGCTTGTCCTACCATTTCATCAACAGTACGGAAACCAAGCTGAGCCATTATCTCCCGTAACTCTTCTGCTATGAAATACATAAAGTTCACCACGTGTTCCGGCTGGCCTTTAAATTTCTTACGTAATTCTGGGTTTTGGGTTGCAATACCTACTGGGCAGGTATTCAAGTGACACACACGCATCATAATACAGCCTGAAGCTACCAATGGTGCGGTTGCAAAGCCAAATTCTTCTGCTCCCAATAAACACGCTACGGCAACATCACGACCTGTTTTAAGTTGCCCGTCACACTCCAGACGAATACGACTACGCAGATCATTTAATACCAGGGTTTGTTGCGCTTCGGCAATACCCAGTTCCCAGGGTAGACCCGCGTGACGTAATGAAGTAAGCGGTGAAGCTCCTGTACCACCGTCATATCCTGAGATTAGAATAACATCGGCCATTGCTTTGGCAACACCTGCAGCTACCGTACCTACTCCCACTTCTGAAACAAGTTTTACGTTAATACGTGCTTCCCGGTTTGCCGATTTCAGGTCGTAGATGAGCTGCGCTAAATCTTCAATAGAATAAATATCGTGGTGTGGTGGTGGCGAAATTAAACCTACGTAAGGTGTACTCTTACGGGTTTTAGCAATAAATTTATTTACTTTCTCACCAGGTAATTGACCACCTTCGCCGGGTTTTGCACCCTGAGCCATTTTAATCTGAATCTCTGCAGCACTGGTCAAATAATTACTGGTAACCCCAAATCGACCTGAAGCCACCTGCTTGATCGCCGAGTTTTTCCAGTCTCCATTAGGACTCTTATAGAAGCGTTCTGCATCTTCTCCTCCTTCTCCACTGTTACTCTTACCACCTATACGGTTCATCGCAACAGCCAGGTTTTCGTGTGCTTCTTTACTGATAGAACCATAAGACATCGCACCGGTTTTAAAACGCTTTACGATTTCAGTCCAGGGTTCTACCTCTTCAATAGGAATAGGATCGTAATTCGAGAATTCAAAAAGACCACGAATGGTCATCAATTGCTTAGACTGCTCGTTTACCAGTTTTGAATACTCTTTATAGGTTTTCGGATTATTTTGACGTACAGCTTCCTGTAGTTTTGCAATAGATAGCGGATTAAACATATGTTTCTCACCGTTACGACGCCAGCGGTAGTCCCCTCCTATTTCCATTTCAAGATTTCCTGAAATATCCTGTCTCTTAAAGGTACGGTTGTGACGCTTAGCAATCTCCTGCTCTACTTCATAAAGTCCTATACCTTCAATACGACTCGGTGTATTGGGGAAATATTTGCTGATTAAAGAGGAATTTAAACCAAGGGCTTCAAACAGACGTGATCCTCGGTATGAATTCAAGGTAGAAATACCAATCTTATTCATCACCTTGATTACCCCTTTACCAACGGCTTTGTTATAGTTTTCAACTGCCTGCTGGAATTCAATATTTTCAAGATTCCCGTCTGCAATTTCTTCTCGTATGATTTCATTTACCATATACGGGTTGATCGCACTGGCTCCATAACCAAACAGCAAGGCAAAATGGTGTACTTCACGCGGTTCTGCAGATTCAACGATAATACTCATCTTAGAACGCTGCCCACTGCGGAAAAGCCCACTGTTCATATATGAAGTTCCCAGCAACGCAGGGATAGGTGCCATCTTTTCATCAACCCCACGGTCTGAAAGAATCAAAATGGTATGTCCTTCATCAATAGCCTGAGAGGCTTGTGCCACCATATCATTTAAGGCATCTTCAAGTCCATTTAAACCGCGATTTGCTTCGTAAAGCATTGGTATAGTACGCACTTTAAAATGAGGATGATCAAAATTTTTGATCTTATCTAAATCTTCTTTAGATATCACCGGATTCTGAATGCGAATCTTCTTACAGTATTCAGGTACAATTTCCATAAGGTTTGTATCCGGACCAAGCGTGAGGCTCAAGTCAGTAATCAATTCCTCACGAATACCATCAAGAGGTGGGTTTGTTACCTGAGCAAATAACTGTTTAAAATAGTTGTATAATAATTGTGGGCGATCTGATAGAACTGCCAAAGGAGTGTCTGCCCCCATTGAACCAATAGGCTCTTTACCTTTATTGGCCATAGGTAGAATAATGGTACGTATATCCTCCTGAGTATAACCAAAAGCATTTTTACGCAAATCAAATACGGTATCTTCCTTTTCAATCTCCACATCACGGTATGGAATATCTCTTAGGTGTACTCTATTTTCATCAAGCCATTTACCATAAGTATTTTGAGTAACGATACGCTCCTTGATTTCTTCATCATTTACAATACGTCCGGCTTTCATGTCTACTAAAAACATCTTACCGGGCTCCAGTCTTCCGTGAAACTCTACATTTTCGGGCTCTATTTCTAAAACTCCTGTTTCTGAGGACATAATCACGTAACCGGTTTTGGTCACGGTATAACGCGAAGGACGTAATCCATTTCGGTCTAAAACCGCACCGATGTAATCCCCATCTGTAAATGGAATCGACGCCGGGCCATCCCAGGGTTCCATAATACAGCTGTTAAATTCGTAGAAAGCCTTTTTAGCTTCGCTCATCTCTTTATGCTTTTCCCAGGCTTCTGGAACCAGCATCATCATAATCTCAGGTAGTGAACGCCCGGACATAAGCAACAGCTCCACCACCATATCCATAGAAGCAGAATCTGATTTACCCGGAAGAATTATAGGGAACAATTCTTTTATCTCTTCGCCAAACCATTTAGATTGTAATAATTCCTCACGACTGCGCATACGCGAAACGTTACCACGCAAGGTATTGATCTCTCCGTTATGGCACATATATCGAAACGGCTGAGCCAAATCCCAGGTTGGAAATGTATTGGTCGAGAAACGCTGATGAACCAGTGCCAGACGAGTAGTGAGTTTAGGATCTAAAAGATCGGTATAGTAATACTTAATATCTTCAGGCATAAGAAGCCCTTTAAATATTAACGTCTTATTAGATAAACTAGGCAGGTAAAAGTAAGAACGCTCCGAAAGTTTACTCTTTAATATAGTATGTTCGGTAATTTTACGGGCAGTATACAGTTTAATCATAAACTCCTGCTCTTCCATCGATGCATCTGGCTTACCTATAAAGATTTGCTCGATATGAGGTTCTACACTAGCAGCAATACTTCCCAAATAACCAGCATCAACCGGAACTTTTCTCCATCCTAATAAAACAAGTCCCTTAGCTTTTAATTGCTCTTCAAATACATTTTTACAATAGGCTCTTTGATTTTCCTTCTTTGGCAGGAAAACATTACCTACTGCATACTCACGGGCCTCTGGCAACTCAAAGTCACATTTTTCCTTAAAGAAGTCATAGGGTATGTCTATAAGTATACCTGCACCATCTCCTGTTTTTCCATCACTACTTACCGCGCCCCGGTGTTCCAGTTTTTCAAGAATTTCAAGAGCCTTATGAATGATATCATTAGACTGCTTTCCTTCAAGACTACAAATGAACCCGGCACCGCAATTTTCGTGCTCCCATTCTGGTGAATATAAACCTTGTTTTTCCATAAAATTTAAGCTCTTTTTTAACGTCAGAATGATAAAGCTATTCAATAAACTCAAATGCCGATAATTTTCAAGAATAAGATTTTTATTATTTCATTTTTAGCAAAAAAATGACTTTATATTATAAAGAACACAAAATAAACGCGTGCTTTTTATTGAATATGAAACGTGTTTTTGGCAAAAAACGGCGATTTCGACAATATTGAAAAATTACCTTTTTCTTAAGTCAATGTTAAGATTTGACGTTTTTGGTGCTTTTTTATCCTAAAATTTAACGAAAAACATCAAAAACGGCACATAATCCATAACCAAAATGACAATTTTAAGTTTTCGCAATCGCTTTCGGATAACATACCCTAAAAAAAATAGGGGTATAATTACATAAATAGCAAAAATTAAAGGGTACCCCCCAAAATATTTGGGGGTAACTTTAAATAATGTCTAGTTTAGCAACTCACCAATTAATCAATTTTAAAATGAGAAAATTACTAGTACCCTTTATGCTATGTTTAAGCTTAACCGCTTTTGCGCAAGAAGAAGAAACTTCATGGACCGATGGTTTTACCCTATCAGGATCTGTTGATGCCTATTTTAGACAAAACATCACTTCTCCTAATAAATTTATCGATACTGATGGAGATGATATTCTAGACACCTATCCCGCTCCAGGTTCATCTTTTGCAAACCAACCCGGTTTTGCCCTGGGGATGGCTAACCTGGTTCTTTCTTACGAAAAAGGAAGCGTAGGTGCTGTAGCTGATCTTGTTTACGGTCCACGCGGTACAGATGCCGTTTTTAACTCTACAACTGCAAGCTCAAGTATTGTAAACCAATTGTACGTATACTGGAATGCCAGTGAGAGCGTAACTTTCACTTTTGGTAACTGGAATACGTTCTTAGGTTACGAGGTTATTTCACCTGCTGCAAACTTTAACTACTCTACTTCTTATATGTTCTCTTACGGTCCGTTCTCTCATAGTGGTCTTAAAGCAGACTTTGCTATAGATGAAAGCTGGAGTGCTATGCTTGCAATTATGAACTCTACAGACTTCACGGACTTTAACCCATTTGGCAGCTACACCTTTGGTGGTCAGTTAGGTTATTCAGGTGATTCAGGTAGTACGTATTTAAATGTACTTTATGGAGATCAGGATGGTAACTACACCGATGAAGGTATGGGCGAAGGAGCAGGAGCTACTTTTCAGGTTGATCTTACTACCGGTTACGATCTTTCTGACGCATTCTATTTAGGTCTTAACGCAACATACAATACTACTGATGCCGGTGATCTTGGCGGTGACAGTTTCGGTTTTTACGGCGTTGCTTTATATGCACAGGCTGCACTTAGTGATTCGTTCTCTATAGGATTACGTCCTGAATATTTTAGCGAATTTGCAGGAGGCGCTGGTGCGATAGGTGGATATGATGCAGAAGGAGATGCTAACGTATTTGCTGTAACTCTTTCTGGTAACGCAAAAGTTGGTCCTTTAACATTTATTCCCGAATTTAGATTAGATTCTGCTAGCGAGGATGTATTCCTGGATGATTTTGATGGGACACCATCATACTCAGGAAGTCTGGGATCATTCCTACTTGCGGCCGTATATTCATTTTAATCTAAAATCACATTTACAATGAAAAAAATTGAAGCAATTATTAGAAAATCTAAGTTTTCAGCTGTTAAAAAAGCGCTGCACGAAAAAGGAGTAAACTTCTTTTCTTACTGGGATGTTACCGGTTTAGGAAACGAAAAACACGGGCACGTATACCGTGGAGTATCATACAGTACCAGCGATATTCAACGCAGATACCTTTCTATAGTAGTTAACGATGACTTTGAGCAAGCTGCAATAAGCGCAATACTTGAGTCTGGTGCTACAGGAGAAGTAGGTGACGGTAAAATCTTTGTCTCTAATGTAGAAGAAGCTTACCGAATCAGAACCGGAAAGAAAGGTGGAGACACTTTAAACTAAAAATTAACCTTATCAAAATAACTTAATATATGGAAGCAGGATTATTTACAGCAAACAACGTATGGATGATGATCTGTACCGGGCTGGTGTTTTTTATGCACCTGGGTTTCTCCTTTCTTGAAATTGGACTTACTCGTGAGAAAAACACAATCAATATTTTATTTAAAAACGTTTTTATCATTTGCGTAGGCCTTCTGGTTTACTACGTAGGTGGATTTAACCTTATGTACCCGGGCTTTGCAGAAGATTCATCTGGTATCTTTAGTTTTGCCGGTTTTGGTATCGCTCCTCCTGAAAATGGAATGACTCCGGAATATGCAGACGGTGGATACACCTGGTGGACAGATTTCCTTTTTCAAGGTATGTTTGCCGCAACCGCAGCTACTATTGTATCTGGAGCAGTTGCTGAGCGTATTAAACTGGGAAGTTTCATGGTTTTCACCGTAATCTATGTAGGTCTTGTATATCCTATTGTAGGCTCCTGGAAATGGGGTGGCGGTTTCTTAGATGCTATGGGCTTCTATGACTTCGCTGGTTCTACTTTAGTACACTCTGTAGGAGGATGGGCTGCGCTAATAGCAATCTACCTACTTGGAGCACGTATCGGTAAATTTGATGAAAACGGTAAGCCTAAGGCAATCCCGGGTCATAATATCCCGTTTGCTGCTGCAGGGGTACTTATCCTTTGGTTAGGCTGGTTTGGCTTTAACGGAGGTTCTGTACTTTCAGCAGATCCTGAATTAACTTCTTTAACATTGGTTACAACTTCTCTGGCTGCAGCTGCAGGTGGTGTTAGTGCATTTATCGTATCAACTGTTATGTACAAAAACTATGATCTTACCATGTTCTTAAACGGAATTTTAGGTGGTCTGGTAGGTATCACTGCTGGTGCAGATCAAATGACACCTAACGATGCGGTTCTTATTGGTCTTATTGCGGGTGCAATTATTGTGTTTGGTGTTGCATTAGTTGACAAACTAAAACTGGATGATCCTGTAGGTGCTGTTGCAGTTCACCTAATTTGTGGTATCTGGGGTACACTTGCCGTTGGTATCTTTGGCGCAATGGCGGGTATGGAGCAATTCCTTACTCAGTTGACTGGTGTAGGTATCGTAGGTGCATTTTGTTGTGTAACCGCATTTATTATCCTATTCGTTCTTAAAGTCACTATGGGACTTCGCGTTTCTGAAAAAGAAGAACTTGAAGGTCTTGATGAGCACGAGCATGGTATGAGTGCATACCCAGACTTTGGTCTAAATGAGCACTAATTTGTTGATTTAATTATATATTGTTAAAACCGCGCTTCTGGCGCGGTTTTTTCATTTGTAGCAAAGTTATTTCAGGAATTGAATGGTTCCGGGATAATACGTGGGTTCACCATTTGCAGCCTTAATCGCATTAATAATCGGAAGTACCAGTGCGATGATTCCGATCACAATTATACCAAACACCCCTAAACCACATAGTAGAATTGCAGGTATACAGATAATGGAGTATAAAAACAGACTAATTTGAAAATTCAGGATTTGTTTTCCTGATTCATCCATCCCCATTATCTTGTCTTTTTGAGTTAACCAAATAACAAGTGGCACCACAAAACCACCAAAACCGGTAACTAAATCTAATAATTGACTGAGATGCGCTATTACTATTAAATTTCGATCTTCTCTAAGCAACATAATTGATTGATTTTTGATTGATTATGCTTATTGGTAGCAGGTTTAGCTTATTTGTTACACAAGGCATCATATACCTTTTTCAAATTATGGCACGCTACTTGTAGCATATATAATGTACCATCCAAAAAGCTAAAATGAGTACAAACAATCTAAATCCTATTATTATGAAAAATCTTATCTTTTTATTCGTTGGTCTGCTTACAGGCCTTGCTCCGATGAAAGCGGAGACTCTGGATGGTGTATATAGAAATTATTACGACGGCAGCCGCTATATTTTCGTTGAAGGTGGTGTTGAGTTTTCGGTATACCCAGATGGAGAATTTGATTTTGTATTACCACAAATCGCTCAAAACTACGTAAATGTCAATGTGAACGCCGGTCCGGTAAACATCAGTTACAATTCTGGTTACAATTATGACCCATTTGTACAGTATGACGATTTTGGTGCTGTTATTCAGATTGAAAGTGTACCCGTTTATTACGATAACTGGGGGCGTATTATTCAGGCAGGTAGTGTTTACATTAACTACAACAACAATCGTATTGTCAATGTAGGTGGTCTGCGTGTATTTTATAATGGTCCGCGATTTTCACACGTAAGTGGTTTCATTAATATCTATAATAGAAATTATGTGTATCATCCCTATCACAATTTCTTTTACAGACCTTATTTTGACAGATGTTTAGTATATAACAGACCGTACAGAAGGTACTATTCACCAGTACGTTATGATTATGCCTACCACCGCAGTCATTATGCTTTAGGATATCGCAACGGTTACCGTAATGCATATCATGATTTTAAACGTCCCAGAGGTCGTGTTGCACATAACAATGCGAGAAGAGGTAGTTATTATGATGCTCGTCAGCGAGTAAATTCAGATCGTAGCTCTAGCAGATCTTCAGCATCAAGAAGTTCAGCTTACAGCAGAAGTTCTAATGATCGAAATGTACGTAGTACATCAAACGGAAGAACATCTAATTCACGTAGTGTAACTAATGGAAGATCAAGCTCAAATCGTTCTAATAATGCTATTATAAATTCAAGATCTACAGATCGTAATACAGTTAGTAGAAGTAGTGAGTCGCGAAGCTCACAAAATAATGCTCGTAGTGCACAAAGCAGATCTCAAAATACTGCTAGCAGACAGCGTAATGCTACTCCGCAACGTCAGGTAGCACAGCGTAGTAATTCAGACCGAAATGTACAGGCCAGAAGTTCATCTTCTAACCGTAACAGCCAGGTAAGAACTACTGCTCCACAGCGTCAGGTAGCGCAGCGTAGTACTACAAATCGAAATACACAGGCTAGAAGTTCGTCTTCTAACCGTAATACTCAGGTGAGAACTACAACGCCGCAGCGACTGGTAGCACAGCGAAGCAATTCAAGCCGTCAAACGCAAGCTCGTAGGGCAGATCCACAGCGTCAGGTAAGTCAAAGAAGTAGTACACCACAACGCAGTGTGCAGCAACGCTCTCAAAGCTCACGCAGTAGTAATGCTGTACGTAGCTCAAGCAGCAGCAGAACACGTAGTTCTGATGCAAGCCGATCTAGAGGTAACTCCGGAAGAGGCAGAGGATAAAATTCAATATCCAGTTGATGGATTAAGATTGATTTTTTGGTTGGTTAGTTTGGAAGGTCCCGTTTCTGATTTATTCAGAGCGGGATTTTCTTTTGAATACTACCTGATCAACCCAACCGGTAACTTCAGGAGACATTTTGAATAGGTATACTGCTGCGCTATAAATCGCGGTTAAAAGCACTGATTTCAAGGCAATCGCAATAATAGGACTAACCGAAAAATCCCAGAAGTAAAAACCACAGCCTAAAACTATAAGCAAAGCTCCTACCCGTATTGATTCTTGCGTAAAAGGCTGCATTTTAAATTTGGAATAAACCACAGCAATCTTGGCTATTACATAACCTACCGAAGCTATAAAGGTCGCAATCGCCGCCCCATTAACACCTAAACTAGGTATAAATATTAAATTGAGAATCACCGCAACCACCACCAGAATAATTCCTAAAATCAACACCAACCTATAGTAATCTGAATTGTAAAGAATCGCGTTGTTGTTTCCCATAATATTATCAGCCAGTTTGGCCAGAGAAATAAGTAAAACCACATATAAACCTTTGCTATACGAAGGATCCAAGACCAAATACAGACTTTTTATATTGCAAATAATCAACAAAAAAATAAGCCCTGAAACTACTAAAAGCGTCAGCGAACTTTTCTTATACAAATCTTTTAGTTCCAAAAACCTCCGGTCATTCAAATATGTTGCTGTTAGCGGATAGATTATCTGATGCATCGCACGCGCCGGCACGGCAATAACCGCAGCGATGTAAATCGCAACGGCGTAATAGGCTACATTTTCAATAGCAACCAATTTTCCCAACATAAACATATCAATATCCAGAATCATCACAGCTACCGATCCTGCAAGAATGATCAAAACAGCATATTTTAGAATACTGGACACTTCTTCAGGAATTGCTATTTTAAAACGTGGCATTCGCAAGTGAAAAGCATACGTAAGCATAATGACCATTCGCAACAGATATACCAGGGTTAACCCATACATAAACTGCGGAATATTTAAAAGATCAGCGGAAAAAAGCAGCAGTAAAACCATCACCCCAAAGCGATGAAACACTTCATTCATTACCGTCCCAAAAACACTTTGCAGCTGAGTCTTCGCCCAGGCATAACCTATTTCAAAATAGGCCATTGCAATTGCTATAATTCCTATTAAATAGACATAGGGACGAACGATTTCATTTTCTGAAGCTAAAAAATCACTTATCGAATCGTAGAGTAAGCCAGAAACAAATACTAGAGGAAGAATTACCAGCACAGGTAAAATCAGCATAAAAGTCAAAAAAACATCCTGCTGCCTACCCGAGTATTTCGAGTAAAACTTAATCAATGTGTTTTGAACCCCTACCGAAGCAAAAGGCATTATAAGTGTGGCTGTACTTAACAAAAAGCCAACCAGGCCGTAATACTCATCTTTGAAAAACTGCACATAAAGCACCAGCGTATTAAGCGCGCCTATACCAAAACCCAGATAGGTAGTAATGAGATTTTTAACCGATTGTGATGCAACAATACCCATAATTATAAACGGTGTAAAATAGCTGCAAGTTCTGCCGTTAATTGCTTGCGTGTAAATGCTTGCAAATTGGTGTGAGCTGTAGTGATCTCAGACTCTTTATATGCCCTGTACCAGTTTTTCAAAGTTTTTTTAAGCTTTTCTTTCTGAGTATACTCATAATAGAATCCAGCATCGGTATCAACTAAAAGTTTTCTGACATCTGATTGTGGAGGCCCTATTGCCAAAACAGGTCGCCGTGCCGCAAGATACTCAAATAATTTACCCGGAATTATTAATTGGGTCTCTTCGGAATCTATTTCGATCAAAATCAAAATCGGACTACGATGTTGCATTTTTAATGCCTCCCGATGCGAAATGTAACCATGTAACTTCAGGTTTTCCTCCAATCCTTCCGCTTTTATAGAATCGACAACCGAAGCACTAACCTTTCCGGCCAGATTGATTCTTAAATCCGTTTCAAAGTTTGGAAATTCTTCTTTAAGCTCCCGCAACACTTCCCATAAAACCTTAGGGTTTCGATCTTCAAGTAGCGAACCTATGTGCGAAAGGCTAAAGGATTTATCAAGATTAACATCTAATATTTGTTCCTCATCAAAACCATTGGTAATACAGCTTACCGGTTTTGAGGTTTGTTTCTCAAACAACTTTTGAGTCGCATAACTCGTGACCAAAATATGATCGGCACCTGTGAGCACCTGGTGTTCAAGTTGCTTGTGCTTTCGTTGAGCAGCACGGGTAAGCTTTAATTTTTTTTGATACCCAATTTGCGTCCAGGGATCCCTAAAATCGGCCAGCCAGGGTAAACCGATTATCGTTTTAAGCCGAAGACCTATCAAATGAAGGCTATGTGGAGGTCCGGTTGTAATGATACAATCTACAGGATTATTCTCGAGGTAATTTTTCAGAAAGCGTACCGATGGTTTAATCCAGAATTTTCGCGCATCGGGGATAAACAGATTTCCACGCACAAAAAGCATCAGTTTTTGAACAACAGACTGCTTCTCTTCCGCCTTAATAATGCCTGAACTCAGTTGCTCAGTGCTCTTCTTTGAAAATGCCGAAGCCAAAGCATAGGGTTCAAAGACAGGTTGTTTAATAACCTCAATTCCCTCGGGTATTTCAGCTACAAGGCTTTCATCTTTAATGGGATAATGTGGGTTTTGAGGAACGTAAACCACAGGTTCGATATCAAAATCCCTGAGATATTTTACAAATTTTAGCCAGCGCTGCACCCCCGGTCCACCTGCGGGAGGCCAATAATAACAGATGATCAGCGCCTTTTTCAATGCAATGCGTATTTAGTTAAATCGCTCTTATGCTTTAGTCTCCCGAGACCTTTTAATGCTGAAAGCCAAAGCTCCAAGAAGTAATAGTACTAAAATAACATTACTTGCCAGGCTAATGGTACTTCCGGTCCTGACTACCTGAGGCTCAAACTTAAACTCAATCGTGTGCTTTCCGGACGGCACTTTCATTCCACGTAAAATATAATCCACCTTAAAATAATCAGTCGGCTGCCCATCGATGTACGCCTGCCATCCGTTAGGATAATACACTTCGCTAAAAACAGCCAGTTTTTCTGATTTCGCATTCGATAGGTACTTTAAATAATCCCCGCGGTGCTCCACCAATTTTATAGACTGAGTAGAATCCTGCGGAAACACGGTTCGATCTAAAGAACCTGCAAACTCCTGCTGAATAACTGCGGTTTGACGTACATTAATGCTATCTAAAGCCTGTATTTCGGCATCAGCATCGGGTACAATTTTTACATTCTGTACAAACCAGACATTACCTGCAGCCTGAGAATTAACCTGTACCTGCTCCTGCCCTTCTTCGTTTTGCGTAATGATGTACTTCGTATTCAGTAAATTAAGCGGAACCAGATTACCCTCGTACAAATAAAACTCGATCAAATCCTGCAGGCGTGCGGGCTTAGCCCCGTGATAACCACCTATTGAATTGTGAAAATAACTGGTGCGAGCCCCATTAAGGCCTATACTTTGCTCATAAACCCGATAGCGGGTGGTATCTTTTAAAATCTCTTTATCGGCCGGTGTTGCCTGAAAAGGCTGCTCTACAAGGCGGGCGCTCATAAAGTTTTCGGTATTTACATAACGCCAGTCTACATTTACCAGGTCAAAAACAATCAGCACTGCTATTGCAATAATTACCTGAGTTTCCTTCAGTTTATCTTTTAGGTAAAACCAAATCAATCCTGCAGCAAGCAAGACCAAAACAAGCGTCTTGATGGTATCACTTACCAATAAAGCCTTTCGGTCTTCTTTAACGGCATTGATAAATTCCATCCCAAAATTCTGAATGTAATAGGCATCATTTCCTCCCGCAAAGGAGAACAGGTTACCATTAAACAACAGAATAATAAGTGCCAGACCACCGGTAATACCGGTCGTCCATTTCAAAGCATTAAGCTTACGATCCTGAGGTTCGGTTTTTTGCAACACTTTGTAAAGACCGAAGATAGCCAGAACCGGCACGCACAATTCAGCTATTACCTGAATGGAAGTAACAGCTCTAAACTTATTGTAAAGTGGGAAGTAATCAATCCATAAATCGGTAAACCAGGCTAAATTTCCGCCATAGCTCAGTAATAAAGCCAATACAGTCCCTCCTGTAAGCCACCATTTTAAGCGACCGCGCACCATAAACAGGCCAAGCACAAATAAAAACACCACTACAGCACCCAAGTACGCAGGACCAGAAACACCCGGTTGACTCCCCCAATAATACAAGCCAAACTGACCAAAAATAGATTCGACCTGTGCAGGTGGAACGCCTTGGCGCATTAAAAATTCGGTAAAAGCGCTGTCCTTATCATAAGGCTCAGAGTTTGAACCTCCATACAAACCAGCTATAAAAAGATCAAGCGTTTCAGCTATGCCATAACTGTATTGATTGATATAAGCTTTATCCAGACCAGCAACGTCCTCTTTGGGTGTACCATCAGGATTGATGGTGAGTTCACTGGTTCCACGGGTACTGAAATTGCTGTATTCTGAAGTGGCCATTAGACTGGCAGCATTAGATCCTATTGCAAGACCCACGGCCAAAAATAAAATGCCAACACTTTTAAAGAAATGCGGCAATTCTTTTTTGCGAATCGCATCTATGAAATACGCAATACCCAAAACAATTACCAGTAGCATCAGGTAATACGTCATTTGCACGTGGTTTGCCACAATCTCGAGTGCCATAGCCACTGCCGTAAGCAAAAAACCCCAAATGTATTTTTTCCGGAAGGTGAGTAAAATTCCGCTTAAAACCAGCGGCATATAGGCGATAGCATGCGCCTTTGCGTTGTGTCCCACCCCGAGAATTATGATAAGATAACTGCTAAAACCAAATGCCAGCGCACCCAAACCAGCATATCGCCAATCGAGTTTCAAAACCAGTAACAGAATATAAAAACCTATAAAATAGAGAAATAAGTAGTCTGCAGGGCGTGGTAAAAAACGAATACCAAGGTCGAGACTCTTAATCCAGTTGTGGGGGTACTTTGCTCCGAGTTGATAAGTGGGCATACCACCAAAAGCAGCATCGGTCCAGTATAGCTCCTCCCCGGTTTGCTCCCGGTAATCCATTAATTCTTTGGCCATACCGCGGTATTGCTGTATATCGCTTTGATACATTTTTTTACCCGAAAGAACCGGGCTGAAATACAGAAGTGCAGTAACTATAAAAACCAAAACCACAGCGAGGTGTGGTAGTATCTTTTTAAACGAAAAAGTCATATTGAAGTGCTAAAACTTAGGGGTGGAAATTAGTCAATTTCTTCGTAATCGACATATTCCCCCACGTTTTTCTTTGCGTGTGTGTCTTGTCTTGGCACCTTATCGATTACGGTTTCTCCTTCGCGCTGAGGTGGATTTTGTTTGCCTTGAAAACCTTGCGCCATATTCTGAAAACGCTCTCCGGCTTTTTTAGCAATGTACCGCATAATATATGGCGCAGCAAGGCGCAGTATTACGCGGAGCGCAAAAAAGATAAGCAGTATAATGAGAATGGTTTGTAAAAATTTCATTCTGAGGTATTTTAAAATAGCTAACCAGGGTTGTGTATTACTTATTGCCTAAAACGGCTTTAAGTTTCACAAAACAAGGTGTAAAAGTAACTATAAGGCATTTGTTTGAGCTTAAAAAAAGACTAAAAAAGTAGGGTAAACAGACCCAGTGGCCTTTAGGCTATCTGTAATTTTTACAGTATGTTTGTGAGATTAGCACCTAATTTTGTCAAATCCTTAAATATACCCCTCTAATGAAGGTGAAATTCAGTTATATGACTCTTGTGCTGTTGGTTTTTGCAGGCTTAACGGCACAGGCACAGTATACCGAAACGCTTAACTCCAACCGCCCGGGCCAGTCTCAAGGTGCCTTTGCCGTGGGAACAGGAGTTTTTCAGGCTGAAATAGGTGCGACTTTAGGCAGGGAAGCACACAACCTGCTGTTTACCGAAACCGAAAACTGGGGCACCGAATTTCAACTGCGCTATGGAGCTATCAGAGAGCAATTAGAATTTAATTTTTCAGGTACATATTTACACGAAAACATAACCCCAACTGCAGGCAATGCCGATCCCTACAGCCAAAGTGGTTTTCCTATAATAAATGCCGGCGTTAAATACCTGCTCTACGATCCCTATAAAAATTACACCGAAAAAATAAACGTATACAGTTACCACGCCAATCGTGCATTTAAATGGCGGACGCTTATTCCGGCGGTTTCGGTTTTCTCTGGAGCCAATTATGTATATCGAAACAACAATCCCTTTTTACCCGAAAGTCAGGCAGGTTTTTCACCTAAAATTATGGCGATTACCCAACACAACTGGGGTCACTGGGTATGGGTAAACAATTTTATCTACGATCAATTTTTAACCGATTATCCCACCAAAGCGTGGATTACCACAATGACCCATTCGTTTAACCCTAAATTAGCTGCATTTGCAGAAGTACAGGTGATAATAAGTGATATTTATGCCGATGACTTATTTCGTTTTGGTGCAGCCTATTTAATCACCAAAGATTTACAGGTTGATGTCAACGCATTGATAAATTTTAAAGAAACACCGAGACGCAGGCAGTTGGGTCTGGGCGTATCGTACCGATTAGATTTTCATCGAAACGATCAATTACTTCCCAATAACTAAAAATACGGTTACTTTTACACCCTAGAGTATACGAGATGATTACAATCAAAGAAATGAAAACAAAAAAGGAATTGCGACAATTCGTCAAATTCCCGTTTTCTATTTATGATAAAGAAACCAACTGGGTTCCCCCGCTTATCAACGACGAGCTTGAAAGTATGGATCCCGAGAAAAACCCGGTATTTAAAAACGCTGAGGCGCGATTTTTTCTGGCTTTAAAAAATGGAAAGCCGGTAGGACGTATCGCTGCTATCATAAATCATATTGAGATTAATGAGCAGGGAAAACCCAAGATGCGTTTTGGCTGGTACGATGCCATTGATGACCTTGAGGTTACCAAAGCCCTGATAGCAAAGATTGAAGAAATAGGACGTGCTCATAACCTGCAATGGATTGAAGGTCCGGTAGGCTTTAGCAATATGGAAAAAGCCGGGATGCTCATTGAAGGTTTTGAATACCTCAATACGATGATTACCTGGTACAACTACCCGTACTACAAGGAGCATTTTGAAAAACTCAACTTTGAGAAAGCTTCAGAATGGGTAGAATATGAAATTCAGATTCCTGAAAAATCTCCTGAAAAAGTGGAGAAATTTGCCCGTATTATCGTAGAGCGCTATAAGCTGAAACTCATTCATTTTAACAACAGCAAAGAGATTTTACCCTATGTAGATGATATGTTTGGGCTGCTTAATAAAACCTATAATGAGCTCAGCACCTTTGTTCCTATTCAGCAATATCAGATTGATCATTATAAGGATAAGTACATCAAATACATCAATCCACATTATATAAAATGTATTGAAGATGCCGAAGGTAAACTAATCGCTTTTGCCATAACGATGCCTTCTTTCAGCAAAGCCCTTAAAAAGGCAAATGGCAGCCTGTGGCCTTTTGGATTTATTCATCTTTTAAAAGCCCGTAACAAAAACGATACCGCTGCTTTTTATCTGATTGGGATTGACCCCGAATATCAGGGTAAAGGGGTTACCGCCGCGATTTTTCAGGCGATGCAGGATTTATTCTCCGCAAACGGAATTACCCAGGTTGAGACCAACCCGGAACTTGAAGAAAACAAGGCCATTCAACAGTTGTGGAAAAAATACGATCACAAACTACACAAACGAAGAAGGACCTATAAACGAGATTTATAGGTCCTTCGGGATGTTTCTTACGGGATGTTTCTTACGGGATGTTTCTTAGAAATACTGGTATTTTATTGACTAGTCAATAAGTGCGAAACTTACCTGTATGTTAGCTGTTACGGTAATCTCACCGGGAGCAATGGTATTGCGACCACTATCCATAGATTCTGCAACGGCCATTTTATACATAGGTTGAGGTTGTGGGCTGCTGGTTCCCTGTTCGGCAATCATTAAAGCCTTACCGATGCTCTGACCTAAAACTCCAGCGTAAGCTTCGGCTTTTTGTTTCGCATCTAAAATTGCTTTTTTACGGGCTTCAGCCTCATATTCTTTCATTTTGGAAGACGAAAAACTCACTCCGTTAATCGAGTTGATTCCAGAGCTTACCAAACCAGACATCAGTTTATCGTATTTAGATAAATCTTTAAGCTCTACTGAAATAGACTGACTGGCGTTATAGTTATAGGTTTTGGTGTTGTAATCGTAGTTTTTATTCAGGTTTACATACTGCGTCTGTACCTGATTTTGTGGAATTCCCATTTTGATCAAATAATCGAGTACTTTATCAACGGCCGCGTCATTTTCCATCTTGACGGCTTTAGAGTCTTTACCTTCATTTTGAACTCCCATACGTATAGTAACTTCATCAGGTACGGCAATTACTTTGCCCTCACCAGTTACACTCACGGTAGGTTGAATTTGTTGTGCGCTTGCTGCTGTTGTCATAGCTGTTAAGGCTAAAATTAAAATCGTTTTCATGCTTTTAGTTTTTGTATTTAGTTTTTCAGCAATCCTAAATCTAATATTCAGATCTGGCAATTGCGGTTGTTTGATGTCAAAGTTAAAAGCAAGAGCTATGCCACTAAATCTTTCCGGTCTTGTTTAACACAAATAAAACAATGATGGGAATCGCTAACAATCCCACCATCAGCGTGTTGATCTGAAGCAGTATAGGTGCCATTAACAGCGTAATAACATAACCGCCTACCGCCCCGCCAAAATGCGCATCGTGACCAATGTTGTCATTATTGGCCCGCATCCCGTAGATCGAATACAGCAAATACCCAATACCAAAAATATAAGCAGGAATAGGCACAGGTATAAAAAACATATATAAGCTCATATCGGGTTGTAGCAAAATAGCGGCATACAAAATCCCCGAAACCGCCCCACTCGCTCCTACCGCAGAATAGTGATACTCATCTTTGTGAAAGTAATAGGAAAGCAGGTTGCCCAGAATTAAGCTCCCCAAATAAATGATCACAAACTCCCAATTGCCTAACATAGTCACAACTATGGGTGCGAAAAAATAAAGCGTCAGCATATTGAAAAATAAATGCGCGGTACTTACGTGCAAAAATCCGGAAGACAGTATGCGTATCTGTTCCCCGCGCCGCACAGCTCCCGTATTGAATTTATATTTTTCAAAAAATGAATAATCGTTAAAGCCTTTCATTGAGATCAGTACGTTGATACCAATCACGATTAAGGTTACCAGGTTTAAATCCCCCATAAATGCTCGAGTTTAAGCTTCAAATATACCTATATTTGCGCACTAAAAGCGAGCAGAACAGTAGCGATTTACAATAGGTTTGTACCATTTTCGTACCAGTTGAAAATAGACTGTTACTGCCTTTCTCTTGAAAATGATTTGCTGATGCAAGGACTTGTATTTTGGTTGGTTTATCCGCTCTTATGGTGCATCTCTAAGTTACCCTGGAGGCTGTTTTATCTGGTCTCAGACGGGGCTTATGCATTGGTGTATTATTTAGTTGGCTATCGCCGAAAAACAGTTACGTTCAATTTAAAAACAGCTTTTCCGGAAAAATCGGAAGCCGAATTGAAACAGATTGAAAAAGACTTTTACAAGCATATGTGTGATATGTTTCTGGAGATGATTAAGTCTATTTCTATTTCTGCCGAAGAATTAAAACAACGCTTTGTCATTGATGACCTGAATATCATCTACAAGCTTGAAGCCGAAAAGCGGAGCTCCCTGATCATGATGGGCCATTACGCCAGCTATGAGTGGCTTACAGCCTTGCAGTTCTACTTTGACTATACGGGTTATGGAATCTATAAGCGCATTAAAAACAAACGCTTTGATGCCTTGGTGCAGCGCATCCGTAAAAAATGGAATTCAGAACTTATCAACAACAAAGAAGCCACATTGATCATTCGCAAAAAACAGCGTAAAGGCGAAATGGCAACTTATGCGTTTATAGCAGATCAATCCCCAAAATCGCGTAAAAACCAATACTGTACGGAGTTTTTAGGTCAGAATGTTCCCTTTTTTACCGGTGTTGAACGCCTCGCAAAATCGGAAAATATGCCTGTACTCTATCTCGCCGTTGACAAAGTAAAACGCGGCTATTACAAAGCCCGCTTTGAAGTAATAACCGAAGATCCTGCTTCCCTACCCGATTATCAGATTACGGATATCTTTATTCAAAACCTGGAAACACAAATTCGCAAGGCCCCGCAATACTATCTGTGGACGCACAAGCGGTTTAAGCACGCGGAGTAGTTATTAGTATTGCTATTCTTATTGTTATTGTTATTGTTATTGTTATTCGGGTTTTAAGTGAATTCGTATTTCGTATTTCTAATTTTTCACCGGCTGTCAACTAAATCCCCGCTATACCTTTTATCTCAGCAATCATATCGTCAGCGATTTGGTCTGCTTCAGTTTGTGACGGTGCTTCCGTATAAATGCGAATTATGGGTTCCGTATTTGATTTACGCAGGTGCACCCAATGTTTTTCAAAATCGATTTTCACCCCGTCAATCGTATTGATTTCTTCGGATTTGTGATTTTCGGCGACTACTTTTAAAATTCCGTCTACATCCAGTCCGGGTGTCAATTCAATTTTCTTTTTACTCATAAAATAAGCCGGATAACTCGCACGTAATTCGCTTACTTTTTGCTTTCGCTTTGCGAGATGCGTCAAAAACAGGGCTACACCTACTAAAGCATCACGCCCGTAATGCGACTCGGGATAAATGATACCGCCATTACCTTCACCACCAATTACGGCACCTACTTCTTTCATTTTAGATACTACATTAACCTCGCCTACAGCAGCCGCGTGATAGGTACCACCGTGCTTCAAAGTAACATCCCGCAAGGCGCGCGACGAACTTAAATTAGATACAGTTGCGCCGGGATTTTCGCCCAAAACATAATCGGCACAGGCTACCAGTGTGTACTCTTCACCAAACATTTCGCCGGTCTCATCAATAAAAGCAAGCCGGTCTACATCAGGATCAACCACAATTCCCAAATCGGCGTTTTCTTCTTTTACCAAAGCACAGATATCGCCCAAATGTTCCTTTAAAGGCTCTGGATTGTGGGGAAACTTCCCGTTGGGTTCACAATACAACTTTACCGTATGCACCCCGAGTCGATCGAGTAACATCGGGATAGCAATCCCTCCCGTTGAATTGACACCGTCTACCACAATCTTAAATTTGGCTGCTTTAATCGCGTCTTCATCTACGAGTTCGAGATCCAAGACTTCATCGATATGAATATCGATGTACGCGTCGTTTTTCTGAATTTCGCCCAAATCATCCACCTCTGCAAAATTCAGCTCTGCTGATTCTGACAGCTCCAGGATTTTAGCACCCGCTTCAGCATTGAGAAATTCCCCGTTTTTGTCGAGTAATTTTAGGGCATTCCATTGTTTGGGATTGTGCGAAGCGGTAAGAATAATTCCGCCATCGGCGTGTTCCAGTTTTACAGCAAGCTCCACCGTAGGCGTAGTTGATAAATCCAAATCAATCACGTGAATCCCCATTCCCACCAGGGTTTGCATCACCAGCTGCTGCAGCATTTCGCCACTTAGCCGGGCATCGCGCCCTACCACAACACGATATTCATACTTATTGCGCTGCTGTTTGATAAAGCTTCCGTAAGCCGAAGCAAATTTTACAGCATCAATTGGAGTTAGGTTATCGCCGGGATTGCCGCCTATGGTTCCGCGTATTCCTGATATGGATTTGATTAGGGTCATCGATCTATCGTTATTTTTATTGTTATTTCTATTGCCAGTGAAATCTTTAATCTTTTGATTTTCGAAAAACCAGCTACTCGCAAATATAGCCAAACGGCAGTCGTTCCTAAACCGATTATTTGTATTTTAAACCAATGAATTTTTTGGCACACATCTATCTTTCGGGCGACGACGAACTCGTCACGCTGGGCAATTTTATGGCAGACGGCATTAAAGGAAAGCAGTATAAAGAATTTGGCCCCCGGCTAAAAAAAGGAATTTTACTTCACCGCAGTATCGATACGTTTACCGATGGTCATCCAATTGTACGCCAAAGCACGCGACGGCTACACGCCAAATACAGTCATTACAGCGGGGTAATTGTTGATATTCTGTATGATCATTTTTTAGCCAAAAACTGGCACACTTATTCTGATGTTCCGCTTGCTGATTATATAGAAGAGTTTTACGACAGCCTCGACCGGCATTACGACCTGTTAACCAACTCCATACAGCATATGATTCCGCATATGATTGCAGACAATTGGTTGCTGAGTTATGCCAAAATTAGCGGTATTGCTACGGTGCTTTACAATATGAACCGGCGTACCCGCAACCGCAGCGGGATGGATCGTGCCGTTGAAGACCTGCAGGAACATTATACCGATTTTGAAAACGAATTCACAAGCTTTTTTGAAGAGCTCCGCACCTTCTCTGCACAACGATTAAGTGAATTGAATGCTGAATTTCCCGACACAAATACCTGAATGTATGAATTTTAGAATGCTGAAACCTTTTGGATTTATATTGACTTTTATTCTGGTCTTTAACTCCTGTAAAACCGAGCAAAAGCAAGCCCGAACTATTCAACGCGGAAAACTGGCAGACAGCATTATGGTCGTATCGGCCCGGGAAGAAGCTTCGCGAATAGGTGCTGAAATCCTTAAAAAAGGTGGCAATGCCTTTGACGCCCTTATAGGCGTTGATATGGCGCTCAACGTCACCTACCCTTTTGCCGGAAGTCTGGGCGGTGGTGGTTTTATGGTCTACCGAAAGGCTGATGGCGAAATTGGCAGCATTGACTACCGGGAAAAAGCACCTATGGCGGCAACTTCAGATATGTACCTGGACGAAAACGGCAATGCCATAGACTCCCTGAGTCGTGAAGGAGCGCTGGCCGTGGGTGTACCCGGCACAATCGCCGGGATGTTTGCCATTCACGAAAAACTGGGTTCTATGCCTATGTCCGAAATTCTTGAACCGGTAATTGAACTGGCTGAAAAAGGTTATGTGATTACCGAAAATCAATGGAATCGGTATCATAATTATGCCGCAGTATTTGACAGCATTAACGGGATTAAAACCCTGTATTCTACTGGTTTTCGCGAAAGCGACAGCCTTAAGATCAAGGCGGGCGACACCATTAAAAACCCGGTGCTGGCTGCTACCCTAAGACGTATCGCTCAAAACGGAAGAGAGGAGTTTTACGAAGGTGAAACCGCTCAAAAGTTGGTTGACTTTATGCAGAAACACGGCGGAATTATCACGCTGGAAGATCTTAAAAACTATGAAGCCGTCTGGCGTAATCCTATCGTTTCTACCTATAAAAATCTAAGAGTTATCGGGATGCCCCCGCCTTCAAGCGGCGGGGTGTGTCTGGCTCAGATTTTTAAGATGATAGAACCTTACGAGCTGAGTGAATTTGGTCACAATTCGTTAAAAAGCATTCAGGTCATTACCGAAGCGGAACGCCGCGCCTATGCCGACCGCAGCTTTTTTCTGGGCGATCCTGATTTTAATGATATACCTATTGAGACCCTTATTAGTGCGCAATACGCAGCGCAGCGTATGGAGAACTTCAGTTTTGAGGAGGCTACGCCTTCTTCTGAAGTAGAACACGGTGTGATCCCCGGCTATGAGTCTATGGAAACCACGCATTTTTCTATTGTAGATCAATTTGGTAACGCGGTGGCGCTCACCACAACCCTTAACGGTGCCTATGGTTCTAAGCTATTTGCAGACGAACTGGGATTTTTCCTCAATAACGAGATGGACGATTTTAGCGTAAAACCCGGTGTGCCCAATATGTTTGGTCTTATCGGCGCGGCGGCTAACAAGATCGAACCTCAAAAACGCATGCTAAGCTCGATGACGCCCACTATCGTAGAAAAAGACGGCAAACTTTGGATGACTGTGGGTACTCCGGGCGGATCGACCATTATTACTTCGGTGTTGCAAACGATTTTAAATGTCGCTGATTTTGATATGGGTATGCAGGAGGCGGTAGATGCTCCCCGTTTTCACCACCAATGGTTACCCGACGTGGTGACCTTTGAACCAGATGCTTTTGGTAAATCCTTATTAGATAGCCTGGCGGCGAAAGGCTACCAGATACGACAAGAAAACAGCGTTATTTTAGGGAAAGTAGATGGTGTTTTGGTTTTACCGGACGGAACCCTCGAAGGCGGTGCAGACCGCCGGGGAGATGATACGGCTATAGGCTATTAGTTTTATCGTTTTTAAATACGATAATTCGATTTATTGTCTTTGGATACGATAATTGGGCTTTTTAATGATTAAGCGTTAATGGATTATTATTAAAAAGGTAAACCAAAAACTCAAATATTTGCAATTATCGTATTATAATACGATATTTGCCATTATCGCCTTTAAATACGATAATATAATCTTATGATTGCTATTTTAACCGCTGATATTATCAATTCACGAACGCAGCAAAACTGGCTTCCGGTTTTGAAAGAGGTTCTTAACCACCTGGGCGACGAACCCAAAGATTGGGAGATTTACCGCGGAGACAGTTTTCAGCTTGAGGTTAGCCCGAAAAAAGCATTGTATGCAGCGCTGTTACTCAAAAGCGGCATCAAGAGTTTAGAAGGTGTCGACGTGCGCATTGCTATAGGTTTGGGGAACAAAACGCATAATGTCGGCAAAATCACAGAGTCAAACGGAAGCGCTTTTATAAACAGCGGCACTTGTTTTGACCGACTCAAAAAACAAACCCTCGCCTTGCAAAGTGATGATTCCATATTTGATGCCCAGTTTAACCTCATATTCGAACTCGCCTGTTTAACTATGGATAACTGGACACCGGTAAGCGCTCAGGTGTTTCACCAAAAACTGCTGCATCCCCAACTCAATCAAACCGAACTCAGCGAGATGCTTGGTAAATCGCAAAGCACCATAAGTGCCACGCTAAACCGTGCGGGATATGACGAACTCACAAAAATGCTTCAGTATTACAGCCAAACCTTAAACAACTACTAAATGCTTGCACTCGGTCTTAAACTTCTACTGGCACACATTCTGGGCGATTTTGTACTGCAGCCTACCAAATGGGTGAAGCACAAACGTAAAAAGGGGTTTCGCTCCCCCTATCTGCTGGCTCATATAGGTGTGCATCTCTTGGCTTTGCTGGTGCTTTTACGCTTTGAAAGTCGCTATCTTTTGGGCATCGCGTTTATAGGCATCACGCACTACGCTATAGATCTGCTCAAGATCCGGTTTACAACTAAGAAGAACAGTACACCGCTATTTGTCGCAGACCAGATCGCGCATCTGGCCGTTCTCAATCTGGTAGTATATTACTACACCCCATATACGATTGACTTTGATGCAATTTACCAACCCAAAGTCCTGTTGCTATTTACCCTGTTGTTTTTTGTGACTTATGTCGCCGGAATTTTAATGCGGCTCATTTTGCAACCCTGGCAGGAAGCCATTGAGCCTTCAAAAAAAGACAAGCTCAAGGTAAAAAACACCTCACTGGCCGGTGCGGGTAAAATCATTGGGATGCTGGAGCGCCTGTTTGTCTTTGCCTTTATTTTGCTTAACGCCTGGTCTGCGATAGGCTTTTTAATCACGGCCAAGTCGGTGTTTCGTTTTGGAGATTTAACCGAAGGTAAAAACCGCCAACTTACCGAATATGTGCTTATAGGTACGCTACTGAGTTTTGGCCTGGCTATAGGCGCCGGTTTACTCTTTAATTATATCCTGCGATTTTTATAAGAAATTCTGGAATTCCGGAAAAAAAGGAGCCATCAAAAAAGTATATTTACAAAACAATATGCGTATGTTATTCGTTTACAATCGTTTGTAAATGAATAGAACACAACCAGTTGTGTTATACGTACGTTAGCTGTAAGTTAAAAAAACAAACTCACATATGAAAAACAAATTGACAATCTTACTTTTTTTTATCTCAATAAATTGGACTTTTTCGCAGGAAAAAATTCAAGCAGATATCGAAATAATTAATTTTCTGGGAAGAGTTCCTCAAAAAACAGAAAGTAATTCTTTATCTGACAATCTATTGAGAATATTGTATTATGAAATTCAACCTAATAAATATCCAAAAATAGGGTATTTAAATACTAATGGAGAAATAATAATTGAACCTAAATTCAATATGGGTTCGGAATTTTATAATAATTATGCTAATGTAATTAAAGATTCTGTTTATGGTTTTGTAAGTAGAGATGGCAAAGAAACCTATTTCGAAAATTACACTGATGTCTTCTTCTATTATGGGAATACTGGAATCGCTAAAAAAAATAGTAAATATGGTTTAATAAACCGTAAAGGCGATTCATTGACAGAATTCAAATATACAATGGTTAGTAATTTTGGTTTCAACCACTATAAATGTCAGACTGAAAACAAAAAAAGTCACATTTTAAATTCTGAAGGAGATATAGTTTTTAATAAAAATTTAGAATTTGATATACAAAGTCACTATTTTGACAAAGATTCAATTTTAATTTACCAAGAAATAATAGATAAAAAGAAATTAAACGGGTTGGTAAATATCAATAGTGAAATAATTATAGATCCTAAATATCAAGAAATTTATTTTATAAATGATAATAAACTTTATGCTGTAAAAAACGATAATAAATACGGATTTATTGATAAGTCAGGAAATGAAATAATTCCAACCATTTATGATGAAATTGGATTTAACATCAATGAAAATCTAATACCTGTGTCGAAAGATGGGAAATGGGGTTTTATAGACAGGGAAAATCAAACTAAAATACCATTTGAATATGATGAAGCCAGTGCATTTTTGAATGGCCTTGCTTTTGTAAAAAAAGGAGACAATTATGGATATATTAATACAAAAAACAAGGTGAAAGTAAAATTCAATTTAAAAAAAACTAAATATACCTTTTTTACTAATGATTTAGCTTTATTTGAAGAAAATGGAAAATATGGATTCATAAACAAAAAAGGAAAAATCAAAATTCCAGCAATTTATGATAAGGCATTTCCTTTTATTAACGAATTAGCATATGTGGAAGTTGATGGTAAAGTTGGATATATAAACAAAAAAGGAGAGGAAATAATTCCAGTAAAGTATAAACAACTTTGGTTTGAAAATGATGGAATTATAAGATTTGCAGAATAAATTTAGAAATAAAACCTACAGCTAACAATGGCTATAAGTAATTGCTTGTTCTCGCCTACTTCTGAAAATCCTCGCGGATTTTCAGTTTGGTGTGTACTTGCAAAGTTAATCGCTAACCCACTCAACTACTCATAGCCGAGACCGTTGTAGGCAATTTTGCCCAAACTATATGATTAAAAAAATTGCTAAAATTATTGGACTCATTTCTTTCATTTTGAGCTATGGGTTGTTGATTTGGAATATGACACAAAACGGATTTCCAATTGAGTTTTCGGAATTACTCAAACTCGCTTGGATTTTTGGCGTGATAAGTTTGATTTCAAATTCCACCTATGTGATCTTGACTGATTTAAACCAAACCTTATTTAGCATCTTTGGCTTTTGCGGACTAATTTGGTTCTTCCCATTTTTAATTGATTTAAATTCTACGTTCGGATTTCCTTCTTTGGTAGGTTATCTGATAATCGGAATTTATTTGCATTTTAGAAAAACTGATAGAAAAACTGTGTACAACAATATATAACCTGTATTACGGCGTCTCGACTCTTCGGGAGACTACCTACCCTTCGACTTCGCTCAGGGCAGGCTCACGAATCCACTGGAAATTGCTAAAGTCAGTGCTAAACCGAAAATTAACGCATATTAACCCGTAACTGACGGTTATACGAGACCGTTGTAAACAATGCCCAAAATGAATTTGGACGAACTGATAAAAAATATTCGAAAAGTTTCTAAAGAAGAAATAATTCAAAAATTAGCCGACAATATTCAGGAATGGAAAACGGATGAAAGAAATGCTGTTGAATTAAGAGATAATGTTGAACGATTTCTTGGAAATACATGGATTGACAAACGAACTGACTTTGACAAGGTTTACGGAATGTGGACTGAATTTCGGAAATCAGCGATTGATGGAATTGGCGGAATGACAATGAACGAAAGGCTTTATTGGTTCGGACTTTTTGATTTATTTGACAATGCAAAAAATAAAAGTGGACAAGAAAAATTTTACGGAAAATTAATGGCGAAAAAATGAAATAAGCACAGTTTACAACAATATATAACCTCAATTACGGCGTCCCGACGCTTCGGGAGACTACACTTCGACTGCGCTCAGTGTAAACTGAATCCACTCGGAATTGCTAAAGTCAGTGCCAAACCGAAAATTAACGCATATTAACCTGTAAATGACGGTTATACGAGACTGTTGTAGTGAATAAAAATGAACCTGTTTAATAAAAATATTGGTAATAATAGACTTCTAAAGTTGTACAAAGCGGTTTCCCAATCGGAAGCAGAATCGTATGACACGAAAAGTTTGATTTATTTTTTACTGACCAAGTTTGACAAATTGCATCTGAATCTGAATGACTTTTATATCACCGGACCATACCCAAAAGATGGATGGAAAACCAAGAAAGGGTTTCTAAATGGACTAAATAAAAAGGAGTTCAAAAGTGTACACCATTTAATGATTTCAGACTCAGAAGACTTAATGTCCTTGAACTTTCAGAATTGGTCTCATAACAGGACAATTGCAGTCGACTCTGATTCAATTGTTATCGAACTAATGTTTGATGAAAATCTATTAACGAACAAGGAACTCTCTTCACTTGGTCAGCGATTATATGATTTCTTCGATTTTGACTATGGGTACGTATTCACCCAGTCAAAGAGACTCTCAATTACTGAAGGAAAGATTAAAAATGGTTTCTTCTCATATTCTGAAAAAGAAAATACTGAATTCCAAAAATGGTCGAGATACGAATCTGCTACCAAATTTGGATTTATTAGAAATGTATATGGTCTGAATTTTCTTTCACCGAAGCACTTGGAAAATGAAGAATTAAATAGAGTGATTAGAGGTCTTGGGCAGTTGGAAGATTGTAATGGGTATTCAATTTGGGCACTTACAAAAAATGAAGTTGAAAAAGCCATTAATCAATTAAAAACGTCTTCGTTTCTTGTGAAAAATAAAGCTTTCAATGAAACAAAAATTTGTCAACTAATTGATAACGAAATAAAAAAATACTAACCACAACACGGTGTATAGTGCATACCCTTCGGGATACGCACTATACACAAACCGTTACCACACATTTAAGAAAAACCGTCACGAATTGAAAATCCTGAAAAAAATATTATCAGTAATCGGAATTTTAGCCATAATCGGATTTCTAATAATTTGGGATATAGCTGACAGAGGACAATTTTATTCCAAACACATTCCGACTGACGAACTGAAAGAATTTTATATGCACAAAACGTCTGAACAACAAGAAAAGGCGTTTGAAAAGAATTTCGGATTTGGAAAATATAAATTCCCAAGAGAACACGTTGCGAAAATAAAGTTGTTTAAGAATAACTTTCTAACAAGTCGTTTGACTTCCAAAACTGTATCGGAATTGAATAAGGCTGATTTGATTACATTTTTCAATAATCCAAGTAATTTCAATTGGTCAGAGACTACTTGGAGTTTATCTGAATCAGAATATATTTTAAGATTTTATAATAAAGAAAATAAGGAAATAGGAAAAGTTTGGTTGTGTTTGGAAGGTTGTGGAATGACAGAATCTGAACCATTTTCACCGAATATGAAATATGGTGGATTAAGCAAAGTTGGAAAAGAAAATTTGAATTTTATATTGAACGAAATATTAACAGAATAAAAAAACGTGTGGTAACACCGTATATAATTAATGGCTAGTTCTCGCCTACTTACGAAAATCCTTTCGGATTTTCAGTTTGGTGTGTACTTGCAAAGTTAATCGCTAAACCACGCAACTATTCATAGCCGAGACCGTTGTGCATAAGTTGAAAAAAATCGTGACTAAACACAAAATTTTAATATTCATCGGACTTTTAGTTTCGTGCAATACTTATAAAACGGAATTTGGAAACGCAGAAATATCTGAAAAAATAAGTCTGACCGATATAAGTGAATTGAGTAAAAATCGAACTGAATATGACAATGATACCCTGAGAATTATTGGCGAATTACATCTCGATTTAGAAAATAAAGGACTTTATAAAGAGTCGGAAAAAATATGGATTCACTCTTTCAAACCCGCAACTGAATTAGACAGTGTATGGAAAAAAATTAACGGAAAGAAAGTTGAGTTAATCGGACTTTACAAAAGTGGAAAAACTGGACATTTAGGATTATATAATGGACAGTTTATTGAAATCTATTATATCAAAACGGAATAAAAAACCTATGCACAACACCGGCTATAGTTCATTGCTAACTTCGGTTTACGGCGGAAAATCATTGCGGATTTTCACGCAACGAAACCATAGCCAAAGCGTTGTGTTGCATTTGACCAAAACTGTGAAATGAACAGAAATCATAGAAATATATTAGCTGAAAATCTTCGACATTATCTGTCTGGAACAATAACAAACTTTGAATTTATGGACAGAATTGAACCGATTTACAAAACGGATGATAAAGGAGTTATAGCAATTGAAAACACGTTTTGGTTTTGTTACAACGATTTACGAGAGCATAAAAATGTTGGAAAACATAAACTGACAGCGGCATCAGAAAATCAAATTAAACGATTTATCCTATTCCTAAAATCGGACAACAAATATGAATGGAAAGACCCTAAATTCTCTAATCCGATTAATTGGATTTTGAATTTAATGACATTCGGACTTTATCCTAAAAACTCGGAAAAAAAAGAAATTGAAAATGATGAAATTGGAGACGACCGAGTTTGGCCATTTTTTCGACAAACCGAATTGGAAAATGAAATTAATGAACCTAAATATTTAAATAAAAAACGACACCACAAAAATATATAACCTCAATTAGGGCGTCCCGACGCTTCGGGAGACTACGTTCGAATCCCCTCGGAAATGCTAAGGTCTGTGTGGAACCGAAAATTAACGCATATAAACACGTAACTGACGGTTATAAAAGACCATTATCTGCAAGCAGAAAATGAAAACCGATAAATCAATCAGAAATATAACAATTGCTTCAATCAACAGAAAGGCAATGGATATTGATTCTTGGAATCATTCACGAATAGCAGATGAAAATGATACGGAATTGATTGAAAAATTCGAGCTATCCCAAAATGAATTGCCTGTTTTTGAAATTAAAAGTGAACTCATTCATACATTGATATCTACTCGTCAGATAATAGAAAGAACTAATGAAAAAATTCAACGTCTAAATTTTGAATTTTTAGATGATGTAGTTTATGGAAATTTTAAGGGACGACCAAATAAGCCTGAGTTGACGGTTTTTAGAGTTGTGGATATTCACGGTGACGAATTTGATTTTCAAATGGAAACTGGAAAAGCATCAATCGGACTGATTTACTCTGT
>CEVM01115387.1_pt1 | contig 79718 bp, 74 predicted proteins | sample 531481 | NCBI WGS metagenome assembly CEVM01 (sample SAMEA2623649, study PRJEB7988) | marine metagenome | biome: marine biome (ENVO:00000447); feature: mesopelagic zone (ENVO:00000213) & marine oxygen minimum zone (ENVO:01000065); material: "saline water (ENVO:00002010), including plankton...
TCCGTAACTCACCCCACCCATCGCCATCGCTCCAAAAATAGCCATGTAAACGAGTCCGCATGGCAACAACCCATTGAGAAAGCCAATGGTAAAAAAAGTGCCCGGATCCCGTTTTATTAATTCCGTTCCCAGCGCAGCTTTGATGCTTCCGACCCATCGGTAGAGCGGTTTCGAGATCGCATAGCGATTCAAGACGCGATGCGGAAGGAGTACCGTAGCGATCATCAGCACACCAATGATCACCGAGAGTTGTTGCTGAAGACCAAACAAGTTCAATCCTTGCCCTACCCATCCGATCAACGCCCCTAATAAGGCGTACGTACTGAGTCTCCCCGAGTGATAACTGATAAGTTGCAACCAGCGTTTGCTTCTGCGTTTCCGGTCCAGCGGAAGCAAAAAAGCAATGGGACCACACATGCCTACACAATGCAAGCTACCTAGGAGTCCGAATAATAAGCCCGACCAAAGCATCTTAATAGGTTATAGATTCTTTATACATATAATCTTTTCCTTCATATTCCCATTCTAAAGTGAGGTTCCAGCGTCCTTCAATCAGATGTTCTTTAGGAATTAGGAATTTGGAATTTTCAAGTTCAAGCGGCCACTCGCTATCAAGATCTTCGTTGGAAGGGCGATATAGGTATAGATTTCCTTTGACCCTGGACGGCTCCAATTCCGACGGAAACATCAGCTCCCATCCATCCGCCACCTTGCGGCTTTTAATCTTGCCGTTCAGGTTCTTCGTATTGGTCTCCGCGTCAATTTCACGCTGATAGACCATTTCTTTGGCGTAATAATTTTCAGTGACCATGTCGTGATCAAAGGCTTCTTCTGTTGTCATTCGTATGACCAAATACATAATAAAACTAATGAACAAGGTCATGCCGATAACGATTCCGATTCCCCAATTAATTTTCATGATTTCATACCGCGTTAACGGATTTCATTGATGATACGTTCGATGTTGCAGCCGGCGGGTGTTGCTGTTTGCCTGCAAGCAATCGCAGCGCACAGGCTTCGTTCTTTCCGGGGCTTCCTCCCTGACAATCTTTACAGCAGTTTTGTTTCTTATGAGTTTTCATACGTTTCCTTTTTGGGCGTGTCCACGCCTAGACGTGGTCGGGCATTCCGTTGCAATTCCTCGCCTCTCATTGCTTCTAGGCTGCGGGATTTCCACTGCATTCCCTCACGCAAATTCAATTCACAATACGCATATAGATATAACATCGCCATTCTTATTTATAACTTCTTGGGCCCAAAAAGGCGGTTGTGGTGGTTTCTATCACCACATCGCCGCTCAACACTTCAATTTCAACACGATCCTTATCACCTGTTAGCGCACTGGCATTGATCTCGATGAACAGCGTTCCCTCTGCCATGCCCTGTTCAGGAATATCAAAAGAATCATGTGAGACGACTTTTATGATTCCTTTGTGCGATTTCAATTGAAAGGTGACCTCTTCAATTTCATCAACCGTCTTGTTCACTAATTTGAAGGTGTACACGTTGCTGATCATGTTATTCTCCTTTCGCTCGTACAACTGTCCGGGTAAACGCAAGACACGCGCTTCTACGTCATTCCGCAAGAACAACATTCCCACGAAGACAGCGACCAAAATGCCCAGCACCACCGAATACCCTTTGAGACGCGGGGTAAATTCAAATTTCTTTTTCTTCTCGATATTTTCTTCACTGGCATAGCGAATCAATCCCTTCGGCAGCTTTACGGCTTCCATCATAGCGTCACAGGCATCGATGCAGGCCGTACAGTTTACGCACTCCAGTTGTGTACCATTTCTGATATCTATTCCAGTAGGACATACCTGTACACATTGAAAACAATCGATACAATCGCCCTTTCCGGTCGCGGCGCGGTCTTCATTCTTCTTAAAACGCGCACGCCCTTCTTCCTTCTCACCTCGTTTGTGATCGTATGCCACGACAATCGATTTGGTATCGAGCAGTACGCCTTGTAAACGACCATACGGACAGGCAATAATGCAAACCTGCTCTCTAAACCACGCGAATACAAAATAGAAAACACCCGTAAAGATCAGTAGTGATAATAGCGTGCTTAAGTGTTTAAACGGACCTTCGGTGATGTATCGAAGGAGTTGATCGCTTCCAATGAGATAGGCCAAAAACACATTGGCAATCAAAAAGGAAATGATAAAAAAGACGATCCATTTGGTGATCCGCTTCCTAATTTTTTCCTTGTTCCAGGGCATTTTGTCTAAGCGTATCTGCTTTCCGCGATCGCCTTCGATCCAATATTCGATTCGACGGAAGACCATTTCCATAAATATGGTTTGTGGACAAACCCACCCACAGAACAATCTACCAAAGGCCACCGTAAAAAAGATCACAAACACCACCCCAATGATCATCATGATCACGAACAGGTGAAAGTCCTGAGGCCAAAACGGAGCCCCAAAGATATTGAAGCGACGCTCCAACACGTTAAACATCAAAAACTGGTTACCGTTGATCTTTATAAAAGGGGCACTGAACAAAAAAATCAAGAGTATGTAGCTTACATATTTTCGATATTCATACCATTTACCTGAGGGCTTTTTTGGATAGACCCAGGCCCGCTTTCCTTCTTCGTTGAGGGTTCCGATGGTATCTCTAAAATTATCTCTTCCTTGCTCTGCCATAACTTGTCTATTGGCTGGTTTGGGTATTTGCGTTCATCAGTAAAAAGACCGCGTCAAATACTCCAGTAATCGAATACGGCTCTTCGGGGACGTCGAAGGAATCAAACCGTTCCAGACGGTAGCTATGTGTTTCCGTATTCACATCGATTTCCCCTTGTACCACCATAATTTTGGTTTTAGGGCTGGATTGATACTGATGTAAAGTAGCTCCGTGTGCCAATCCCACAGCGATCAATTGCTTTCCTCGATGATCATAGATCTTTTGAACGACAGGAGACTTTTTCTGCGTTAGGTTAAATACTATGTCATTGAGTACTAACATGGCTATTGTATAGAATCGTTAACAACATCACCGGTGACCGGCTGATCTTCAATAATCATGTGGATCTTCGTGCTATCAATTACCTCCACCTCAATTTCTTCAACCGGGGCGTCGGGATCTAACCAGATATCGCCTTCCGGTTCTTTTCCGTCCGGTGGATTGCTTCCATGCAAGCTGAGGACGTAACTGGCTACCTGAGCCATTTCAGACGGCTTTAAGTCGGCTTTCCAGGCCACCATCCCCTTTCCGGGACGTCCTCCTTCAGAAATCGTATTGAATACATTTTTAATTCCCCCACCCAAGATCCAGTGATCATCGGTTAAGTTCGGTCCTATACCCCCGCCACCACTAGCCTTGTGACAAGCCACGCAATTGCCTTCAAAAATGCTTTTACCCGAATTCAGATCGCTTACTTCGGTAAGCAGTTGTACCGTATTGACATCGACCAGGTCTTTGGCGGTCTTTTTATATTCTTCAATTTCTACCTTGGCCTGAGCCACGGCGGCTTCGTATTCGTCAACCTGATTGTAATCTTTGAACAATTCAAACCGAACCAGATAAATGGCGGCAAAAATGATCGTAGCATAAAACCCGTATACCCACCACGGCGGTAGCTTGTTATCCAATTCACGAATGCCGTCATAGTTGTGATCCAGTATGATTTCCCCTTCCATCTCGATGGGTTTACCGCCTACAAGTTTCTTATAGGTTCGCTTCACCCATCTGAATTGGTTGGCCTTCACTTTGGCACGTTCTTGATCATAGTTTACTTTGGCCTCGGCGGATAGCGTGCGGTACAGTACATTTTCAAGTGCCCCCAGACTAATCTCAATGGCCAAGTAGATCAGCACAACTACCGCAAGTACCGCCCACAGCCAGGGCTGTTCTACAAATATGGAGGTATCGCCCGTGGAGCCTATATAATTGACAAATAGGTATCCAAACAGGGTAAACCCGATGACTCTAATAATAGATGCCGTACTTCTCATAATTCATTTGATTTTTGGTTGGTGCTATTTTTATCTTCTAGCGGAATGCGACTCACTTCTTTGATATGTGCTTTCTTGGCCGTAAACACCCACCAGAATAACCCTACAAAAAAGAGGAAGAAGATGAGCAATGAGATGATCGGGTAAAGTGCCACCCCATCAATGTTTTCCAGATTTCCTTTCACAAATTTCAACATAGCTTAGTCGTTTAAGTTTACTGCCGTCTCTTCTCCTTCAGGCACGTTAATATCGGTTCCTAACCGCTGTAAGTAGGCGATTAGGGCGACTACTTCGCGATCGCGCATCTCAATAAATTCTTCGCCATTTTCAGCCGCATAGGTCTTATCGGCTTCATAGGTTTTAGCGAAGTCGGGATCGGCATATAGGTTCTCCTCGATCTGTGTTCCTTGTTCGCTCATCCATGTTTGTGCGCGCGCTACATCTTCTTCAGTATACGGTACTCCTAAAGAGATCATGGCCTCCATTTTCTTCTCGGTCATGCTCTTATCCAGCCTATTCCGAATGAGCCACTTGTACGATGGCATGATCGAGCCTGAGGAGGTACTCTGCGGATCGTAAAAGTGATTGAGGTGCCAGTTATCGCTGTATTTTTGCCCAATTCTATGCAAGTCGGGTCCGGTTCGCTTACTTCCCCATAAGAAGGGGTGATCGTACACAAACTCTCCTGCTTTTGAATATTCGCCATAGCGTTCTACCTCGCTTCGGAAGGGGCGTACCATTTGCGAATGGCAGGCGTTACAGCTTTCACGGATATAGATATCGCGCCCTTCCAGCTCTAGTGGCGTATAGGGTTTCACACTAGAAATTTTTGGAACGTAGTCATCCACTAATAGAGAGGGCATGATCTGTACAATCCCACCAATAAGAATCGCAATGGTCGCATACAGCGTTAACTTGACAGGACGTCGTTCTAACCAGGTATGCCATCCTTCTTTCACGGTTCTTTTCTTTGTGACGCGTTCTAACGGAGCCGCTTCGGCCAGCTCGTCGGTTACCTTACTTCCGGAGCGAGCCGTTTTATAGGCGTTGTACACCCCAATAATTGCCCCTACAATATAAAGGCTTCCACCAATGGCACGCATCCAATACATGGGGATGATCTCACTAACGGTTTCCAGAAAGTTTCCGTAGACCAAAGTACCATCGGGATTGAATTGTTTCCACATGAAGGCTTGTACAAATCCGGCTACGTACATCGGCAGCGCATACATGATGATTCCCAAGGTACCGATCCAAAAATGGACGTTCGCTAATTTGGTGGACCACAATTTGGTTTTGAATAACTTCGGAACCAACCAATACACCATTCCGAAGGTGAGGAAGCCATTCCAAGCCAGGGCGCCTACGTGTACGTGGGCAATGATCCAATCGGTGAAGTGCGCAATGGCATTTACATTCTTCAAAGACAGCATAGGACCTTCGAAGGTCGCCATCCCGTAGCCGGTAATCGCGACCACCATAAACTTCAATACGGGGTCAGTGCGCACCTTATCCCAGGCACCACGCAAAGTTAGGAGTCCGTTGATCATCCCACCCCAGGAGGGAGCAATCAGCATCACGGAAAAAGCAACACCTAAACTTTGTGCCCACCCTGGTAAAGAGGTGTATAACAAGTGGTGTGGCCCTGCCCAGATATAGATAAAGATGAGCGACCAAAAGTGGATAATCGACAGCCGGTACGAATAGACCGGTCTATTGGCCGCCTTCGGAACAAAATAGTACATCAACCCTAAAAACGGGGTTGTTAAGAAGAATGCCACTGCGTTATGCCCGTACCACCATTGCACCAAGGCATCTTGCACTCCGGCATAGGCCGAATAACTTTTTAAGGCACTGATAGGCAATTCGATACTATTAACAATATGAAGCACCGCAACCGTCACGAAGGTGGCGATATAAAACCAAATGGCGACATAGAGGTGACGTTGTCTACGCTTTAAGATCGTACCAATAAGGTTGGCGCCAAAAGCGACCCAAACCAAGGCAATGGCAATATCGAAGGGCCACTCCAGTTCTGCGTATTCTTTGGAGGTTGTGTATCCCAGCGGAAGTGTGATCGCAGCGCCTAAAATGATAAGCTGCCAACCCCAGAAATTGAAGTTACTTAGCCAGTTTTTCCACATACGCGCTTTCAAGAGGCGCTGGGTAGAGTAATAGACTCCGGCAAAGATGGCGTTTCCCACAAAAGCGAAGATCACCGCGTTGGTATGAAGCGGACGCAATCGCCCGAAACTCAACCAGGAAATCCCATCCGTAAGGTTAGGGAATAAAAACATAAAGGCGAGCAGGAGTCCGACGCTCATCCCTACAATGCCCCAAAATAATGTTGCGATTACGAACTTACGAACGATCTTATTGTCGTAGTAAAAAGTGTCTAATTTCATAATGATCCTTGTTGTTCTTGAGTTGGTGTTGATTGCTTATTCTTTGTGGTTGCTTCCCTCGTTCCTTTGACGAGTTCATCATCAAACAGCATCCGCACAGAGGGAGTGTATACATCGTCAAACTGTCCTTTTCGCACCGACAGCACAAAGGCTACGAAAAAGCCTATGGCAACGATGACACTAATGGTTAAAAGCAGGTAAATAATATTCATATTGACGTTTTAATACGGTGTAAAAGTAGTATGGCCTGATTCCCTAAATGATGACTTTTGTCAGTTCTCTCATATTTTTAGTATGTAACGGTCTCCCCCATTTCGTACTCAGTTTGAATTTTCAATTGACGGCTCAAATAATGCGTGTACAGAGTGGTAAAGACCACAATGCTAATGGAACTCAGAGGCATTAAAATAGCGGCAACCACTGGCCTTAACTGTCCGGTAACAGCAAACCCCAATCCTATAAGATTGTAAATCAAGGAAAAAACAAAGGCATACTTGATCACCTTTCGGGCCTGTTGTGATAGCCGGATGAATGTCGTTAAATCGGTGAAGCGAGAGGCATTTAAAATACCATCACAGGCCGGTGAAAAGACATTGATGTTTTCAGAAATCACGATACCCACATCACTCTGTGCCAGGGCTCCCGCATCATTCAGGCCGTCCCCAACCATAAGCACTTTTTTTCCGTCCTGCTGCAACCGCTTGATAAACGCTAACTTGTCTTCTGGCTTCTGATTGAATACAAATCGAGTTTTATTCGGAAGTAGTTGCGATAAATAGGCCTTCTCGCCATCATTATCGCCAGATAGAACCACCAAATTATTGGTCTCAGACAATTCCTGAAACACCGTTTGCACTCCGGGACGGTACTCATGATTGAAGACATAACATCCTTTATATTCTTGATTGGAACTAACGTGTACCGAAGTGCGGTTGAGCGTTGTGCCTTTTACGTTGCCTCGAGCATCGTTGGCAACAAAATCGTACCCACCTACTTTGATTTGATTGTATTCCTTGCGACCCGTTAACCCCTTCCCTACTTCTTCTTCAAAAGAATCCAGCGTGTAGATTTCATTTTCTCGAAGCAGTTCATATAGCGACCGACTCAAGGGGTGATTCGAGGCACGTAAGGTAGCTGTGAGTAACGTTTCCTCTTCCGAAGTAAGCGCAATTCCCTGATAGGTAATAACTCCTTTTTTATTGGTGGTAAGCGTTCCTGTCTTGTCGAACACCACCGTATCTACCTCGGCCAATTGCTCAATAACCGAGCTGTTCTTTGCATATAATTTGTGACGCCCGAAAATTCGGAGCATGTTCCCTAAAGTGAAAGGCGCCGCCAGTGCAATCGCGCAGGGACAGGCCACAATGAGCACTGCGGTAAACACATTCAGCGCCAAGGAAGGTTGGTAATACCCCCAGAAGGTAGTAGCAATAATCGCGATCGTCAAGAGACTTATCGTAAAGTGTTTGCTCACCGAATTGGTGATGCCTTTGTAAAAAGTGGCTTGTCCCTTTGCAAATACATCGTTAGACCACAATTGAGTTAAATAACTCTGGTCAACCGATTTAATAACCTCCACTTCTATGATGCCCGCCTGTTGTCGCCCTCCTGCATACAAGGTGTCTCCCGACTGTTTCGCAACGGGTTCGGCTTCACCCGTCACAAAACTATAGTCTATCAAGGCAGTTCCGTTTATCAAGATCCCGTCAACCGGTATCAATTCTTCATTCCGAATTAAAATTCGATCTCCGGGACTTAATTCGTTGATAGGCACTTGCGTTTCTTTGGAATCCATAGGTGCTTCCGAAGCGGTTTTGTTCAAACGCGTTACCGCAATGGGGAAATAGGATTTGTAATCGCGCTCAAAAGACAGATAGGAATAGGTTTTTTGCTGAAAAAATTTGCCAAGCAGTAAGAAAAACACCAAGCCCGATAGGCTATCGAAAAAGCCGGTTCCCCAATCCATTGCAATTTCCAGCGTAGAGCGTATAAAAAGCACCAGAATACCCAGTGCTATAGGCACGTCAATATTGAGTAGTTTTGCGCGGAGGCTTTTGAAGGCCGAAATCAAATAATCCTGGCCCGAATAAAATACCACTGGGATCGAAAAACCAAACATTAACCATCGAAACAAATGTTTGAATCGATCTAGCCAAAAATCGTGGACTTCAAAATATTCGGGAAACGACAAAAACATGATATTTCCAAAGGCAAATCCAGCCACCCCTAATTTGTAAATCAAACTTCGGTCGATACGAGCATCTTTCTCGGTGGTGTCCTCTAAGGATATATATGGTTCGTAGCCAATCTTGCTCAACAAAACAACGAGGTCGTGCAGAGTTAGTTCGGCAGATCCGTAGGTAATTCGTGCGGTTTTCTTCGGAAAGTTCACCTGTACGCTCTGCACAGCAGGTTCCAGTTTGTGTAAGTTTTCCAGCACCCAAATACAAGAGCTACAGTGAATGGAGGGAATGGTAAACGATACCACGTGCCTATCATTCTCATCGAAATCTAACAAGCTCGCTACGATAGACTCGTTTTCGAGAAAATCAAACTTTCCATCAAATCGCGAAGGGGAAGTGCCAGGAGCAGACTCAAGATGATAGTAATAAGAAAGGTCGTTTTCACTTAATATATCGTACACCGTTTTGCAACCATGACAACAGAAATGCTTGTCTTGCTCTTCAATGATTCCTTCTTTGCACGGGTCTCCGCAATGATAACACGATTTCATATATTCTAAAATTCAAAAAGACCATAGCCGTCTTTTTTTGATAGTACAAAGGTGGAAAAGCCGGAAACTAAAAAAGATGACTTTTGTCAGCACCCACAATTTTTAGGAATTTGTTGACACCTTGTTTACACGGTATTGCGTACCTTCTTTTAAAATTTCTTATGAAACTATCTGCGATTACCTTATTAGGAGTGACCACCGTTCTCCTCATTACTACGGTTTGTTCTGCGACCGTAGGGCTGCCGTACGCTTGGGTCTTTTTTCTCTGTTGTCTCGGTCAGATTCTTCTGGTGTATACTGTCTATCGCGTGCTACGAGATGGATATAAAACCGACAAAACCTTTGACGATTTTTATGAAGATCGCCCTGATCTGGGGAGAAACTGATCCTATCAGCGCCCCACTTTCAAATTCTACAGAAATCCGTTAGCTTTGTGATGCAATGGACGAAAAGAATCAATCGCGCTGCGAAAATTGTATTATTCGGCAAATGAACAGTTTTAAGGCCTTGAAAAAAGAGGAGTTAAAACGCATGTCGGATAGCAAAGAAACCCGACACATCAAAAAAGGGGAATCCATTTTTAGAGAGGGCGAGCGACTGAATGGCGTCTTCTGCGTACGAGATGGCATATCGAAGCTATCGAAGATGAGTGATAACGGCCGCGATCAAATCGTAAAGATCGCTTCTAAGGGAGAAGTACTGGGACAGCGGTCTGTGATTGCTTCGGAAACAACCAATTTAAGCGCCAAAGCACTGGAGGATATGGAAGTGTGTTTTATTCCGAAGACACATATCGAAGAAAGCCTTCAAAACAATCCACTCTTTACCAATGCGGTTCTAAAAATGATGGCTCAGGAACTCAAATTTGCCGACGATATCATTGTAAATATGGCGCACAAAAGCGTCCGCCAACGTCTTGCCGAAGTTTTATTATACCTCGATAGCCATTTCGGCGAAGACGAAGACGGATACCTATACCTTCAGTTATCCCGGGCTGACATTGCCGACGTAGTAGGAACGGCTACCGAATTACTCATACGAACACTTACCAAGTTTAAGAAAGAAGGACTGGTAAGCACTTCCGGAAAGCGCATCAAACTGGAAGACAAGAAGTCGCTTTACAATCTTTCAGAAGGACTTTAATTCCTATAATTTCATGGTAAGCACCGGTTTGTGGGAGTGGTTTGCCACATCTTCGGAAATGCTCCCGCGGAGCAAATGAGACAAGCCTCTTCGACCATGAGTAGGCACCACTATAACATCTGAATCGATAAGGTCGCTATAGGCGAGTACGCCTTGTTCTACGGTCTTATCGGAAACAACAGACACTTGTGAAACCACTTTCGATGGATTTTCATATCCGGCTTCTTCAAAGAAATCATAGAGCAATTTGTCTATTTCTGAACTCGTTTTGAAGTTCCTTCCGGGAATATTGACATATACCGTTTTCATGGTGGCTTGAAACAGGTCGAAAAATTGCTGCGCTTCCTTATAGACACTCACCGCTTCCGAAGAAAAATCGCTCGCAAACACACCTAAATCAATATCAAAATCGGCTACAAATTGCTTGATCACCAACACGGGGATTTCAGAGGTTCTGATCACTTTCTCTGTATTCGACCCTAAAAATAGCTCTTCGACACCACTGGCACCGTGAGAACTCATTACGATCAAGTCGGTTTCAAGTTCCATGGCCAGCGTATTGATTTCTGAAAAATTCCGGTATTTTTTTACCATAGACTTCACCTGAATATCCTTTAAATATGACTGGTCTAGCAATTCAGAAAAGCGTTTTTCGGCCAATTTCACGTAGAACACAGAGGCTTCGGTGGGTAGATCGGTATTCGACGTTAGGAGTCCGCTTTCCAATCCAATCATGTGTACCACCATGATCTGGGCGTTCTTTCTCTTGGCAATGCTCGCGGCAGCTCTCAAGGCATTCTCAGAATGCGGTGAAAAATCGGTAGGAACTAAAATGGTCTTCATAGCGTTGTGATTAAAAGTTATTACGAAGGTAGTGCGAGACGCTAAGGAAAAAGATGATTTTTGTCAGCTGCTCAAATTTGTTTAATTAGCTTTATGTGGCGAGGGTATTGCAAAAAAGAAGAGGAATATATGAAATGTGAGAGGTAGATACCCGACTATCGATACGGCAATTCAAAACATTCAATGAATACTAATGAATAGGTATGTACATGGCTTTATAGAGGCGTTTATGAACACCCTGGATTGGACCTGGAACTCAATACTCTTCAATGTTCCCTGGTATACCAATTACTTTTGGGGGTTAATTTTGATCTCCCTCATCATTTGGGGTTTGGAAATTCTATTTCCCTGGCGGAAGGAGCAGGCGATATTCCGCCAGGATTTTTGGCTGGACGCTTTTTACATGTTTTTTAATTTCTTCCTCTTCGCGATTGCGATTAGTGGTATTTACAAACTCTTGCAGTTGGGATTTGAAGATTTGGGCATCCAAGAGGATACGTTAGCCCTTTTTGATCCTTCGGAATGGCCTATGTGGTTACAATTAGTGGTCTTCTTTATTGTATTAGACTTTGTTCAGTGGTTTACGCATGTATTGCTTCATAAATATTCGTTCTTGTGGAAATATCACAAAGTGCATCACAGCGTGAAAGAAATGGGCTTCGCGGCACATTTGCGGTACCACTGGATGGAAAACATTCTCTACAAGCCCTTAAAAACGTTCGGGGTGATGATTTTGTTTGGCTTTGAGCCGGCACAAGCGTTTATCGTCCACTTTTTAGCCATTACCATTGGACATTTTAATCATGCGAACATTAAAATTACCTGGGGACCGCTCAAATACATTTTTAATAATCCTGTCATGCATCTGTACCATCACGCGTATGAGTTACCAAAAGGCACCTATGGTGTCAATTTCGGGATTAGTTTAAGTTTGTGGGACTATCTATTTAAGACCCATTATCTTCCGGAAGATAGCGGCACCATTGAATTAGGGTTTCCCGGAGATGAAGACTTTCCAAAAGATTTTGTTCGCCAAAACACCTATGGGTTTAAGAAAGGGCAAAAGTAAAAAGACGAAGCGCCAATGTGTAAGGCATAAAAAAACTCCTCACTTCTGAGGAGTTTTCTTTGTAGCGGGGACTGGACCTGCCTGCCGGCAGGCAGGCTCGAACCAGTGTCCGCCACGGCGGATATGAGCACCTTCATTATTTTAGAGCATGCTCTTTAATCCAATCTCTTCCTACCCCACTCTTTAACCACTTTTCTCTTGCCATAGCTTGCCGCTTTGTTGAGAACAATTCAAGATGAATCACCCTCCATGGGCGATACCTTGCCGTCCAGCCTTTGCCCAGCTTATTATGAGAGATCATTCTAGAAATTAAGGTTGAAGTAAAACCGGTATATAATTTTTCGGTAGAGTCAGACATTAAAACATATACCACATATTCTTCCATAAAAAAACTCCTCATTTCTGAGGAGTTTTCTTTGTAGCGGGGACTGGACTCGAACCAGTGACCTTCGGGTTATGAGCCCGACGAGCTACCTACTGCTCTACCCCGCGATGTGGAAGGCAAAGATACAATCATTTTTAATTCTGACAAGCCAAATAACATCGAAATTTAACAGTTTCTCACAAACTTTTTACGAGTTGATGCCTATTGCTTATTTTTAATTGTATGTCAAAAAATCTAAAACGCTTTCTCTACACTTCGGGTATCATTTTAATCGTTATTCTTCTTGGATATGGTGTGGGTGCTTTCTTTATTCGTGCTAAGATAGATACCGCCGTAGAAGAAGCCTTGCCGCAAGGATATGCTATATCTTACGACAAAAGTTCCTTTAATCTCTGGACGGCTTCTTATGCGCTCAAACAGCCCAATATTCAAATAAGTGATAGCGCTGACGCTTCGAAAAATGTGTTATCTTTTCAGGCCGACGCTTTGGCTTTAAAGGGAATTCATTATTGGGATTACCTGACAAAGGATGCGATCCGAATCAACCGCTTACAGCTCGACCATCCTACTGTTGCATACTATACCACGCGAAACTTTCCGGCTTCGAAAACAAAAGAAAACGACTCCAACAAAACCTTTCAGATCAAGAATATTATGCTTCAGCATGCGAATATCAGTTTACTGACGCAAGAAGACAGTATTAAAGCCTATTTTTCGAATGTTTCCGCAGCTATTAATGACATAGCCCCTATTCAAAAGAACATACCTACCTACGAAAAAATAAGCTTTAATGCGGATTCCACTTTTCTGCAATTAAATCAGTTTGACCAACTTACCACAGCAACGATAACACTGAAGAATAATAGGCTAGCGTTAGATCGATTTGCCCTTAATACACAAGTTTCTCGTACGCAACTTTCTCAGCGAGCTCCCCGAGAAAAAGATCACTATGATATCAAGATTCCAAAACTTCTATTCGAAGGCTTTCAAGGAAAGAAAGAAACCAAACAATGGGGTGTTTTTGCCAAATCATTGCTGATATCACAACCCGAAATCGATATTTACCGAGACAAACGGCTTCCCGACGATACCCGATTTAAACCTATGTTTGGGCAATTGTTACGCGAGTTACCTTTCCCAATGGCAATAGATTCGGTGGATGTTGCTGACCTCAGCTTGGTCTATCGCGAAAAAGTGACGACACCAGAACCTCCCGGGGAGGTAACTTTTCAACGTTTTAAAGGTACTATAGCGCATGTTGGAAATACCTATCCTGACAGCACAAGCACACGAATCAAGGTAAACAGTGATATTTTTGAAACCACTCCGATCACGGCCTCATGGACCTTTCGCGTGCAAGACACACTAGATCGCTTTACCTTTGAATGTGAAGCAGGTGCTTTCAATGCCCAAGTGATGAATAGTTTTACCATTCCGTCCTCACGAATGGCCTTGGAAGGAAGTATTAACAAGACCTATTTTACCATTACCGGCAATGACGATCAAGGACATATTAATTTAAAAACACGGTTTAACAATTTCAAGATACGCATGTTGGAAAAAGACCGTCGTGATACGAAAGAATTGACAAACCTCCTAGCAAACGCAATTGTTAATAAAGAATCTAGTGACGAAGACGATGGATTTAAAGAAGGCACCACGACAACCAGCAGGGTGAAGAACAAGTCGGCATTCAACTATATTTGGATCAATATCATGGGAGGGCTTCGGAAAGCGGTACTCGACCACAATGACGACGATGATTAGTAATTCAATCTAGTCAATTGCACCTTCAGCAATCCAGGACATGGCTTTTAAGCGTTCTTCGGAAGGAAAGGAACGTACCTCCCCATGTAAAATCAAAGCATCAATTTTTCCGCATAAATGAATCCAATTCCGATTCGTTACCAATGCTACTTTATGGAAGTTTTTAGCATGATTGTATTTGAAAAGTACATTTTCAAAAACCGCTTGTAATGAAAAACTTTCAATATTTGCATCTTCCAAATACAAGTTAATTTTTGGAAAGGTTTGTAATTTATCTGTAATCAGCTGTTGTAATTTATCTCCTTGTTTAGAATTGAATTTCCCTTCAATTAAAAACCCCACAGTATTTTCTGAAAAACTGAAGCTAGAGATCATAAAACACTTATTTACAGTACAAGGTACGAAATTATTGCTCGATACTACGGGCGTCAAATGAAATGATAGCGCCAGCTTCGCATCGCGCTTCTATCTGAATAGGATTACAACAAACTTCACAATCTTCAATATATGTTTGTCTTGAAACCGAAACATCCACTAACATAGATATGGTTTCCCAACAATGCGGACATTGAAAAAAATGTTCAATCATTTTGATCTAACGTAAAAGGTCATTATCACGTAATTCTCGTTCTAGGCTGTCTTTTACAAAACGATATCCGGCTCGTTTCGTATAAAAAAAGTTTGCAAGCCCTGACAACACAGAACTATTGACCATATACTTCACCAAATAGCCAATACGGTTTTTAATTTTTTTCTTGTATCGTTTCTCAAAATCTTTAAAGGATACGCTGGGATAAGAAAATAAGGTGATCTTAGCATCCTCTCCAAAGGTCGCCACGTCTAACTGCTCATCAAAACTTCGCTTTACACGTACATCAGGAATAAAAGGGAAAAACTTCTTTCCGTTCGGGTCTTTTGGAGGTAACGCAAATTCAAAGCGTTTTTTCGCGTCTTCCGGAAGAGAAATACTTAGGCGTTTCGCTACATTTTCTTCGGCTACTGCAAAGTGATAGCGCAAGAAGTTCTGACAATTCTTTCGCCCTAATTGAAAATCATGTTTTCTGAATTCACTATTGATAAAGCCCGCAAACCCTGCTATGGGGGAACTTGCTAAATCGCTCTTAGGGCGTACCCAATCCCCGTCTTTTTCGATCTTCCGAATGGGTTCAATTAAAAACTTGGTACGGTCACTTGTATCTAACGCATCAATAATTCCATCTTGATTGAACATAACTTGATTACGTAAGGCCTTGAACAACCCGGAAAGCGTTGCAAAGATTCCTTTTCCTGTGTGGGGTACATCCGTATCTTTATTAGGAAAGGGATCAACCATAATAACCGCATACTTCTCGTTATTACAATGCTCAGGATTCTTCTCCTTCAAGATCCGCAGTCCGATACCATAAGGCTCATTATTGATCACACCGCCATCTACAGATGTAAAGCTATAGGTGTCACCATCTGGGATCAATGCAGTGATCCCTGCGCTTTCGTTGAACAAATATTTCGGGTACCGTTGAATGTATTCGGAAGCCACTTTCATTTCGCGAGATTCTAGTCCTACGGGAAATGCCGCCGTGCTCAAGGTCGCATTTTTTAAATAGTTGACGTGTTTATCGTCTTGTAAATCCAAGACATAATAGAGTTCTTCTTCGGCTTCCGGAATACCGGTTTTAAATTTTTCATTCGTAAGCTTGTAGCGGAAAAACCCACCGTGATTGGTAATGATTGTCCCTTTGGAACCTGAGCGATCCAGTTCATCGAAATTCACCTGAAAATTGAGTCCGCGTAAATTAGTGGTCGTTAAAATAACATCCAGGCTATCGGAAGCAAATTTAGGAAGCACGCGTGGTTCCTTTACGTTCAATGCAGTATCGGCTATTTCTTCAATAGGTAAGGTGTTCAGCAAAGAGTGCACCGATTTATACTTCTTCAAATCATCAATTTGAAGTAACTTTTCAAGGGTGTCACTATGTTCATCGTCTGCCATATGCACCCAACTTTGATAGAATACGTTATTTTCACCCAATTCATTTCTGCTCCCAAAGCTGCGATATTTTTTATCTGCCAAAGCGAGTAACATCAAGGTGCAGGAAATTCCTCCGGCCGATGAGCCACTTAACACATCGATCTCAACCTGATGCATAGGGATGCTGTGATCGTATTTAGGATGTTCTGGCCCTAATTTTCGATTCTTTTCTTTTGCGGCCTCCCAAAGTGCCAAAGTATCTAAGAGGTAGTCTAAGACTCCGGCTGTGTAGGCTCCGGCCGAAACCGCCCCGGCCATCGTAATACAGAGTTTCACCGTGTCCTTATCATCCATGATATTGGTACCATTAATAGTTCAACAATGAAATGTAACAAATCTTCTGCAGTAATAGCAGGGCTTTCTCTCCAATTTAAAAGGGGATTTTTCCTTTTTCGAAGTATTTAGAAGTCTATGTTCAAGAGCTGTCCGGTAAGTTGAAGTAGTTCCAGTTCCGCAAGCTTTGCCTCGTACTTTGCCAAGTTTTTATTGGTCTTAGCATTCAGTAAATTAATTTGTGCTTGTCGAAGTTCTACGGAAGTGATCTGTCCTAATTTGTAGCGTTCTTGCGAACGATCATAGTTGTTCTGGGCGGTGATTACATTCTGTTCTTGGAGTCGGAATACTTCCAAAAGATTTTCATAGTTACCCTGTGCGTTCGCGATATCTCTATTGACCTCAAGAGTAATTTGTTGCAATAACAATTCTTGTGAATCTTGTTGAATCCGAAGGTTTTTGATGTTCGTAATACCGCTTCCGCCATCAAACAAATTCCAGGTTAAGCTCACACCGGCAGAATATCCCGTGGTTGTACTACTGGTTGCAAAGCTGGTAACCGGAAAGTTCCCCTGATTCCAGCCATAAGACCCACTTAAACCTATGGTTGGGAGGTACACCGACTTACTGGCTTTGTAATCATAATTGGTGATCGAAATGTTCTTTTGCGCTTGAAGCAAGCGAACATTGTTCGTATCGGCCGTACGTACAAAATTTTCGAGTTGTAATTCGCCGATAAATGAAACTGTTGTATCTACTTCAAAACTGCGCTCTAAATCGCTATTCAGAACCACGGTGAGGTCGCGTTTGGTGTTTCGCAACTGTTGACGTGCATTCATGAGGTTGATACTATCGGTCACAAGATCTACTTCGGCGTTGAGCACTTCTAATTTATTGACTTGCCCATAATCAAAACTGTATTCCGCACGGGTGAGCCGATCGCGTGTATTGTTATATGTTTGTTCTAATACTTCTACATTTTCGGTAATTCGCGCCACTTCGTAATACACCGAGAACAGTTGCAACATTGTGGTTTCAATCGTTTGTCGTACTTGGAGTTCCGTAAGATTATATTCTTCTTTCAAACGTTTGTACGTATACCAGCGTCCTAAACCATCAAAAAGTGTATAATTTAAGTTTAAAGAAGCATTATATCGTTCGGTCTCGGCACCATCTACGTTATTTTCACTTCCGTCCCGCAAGGTCACCTCTTGGTCTTCTACGTTGTAATTTGCTCCAGCGTTTCCGGTAAGTCTTGGCAAATATCCGGAGTTTAAAATTCCTTTATTGTTATCGGCGATCTCAAGATCGTTGCCGGCAATTTCTATCCCAAAATTGTTGGATAAGGTTTCTTCAATTGCTTCCTCTTTGGAAAGCACCGGACCAATTTGCCCGATACCATAATTAGAGATCAATATAGTGAGGATGACAAGGGCATGCTTAAGCTGCTTCATGCTGTTCTTTCTGTTCTTTTATGGCGCGTTCTACTTCTTCTTTATCAATCTTGTTTCCGGTGATCAACCACTTACTTCCCGTTTTTACACTGTTGGTAAATGACAGTAATAGGGGCAACACTATAAGTGTCAACACTGTGGCAATTCCAATTCCGTAGGCAATAGAGATCGCCATAGGCTTCAAGAACTGTGCTTGACGACTTTTCTCCAACAGTAACGGAGCAATTCCTGCAATTGTGGTCAAGGAAGTCAAGAAAATTGCTCTAAAGCGTGTTCTACCCGCTTCATACAGTGCCTCATCAAACTTCATCCCCTCTTTTAGATAGGTGTTGAATTTTCCAATAAGTACCAAACCATCGTTCACCATAATTCCAACCAATGCAATAATTCCTAAGGCAGACAGTATGTTGATAGGGAAATCGTGAATCCAGTGCCCCCACGCTACCGCAATAAAACTAAACGGTATCATTAAGATTAGGAGGAGTGGCTGACTGTAGCTTCGGAAGGTAAAGGCGATCACCACATAGATCAGGAAGATCACGATAGGCACCACGGTATTGGCCGAACGCTGTAACTTTAGAGCTTCTCTGTTCTGCCCTTCATATAAAGCGGTTACGGTAGGGTATTTTGAAAGAATCTCAGGCATCACCAGGTTTTCAATCTCAGATAATACTTCTGTTGGGCTGTCTTTCGGGTTTTTCATGTCTGCATTCACCTGAATTTCGCGAAGCCCATTTAAGTGACTAATACTTTCATCCCCACGTGCAATATTATAATCGGCGATCTCTGCAAACGGAACTCGTTGTCCGGAAGGTGTCACAATACGCATGTCATCAAGATCGGTAATCGACTCACGATTGATACGGTCAAAACGCACCCACACACGAATTTCATCTTGTCCTCGCTGAAACCGTTGGGCCTGTAAGCCAAAGAAACCTGCGCGTACTTGACTCATCACCTCGCGCAAATTAAGTCCAAGAGCATAGGCGTTCTCTTTCAAACGAATATTGATCTCTTTGATCCCTTCCGGATCGGTATCGGTTACATCTGCGAGGAGTGAATTGTTTTCTAAATTGAGTCGAAGTTCATTTTTTGCGGCTTTTAATTCTTCGGTATTATTTCCTAAGAGCGAAACAGACACCGGACTCCCCCCAAAGTTTCCGCCACTACCAAACGTAAGTCGTTCTACCCCATACACCTCTCCTACTTCTTCTCGAATGGATGCGGTAATATCCGGTGACCCGAAATCACGTTCTTCACCTGGCAAGAGATTTACTTGTAAACTAGCTTTGTTATTTCCCGGCCCTACTCGTTTGATGATGTTCTCCACCACTTGCTTGTTTCCGGTCTGACGCGCCGTATAATCTTCATTTACGCGCCATGCGGCCGATTCCACGTAGGTAATAATAGAATCTGTAATGGCAGGATTGGTTCCTTCCGGCATCAATAGATCGATGCTCACACGATCACTTGCGATGCTAGGAAAGAAAGCCGTTCTAATGATTCCACCTTCCATGGCACCCACGGTCAGGATCATTAACGCCAGCATAATGGCGAATGTGATAAATCGCTGTCGTAAGGCAAAACGCAGTGCCGGACTATAAATATTGTCCCGACAATAGCGCATAAAGCGATCGCCGTATTCATTGAACACCCGAAGCTTCATAAAAAACTTGTCGATGCCCTTTTTCTTTTTTTGGTCCTCCTCATTTTCATGCACCAAGGCTTTGGAATGCGCAATGTGGGCAGGAAGAATAATCAAAGCTTCCACCAAGGAAACGATCAAGGTGAGCATTACGATAACGGAAACCTCACTAAAGAAATCTCCAATACGCCCGTCTAGGAATAAAAAGGTTGAAAAGGCCAACACCGTAGTAATAATCGCCGAAAGAATAGGCGGCATCACTTCCATGGTACCATCGATCGCTGCTTGAATACGCGGCTTTCCGCGTTCGTAATGTTGGTATATGTTTTCTGAAATTACAATTCCGTCATCCACTAAGATCCCGATAACGATGATCATTCCGAAGAGCGACAACACATTGATGGTCACTCCAAATTGTGCCGCGAAGATGAACATTCCTAAGAAAGCAATAGGTAATCCGAAGGCGACCCAAAACGCCAGCCTTGTATTCAGAAAAAAGGAAAGGAAGATCAATACTAATAAGATTCCAACGGCACCATTCTCCAGTAAAAGTTGTGTACGTTGCTGCAATCGAATTGACGAATCGGAAACCACATCGATCTGTACCCCGTCGTACTTCTGATTAAAATCATCAATGTAAGCATTTACTTGTTCGGCAGTAGAAATAAGGTCTTCATTGTTCGTGTTGGTGATTTCAATGTTCACCGCCACATTTCCATTGAAATAGGAAGCATTTGGAGTTTCCGAAAAGCGATCCCGAACCGTCGCCACATCCTGTAAGCGAACCACAGTACCATCGTTTTGGGCACGAACCACCAGATTGTTCAATTCATCTCCGTAATACGAACGGTTGTTGGCGCGAATTAAATAGTCTTCTGCTTCGGTCTTAATGTTTCCTCCGGTAGACAAAATATTTGCCTGACTCACAGCAGCGGCCACTTCTGCGAAGGTCAAGTTGTAGGCCAACAGATCATTCTCTCGAACGGCAATCTCAATTTCTTCTTCAGGATAACCCGAAACGGCGATCTGTGAAATGCCTTCCATGGCACGCAGGTCATTTTCCACCTGCCGGCCAATCTGTTTCAGTGCGCTGAGTTCAATATTATCACCGCTAATGGCAAAGTCGATTGTTTGCCGTATTCGTTCTTGTTTCGCGACCACGAGAGGCTCCATACCCGTTGGAAAGTTAGGAACCCGGTCCACCGCATTTTTCACCTCTGCTAACATCGCATCGATATCTTCGTCGCTATCGATCTCAACGGTAATACTCCCGCCATTCTCACGAGAGGTGGAAGTAACACGTTCAATTCCTTTTAATCCTTTGAGGTTGTCTTCAATTTTTAAGACCACACCTTCCTCGATCTCTTGGGGAGCGGCTCCTGGATAGGCGATGCTAATATTGATGATCTCCGGGTCTTGTAGCGGAAAGAAAGACGATTGAAGCTGAAAAATTCCCAGTACTCCAAAAATGATGAATGCGATGATCAAGACATTGACCGCCACTTCATATTTAATAAAATAACTTATGACCTTTCTCATCTTACTGCACCGCTTGATTTACGGAAGCGTCACCCGGGAGTGAGTCTTCATTAACTTTTACGCGCATTCCTGCATAAGCACCCGGGATGGGTTTTGCTAAAATCTTTGTCCCATCCGGCACTCCTTTTACCACCACATTTTTGGGCGAAAAGTAGACAGGATCAATCGTAATGGTATTGAGAATACTATCTTGAATGATAAATATTTCGTCTTCGTCCACAAGTAGTTTTCTTGAGATCTCAATGGCATTAGGCTCTTCTTTCGCCTCCAACTGAGCTTCCAGATACATCCCCTCTTTTAAGTTTTCACCTTTTACTTCCACAAATACTTGGATGGTCTGTGTGGCTTGGTCAACACGCGCATTGATCCTACTCACGGTACCGGTGTAGGTATTGTTCCCTTCTAAGGTGGAAAGCGTTACTTTTTCGTTCAGTCCCAAAAGGTCACTATACGTCTTCCCAATGGAGAGTTCTAATTCATACACCGAAGTATCTATGAACTCTCCCAATTTCTGACCTTGCCGTATGAGCGTTCCCTGAGTCACCAAGGCTTCAGTCACCGTTCCGGTAAAGGGTGCTCGAATGCTATACTTTCCGAGACGTTGTTCTAAGTTTTTAATATTGTAGTACGATGCTAATACGCCGCGACCGGTAATAAAGTAGTTTACTTTTTCATCTTCGATAGTTGGTAATTCCGGCACCGACTCATTCAAATTAAATCCATCTAGATATTGTTGCCACTTCGGAAAGGCTTGCGGATAATCCAACCGTAAATCTGGCATCAAGGAAGTAACTAAATTGTAGAAATCACTCTTTGCTGATTGTACGGAAGCGTAATATTCAGCCGCATTGATGCGCAATAATGTTTCTCCGCGACGATACGTTTGACCCGCCTTAAAATCGTGAGCACTGCTTTGAAATACCCCTTGCACCTCAGCATAGAGTTCCAAGCGATTTTTAGCAACCAGATTTCCGTTCGCCGGAATGGTAATGGGCACGACGCCATTTCGTACTTCTTCCGCAAAAACGGTTTTTATAACCTTGTCAACTTTAGGTTTCGTCTTAGTATTGCTTTCAATGATGAAATACGCTGCTACCACAGCAATTCCGATGATAAGTACACCCAGTAAAGTCAGGATTAATTTACGCATGCCAACGCTTTGAGAGTTAGTTGTTCAAAAATAGTGTGCGTTGAAGCGACAACCGTTAAAAGTATCTTAAATATTAAGCCAAGTCTTCAATTTGAAGCGTAAGGTCCTCCCACAATTCCATTAATCGTCCTACTTCTTTCTTTTTTTCTTGATAACGATCAAAAAAAGTAGGGTCTGCCACGGTCTCATCGTAATTACTCTCTAAAGCGACGTCGTGCTCTTTGATTTCTTTTTCTAGCTGCGCTATTTTCGCTTCGGTATTGCTCAACTTATTGTTCAGAGACTTTAATTTCTTCTGCGCTTTGTAGTCTAATTTTCCTTCGGAAGTTTTCTGCGGAACTTCCTTTTGCTGCTGATCGCGTTTCTCTGCCTCTCTTAAATTCTGAAGATTTCGTTGTGCCAAGAAATAATCAATGTCTCCTAAATATTCTTTGATCTTATGGTCTTTGAACTCATAGACGCGTTCGCTTAACCCTTGTAAAAAGTCACGGTCGTGAGAAACCAATAATAAAGTTCCTTCAAAATTGTTTAACGCTTCTTTTAAGACGTTCTTTGATTGAATGTCTAGGTGGTTCGTAGGCTCATCCATGACCAGCACATTAAAAGGCTGCAGCAAAAGCTTCGCAAGTGCGAGTCGATTGCGCTCTCCTCCAGACAAGACCCTAACATATTTATCAACTTCTTCCCCACGAAATAAAAACGCTCCTAAAATGTCACGAACCCGCGGACGCGTCTTTTCATCGGCAGCATCCAACATGGTATCTTCTACGGTTTTGTTTCCGTCGAGATATTCGGCTTGGTTTTGGGCAAAATACCCAATCTGCACATTGTGCCCCAATTTCAGATGTCCTTGGTGTTCGATCTCACCTACAATGATCTTCGCTAAAGTTGACTTTCCCTGACCATTCTGACCTACGAAGGCAATCTTACTACCACGCTCAATCAACAAATCAATATTCCGAAGCACTTCTTTTTCCCCATAACTTTTAGAGATTTCTTCGGCTTCCAAAACAACTTTCCCCGGAGTGACTGAAAGGGGAAAACGCAAACTCATCACTGCGGTATCCTCTTCATCTACTTCGATCCGTTCAATCTTGTCTAGTTTTTTGATCAGGGATTGCGCCATCGACGCTTTCGTTGCCTTGGCACGAAACTTCTCAATAAGTTTTTCGGTATGTTCAATTTGTTTTTGCTGATTTTTTTGAGCGGCTAGCTGTTGTTCTCGCAATTCGGAACGAACAACAAGATATTTCGAATATGGCTTCGGAAAGTCGTAAATGGAACCTAACGAGATCTCAATGGTACGATTAGTAACCCGATCTAAGAACATCTTATCGTGTGAGACCAGCATGACGATGCCGGAATATGCATTCAGAAAATCTTCTAACCATAAAATCGACTCGATATCCAAATGGTTGGTGGGCTCATCCAGTAAAAGAATGTCATTGTTTTGTAACAACAGTTTCGCCAACTCTATGCGCATGCGCCAGCCCCCTGAAAAGGTTTCGGTGGTTTTATTGAAGTCGGATCGCTGAAATCCTAATCCCTGCAAAATTCGCTCGGTGTCGCCTTGATAGTTATATCCTCCAATAATTTCATACTGATGTTGTATATCATTAAGGTCGACCATGAGTTGGTGATAGCCGTCACTTTCATAATCGGTTCGTTCCGCCAATTGCTCATTGATATTTGCAAGTTTCTTTTCTAACCTTTTAATCTCCGTAAACGCTTGGTATGCCTCTTCTAAAACCGTTCGACCTTGTTCAAAATCAATATCCTGTTTAAGGAAACCAATGGAAACTTCCTTGTCGGTCGCAATTTGACCACTATCATATTCCTGCTCCTTCGCGATTATCTTTAATAAGGTAGATTTCCCTGCCCCGTTCTTACCTACGAGTCCGACGCGATCTCCGGGCGTGAGCTGAAAGGTGATACCGCTAAAAAGGGCATCCCCTTGAAAAGAAACAGTAAGGTCGTGAATGTTCAGCATGAGAGGCGTCTATTTTGTGCAAAGATGCTTAATTTTGTTTGGGTAAACAAAAGGAGATGAAAGGAACCAAACTCTATAGTATTTTGACCAGTACCTGTCCGGTTTGTCACACCGGAAAAATGTACAAAAACCCGAATCCCTATGTGCTTTCTGAAACCTTAAAAATGCACGAGCATTGTCCGCATTGCCAGACAAAATTCAAAATAGAACCTTCCTTTTTTTACGGGGCCATGTATGTAAGCTATGGGGTTGGTGTGGCCTTTGCCGTGGCCGCATTTATCATTGCTTTTTTTATGTTGGGAATGAATCGATTGAACACCTTTTTCGTGATCATGGGTACATTGATCGTTTTGCTACCGGTGATCGTTCGGCTTTCCCGAAACATTTGGATCAATTTCTTCTTCAAATACGATCCTCAAAAAGCGAAATAACAATTTTACAAGAAACGTTTAAGATCAATTGCTTGCGGTAATGGATCCCCTGCCTCCAGCGCATCCAGTAGCCAAGTTGCCAGCAAAGGAGCCATAAAGAGTCCGCGTGTACCCAATCCATTCATAAAGCTGATCTTCGGATCTTCGAACCATCCCAACAAGGGCTTTCGGTCTGAAACTGTGGGGCGCATTCCCACACTGCGATCTACCACTTCAAAATCACAATGTAGCATTTTTTTAAGAGCGCGTTCTAACTGCTGTAAACTTTTCTCGGTGGGAGTGGGTGACAGGTCTTTGTGAATAAATGTCGCGCCTACACGATAGCGATCATTTCCTAACGGAATAATGAAGAACGGTCCTTTTAAAACGGAGGTTACTTTTAGTTCGGGAACTTTGATGGTGATGTATTCCCCTTTCTTCGGAATAAGGTGTTTTAATGAAAAAAAAGGATTTTCTAAGGCCCCAATCCCGTCACAAAAAATAATCTTCTTAGCACTCCAAGATTTGTATTGGACACCTTCCGAAGTGCGCTGCAACGAAGTATATTCGAACCTTTCCCTGATCCAGCAATCCTGATCTTGCAGATACTTCTTGAATCCTGACAATAATTTTGGCGTGTCCAAATGCAATGTCTGCAACACCTCGCCTAATCCAAACGGTGCGTGAACCGAACTGTTGGAATTCGACCTAATTTTAGAATTGAGAAAGTCGCGACATTGGGCTGAATCACTGGCTACCAACCAATCATTCTGTTCTTCCGGACTCTGTAGTATTCGGTGCACCGGAATTTCTTTCAGAAAAGAAACTCCTACATCGTCTTGTAAGCTTCGGTAAAATTCCTGTGCAGTTTCAAAAAATTCCGAAGCCTTCCAAACAGCTTTAAACCGTTTGAGCACTACAGGGTTAATGGTTCCGCCGGCAACAGTTGTAGCGCCGGGATCCTGAGAATCAAAGATCACAAAAGACTTCCCTCGCTCAAGGAGTGTACGTGCTATGGCGACGCCCGCAATACCAAAGCCAACAATAATATAATCCCGATGCTGCATGTGTAAAAATAGAAAAACCCTCTCAAGCGAACACCTGAGAGGGTTTATTTTATGATAGAGAAACTAGATTAATAGTTCCAAAGATCGATCTCGATATTTCGGATTTGTTCTTTGATGCGTTCCGACTCTAACAATTGCATCAACGCGTTGTCATTGATGTAATCGGCTACGCCACGATCTCCTTGAACGTTATCTTCTTTATAGATGACCGCGTTAAAACGGCGTGAGTTTAGGAGATGATCATAAGATATTGGTTGCGACGTATTCTTGCGATTAAAGGCTTTCGCATTGTGTAAAACTTCACGAGCGCCGGGAAACCACACCCAGAACAATTCCACTTTAGAATCAATATTATCATCAGGGAATGCTTTGGCTCGTGCTTCGTTGGCCACGGGACACAATCCTAGCAAACGATATTTCAGCTCGCCTTGGCGTTTGTCTAAGTACCAAATTCCGCGAATGCGCCATTCTTCAATATCACCGGCGTCCAAGGTAAATCGACGGATGTACTGACGATCTACGGTACCTTCAGCATTAAATTGCTCAATACCTAAATCGGTCGTATCGCTGTATACCAAAGAAGCACTTAAATCATCCAAGGTACGCTTTTCCGTAAAGTACGAATCTGCATAAACATCTTCGATCTTACCGTCTTTGATACCACGAACTAACACATCGTATAGAGATCGGCGTTCGGCTCCAATGTTGTTGGTGTCGATCGGGTAATACAATGGAAAGTTCACGCGCTCATCGAGGTCAATGATTTCCCAAGTGGTTTTCGACCAAAGTACGTCACGCTCATCGGTATATCCATACGGCAACGGTTCGTCGTTATCGTAGGCGATCTGAGCTTCGGTCTTCTTACCGATCTCTTCCGGCGTTTTAGCATTCAAGACGTTGAGCTGTGCGTGTGCACTTACTCCCATCAAGAGGCCAATTCCACATAAAACAACATTCTTAAGAGTCATATTCGTTTGTTTATTCTAGTTTGTCAATTCAATCACTACAGGAGCGGTCTTCTTTAACTTAACGCCACTTCCTGCAATATTAGTATTGATATCAAAAATTTGTACCGCTTCTCCACGACCGGCGCGACGTAAAGCAGCTTTGGCCTGTGCGTTCAGGGACGTACCATTCACGCGAACGGTAGGCTGTCCAGAAACTTTAAAGCTAAATCCGGTCACACGAAGGTTCAAGTCGAAGTCGAAATCTTCCAACAACGCACCAATACTTGAGATCTCAAGACCTTCGCGCTGCATGCGAACGATTCCGGTTTCTCCACGCACCGATCCTACCGGTGCAGGGATGTCTTTAATACGAAATTCTGAAGTAGTGTTTATAGCTTGGCCGTCAGGTAACGTTCCTCTCGCCGAAATATTAACAGTTCTTCCGGTTCCGGGACGCATTACATATTTACTACCAGACACTTTTGAAAGTCCGCTAGCAGAAGCAGAAACCTTATTATCCGGAATTCCGGGAATAGAGATCGTCATTGGGTTATCCACCCCACGGTATACAACGTTCATCTTATCTGCAGAAATAACAGCTGCATTGGGCTTAGAAATAGTTGCGAAGCCTGTTTTTACAGGAACCTCAACTTTTTCTCCACCTTCACCATATACAAGCATTCCTTCAATTTTGTGATCTCCAGGGCTACCAGCGCCTACGTTTAATACAACACGCCCACCTTGAACAGAATATTGATCTTCTGAAAGAGGTCGTCCGTCTAGCGTAAGATTTACTTCCTGAGGAACCGTACTAGCATCGGTACGACCCAACATGATCGCTCCGTTAAAGGTTTCTCCTGAATAGTATGCAGATTTTTCCACATCCATGATCGTAGAGTAGTTGCTAAAAGAAAGTGCTGCCGCTTGTTGACCGGACAACATTTTCTGAAGGATTTCACTCTTGTTCGTTTTTACATCATTCTGAATAGAGGTCATCTTTGTTAAAGAAGCAATCAATGGGAAACCTTCGTAGTGGTAGTTTAACCAGTCTTGTTTTGTTCCGTCACGATTTTCTTCTTGTCCGGTATCGAAATTTTCTTCAATACTTGCTCTGATCTCTCCTACTCCGGCTACTTTTTTTGCAACCGCAGTGTCAGAAAGGATTTCCATCATGCCACTTTTGTAGGCATTCATCTTATCAATGAATTCTTGGCCCTCGGGCTTTAGGTTGTCACCTCTAAAAAATAAATTATTGAAGTAATCGGGTTTATCCATTACTTCGTAATCTTGAGGATCTTCTACATTCGCTACAGCGCCTGCTTTTAAACTCTCTAAGTAGGTATCGAGTTCTGCAGAGATCGTAGCAATCTCTTGTGCTTTGGCCTCTACGGCCGCATATTGTTCGGGCTCATCACTAGCTTTGGTCGCTAATCCATCCATAAAGGCTTGGTTACGCTGACCTGCTTGTGTATTTGCTGAGCTGATCTTTTCGTTTAGAAGTCCGAAGGCAGAAAGTACCTCCTTAGACATATTAAGTGCGAGCATCGCGATGAATACCAAGTACATTAGGTTAATCATCTTCTGCCGCGGGGATAATGTTCCTTTAGCCATCTTTAGTTTTTTGAATTAATAAAAATATCTAAGGGAACCTTAGTTTCGGTTCATTGCAGAAAGCATTCCACCATACACTCCGTTTAAGGAAGAAAGGTTTGAAGCCAAGTGCTCCATCTGTTGCTTTAACTGTGCTGCATTTTCAGCAACTTGTTCGTTTACTTCTGCTTGACGGCTTGTAGATTCAACTTGAACCTTGTACAAGCTGTTTAACGATTCCATTTGAGCTGCCGCTAGGGCCATCTCTTCGCTATATTTCTTCGTAGAAGACATCGCTTCTGCCGTAGGAGCCATACTTTTAGCAGCACCTTCGAAAGAACGAATACTATCTCCTAGGCTGCTCATCAATTCAGAGTCGATTTTTGCTTCCTTCAACATCGCATCTAATTTCTTAGACAAGATTCCTTGCGCATCTTTAGGCTCTTCTTTCTTAGTCATTGCCTTTCCGCCTGCTAATTCAGGATATACTAGAGACCAGTCAAGATCATCTTCAACCGGTTCAAAAGCAGAGATCGCAAAAATGATCGCTTCCGTAATAAGACCAATGGCCAAAAGAATACCTCCATTTAAAGGGCCTAGTTCCCAGTGAAGGATTTTGAAAAGTGCTCCTAAGATTACAATAGAAGCCCCAAGGCCATAGGCCATGTTAAAAAGTCGTTTTGATGATTTAGACTGTGCCATAATACATTCGTTTTTTAGTTAAGTTAAGTAGTAGTTAAGATTGAGTTCTTTGATATTGTCTAGACGCCTATCGTGCGTCGCCATAAGCTTGATTTAGGGTTACATCAGTTCCCATGTAGTCTTGTACTGTTCTGAAGCCAATATAACTTCGAGCGGAATCTGCATATTCGTAGTCACGAGTACTTACTTGTAAGAAATACGCCACGTCTTTCCACGATCCTCCACGCACTACTTTGCGCATGTTCTCATCGTCATTTACGTTTGGATTCATTGTTGACGTATATTCATAAGCTGCAGGATCGTAAGAGGAGGCTACCCATTCGCTCACATTCCCTGCCATGTTGTACAAATTGAAGTCGTTAGGCTCGTAGGCGTCAGCTTCTACTGTGTACAAAGCTTGATCTGCCGCATAGTCTCCACGTAACGGCTTAAAGTTTGCCATGAAACAACCGCGGTCGTTCTTAGCATAGGGCCCACCCCATGGGAAGGTACCTGATTCCAATCCACCGCGCGCTGCATATTCCCATTCTGCTTCTCCAGGAAGACGGAACGAGTTTACGTGTTGACGACGACGTGATTTTTGATATGAGTTTTTGTACAAGGTTCTCCAAGCACAAAAAGCTTTCGCTTGTTTCCAATTTACACCCACCACCGGATAATCTCCATACGCCTCATGCCAAAAATAGTCGTTGTGCATGGGCTCGTTATAAGAATAGTTGAAGTCTTTGATCCAAACGGTAGTATCGGGATATACCATGACCTCTTCTTTCTTTATGAAATCTGAACGCTTGCCATTTGCTCTAGCCGCTGATTGGATGTCCATATAGGTATATTGGAACTTGAGTTTGTTTACGTCAATAGTACGTTGCCCGTTATACGCTTCTTCCGCAGGAATATACATAGTATCCATCACTTCGGCATAGTACATATCTGGATACTCTTCAGTATCCCAAACAAGATCTATATCACGGTTGATCTTACGTCCGGCATAAAAATCCTCACCCATTCCATAGTAATTGTCGTACATGTACTGTTCGTAAGGGGTCATATCTTCTTCTCCACCTTCTTGATCTACAAAGGCGTATTCTCCGATCCCATCTTCACCGGGTGCTGCTCCTACTTCATCTGCGAGGATAGCGAGCTTTAAACGTACCGTAGAATCACGGACCCATTCCACAAATTGCCGGTATTCAGCATTTGTGATTTCTGTTTCATCCATATAGAAAGAACGCACCGTAACCGTTTTGGTTGGAGCGTCATTTACTGCTACAAAATCATCATCAGCTTTACCCATGATGAAAGAACCACCAGGGATCAATGTCATACCGTAAGGCTTTTCGGGGTGCCATTTTTTCCCTTTGGCTCCCACCAATTCACCTCTGTCTCCAGCATTACAACTTAATAATAAGGACAGAATCGCAATGAATGCAATCGACTTCTTCATAGGTATTTAGGTTAAATTTTGTCAGATTCAAGGGCGTAAACCTATCTATAAAATTTCAAAAAAGCAACAATTTTATAAAAAAACGCTTGAACCTGAATGTACTTAGTTCGCTAGGTTATACTTCATTTTTTCGGCGGGCTTTCCACCATCTTTCAGGAATTTCCTGATTCGTTGCACCCAAATAATCGTCATAAGTGCAAGGTAATAACGTTCTTCTTTTTAATTTATTATTAACATTCGAAATAAACGGCAACTCCATCCACCATCGTCCGGTTTTCTTACTCTTTTTAAAGACCAGCACCGTTTCTTCCACCGGAACTTGATACGTTATATAATGAGTGTCATCAGAAAAGTCTTCATCAGCGATCCTGAAATTTACTCCCTCGATAAAGTACCACAACACCTGTGCTAACAACATGGCTCCGGAATTCATTCGTTCTAACGAACTCATTTCAAAAATTCCGAAGGACGAGACCCGATTGCTTATTCCGGCATACCGCGCTAATGCACATACCTCTCGGCCGTCTAAACCATTGGGACTCGTATTATGATAACTCATTTCGGCACTTTTTATTGCTGAAATGTCCAAGGTTACGATATCTGCCGCACGCATAATAGGCTCTACAGAAGTGATATCCTTTGTGACCTCTCCCAATCGATACGCGTCAAAGAACAATTTTTCCATCAAGGTGATTTCTGCCGCCGGATTGAAATACGACTGATACCCCAACACACTATAATTAAAAAGATTGTAGGGCTTCTCTACGATAATCTTTCCCACATACGAAGTGTTTGAGATCGGTTTTTCGGCATCGCCTAAATCGAATCTACTATCAATATTCACCATGTTCACCATTTCTCCTACTTCATCGTACGAGCGATACAGGGAAAACACCAGATCTTGACTTCCGCCCAAGACCAACGGAATAATATTTTTTTTGAGAAGTGCCGAAACAACCGTCCGCACAGCAAAATAGGTGTCTTGCACCGCTTCACCGGCTTCAATGTTTCCTAGATCAACAATGGAAGTTGACCAATTCCCGGGATATAGTTGATACAAGCTTTTTCGAACGGCCTCGAATTGCGGAGTACCCCCTATGTAGTTAACATCATTGCGCTGTTCCTGAATGCCAAGGAGTGCAAAGCGCGTATTTTTTAACGGTGGTAATTCGCCCGCTTTGGCGTGAATCTGAATTTGCTTTCCGAGTACTCCCTCAGGCAGTATTTCTCGATGAGCCACAACAGATTTTGGGACGGGAGCAAGAAATTCGATCATTTTTTCTTTGCGGTACTTTTACGCTTTCGGGTTTTCTTTTTTGGTGCTTTCTTTTCTAACAGTTCTTGCGCCTCCTCCAACGTCATTTTATCTGCTTTGGTGGTCTTTGGAAGTTCAATTTTCGTCTTTCCTTTGATCAATTTGAATCGACCCCAACGCGCTTTTTCCAATCGGATACCTTCGTCAGGCCATTCGTTGATCAATTTATCGATCTCTTTCTGTTTCTTGTCTTCGATAAGCTGAATAATATCTTCTTCGGAAAGGTTATCGAAATCATATTTCTTATTCACATTAATGAACATGTCGTTCCACTTGATAAACGGACCGAAACGTCCTTTTCCTTTCTGAACCGGAAGCCCTTCGTATTCGTAAATAGGGGCGTCCGCTTTTTTCTTCTCTTCAATAAGTTCTTTCGCCAAAGCCATATCCACATCCAACGGATCTTTTCCTTTAGGGAGTGAAATGAATTTCTTTCCGAAGCGAACATAAGGCCCATATCGCCCATTATTGACTTCCACCTCTTCCCCATCGTACACTCCTAAGGTCTTTGGAAGCTTGAATAAGTCTAACACCTCTTCAAAGGTTACTAGGTGCAATTGTTGGTCGGGTCGCAAACTGGCAAATTTCTTCTCTTCATCGTCAGGTGCTCCAATCTGAGCCATAGGCCCATATTTTCCAAGACGCACTAGCACCGGGCGTCCGCTTTCAGGATCTTCTCCTAAAATACGCTCTCCGCTTTCACGATCGGCATTCTCTTGTACGTCTTCCACATGCGGATGAAATTTCTTATAGAAATCTTTCATCATCTGTGTCCATTCTTCTTTCCCTTCGGCAATATCGTCAAAGTCCTCTTCCACTTTGGCGGTAAAGTTATAATCGAGAATATTTCCGAAGTGCTCCACCAAGAAATCATTCACGATCATCCCAATATCTGTAGGCACTAATTTTCCCTTATCGCTTCCTACAGTTTCTGTCAATTCCTTTTGCTTGAGCGCACCGTCTTCTAACACCATTTGCAGGTAGGCCCTTGGCTCACCTTCAACGGTACCTTTTTCCACATAATTTCTACTGATGATCGTAGATATGGTAGGCGCATAAGTAGAAGGTCGACCAATACCTAGTTCTTCCAGCTGCTTTACCAAGGATGCTTCCGTGAAACGATATGGAGGTCTCGTAAATCGCTGTGTTGCGGTAATGTATTCATTATTTAAGGATTCTCCTTCAGAAAGATGTGGCAACATACCGTCTTGTTCTTCATCTTCGGTATCGGTTCCTTCCAAATACACTTTCAAGAACCCATCGAATTTGATCATCTCCCCATTGGCGTGAAACTGTTCTTCTACAGGTTGCGCCCCTTTGATCTCAATTTTAACTTGCGTGCGCTCTAATTGCGCATCGCTCATTTGAGAGGCAATGGTACGTTTCCAGATCAGGTCGTACAATCGTTCCTGATCCCGATCGCCACTGATGGAGTGCTTGCTCATATCGGTCGGTCGAATGGCCTCGTGCGCTTCTTGCGCCCCTTTGGATTTCCCTTTATAATTTCGGGGTTTGCTGTATTTTGATCCGTAGGATGTTTCGATTTCTTTCTGAGCTGCATTTCTAGCATCTTGCGACAGGTTTACACTATCAGTACGCATGTAAGTGATAAGTCCGGCTTCGTACAAACGCTGTGCAATGGTCATGGTTTTCCCTACCGAAAAATATAGCTTTCGAGAGGCCTCCTGTTGCAACGTACTTGTGGTAAACGGCGCTGCGGGTGATTTTTTAGCCGGTTTTTTAGTGAGTTCGGCAATGGAATACTCAGCCCCTTTGTTGCGTTCAAGGAAAGTTTTTGCCGCGGCTTCCGTTTCAATATTTTTAGGAAGTTTGGCTTTAAAAGAGTTTCCTTCTTCCGTAAGAAATACCGCATCTACGCGGTAGGATGCTTGCGGTGTAAACGCTTCGATATCGCGCTCGCGTTCAACAATGAGTCGCACAGCAACACTTTGCACACGTCCGGCTGAGAGTCCGCCTTTCACCTTTCGCCACAACACCGGAGACAGCTCATACCCTACCAAACGGTCTAAGACGCGTCTGGCTTGTTGCGCGTTGACCAAGTTATAATCAATACGACGTGGATTCTCAATCGCCTTTAAAATTGCTGTTTTGGTAATTTCATGAAAGACGATACGCTTGGTGTTGGCATCAGAGAGATCCAACTCTTCGGCTAAGTGCCACGCAATGGCTTCTCCTTCTCGATCTTCATCACTCGCCAACCAGATAGTATCTGCCTTTTTAGCCAAGGCTTTGAGTTCTTTAACCAAACTCTTCTTATCTGGTGACACTATATATTTAGGTGTAAAATCCCCTTCTGTATCTACGCCCAATTCTTTAGAAGGCAGATCTGCTATATGCCCAAAACTTGAAGTTACTTTGAAATCTTTTCCGAGAAACTTTTCAATGGTTTTGGCTTTCGCAGGGGACTCCACTATCACTAAATTCTTTGCCATCGTCAACTTTTTAGGAGTACAAAAGTATAGGATTTTTTTAAATACATCGCTGTGAATACAAAAAGCCCGCAACATATGCGGGCTTTCTATCTAGGTATTTCACTTCTAAAGGATACTAAACTTTACTTTTCTTATTTCATAAAAGCATTTAAAAGATGCCGAATTTGAGAAAGGTTGCGTTAATTTTTTTATTTCTTTTACATTGAATGATGAGACTTATATGATGACACGTGTTCACATCCAATACATTTTCCGGTTATTGTTGCTACTGTTCTTTTGCTTCGGAAGTACGATCACCTCTACTTCCTGCAGCGACACACATGATTATTCGCAAGTTGCTGCTTTTACAGAAGACGGCACCGTTTATTGTGTCATAGAAATTCCGGCGGGAACGAATAAAAAGATTGAATTCAATAAAATGACGAAAAAATTTGAGGTCGATCAACGCAATGGCAGGGATCGTATCATCAACTTTCTTCCGTATCCTACCAATTACGGTTTTATACCGAACACACTTTTAGATCCTGAAGAAGGTGGCGACGGAGATGCGATCGACGTACTTATTCTAGCGGAAACCCTCCCAACGGGAACCGTGATTGAAGCTTTCCCCATAGCAATACTTCATTTAAGGGATGATGGCGAAAACGACTATAAAATTTTGGCAAGTCCAAAAGACGCACGGCTTCGGTTAGTTCCTGAAATGAGTTTAGCGGAATTGCAAAAAACCCAAGCAAATCTACTCCTATTACTGGAGCAATGGTTTTTGCACTACGATCCCGAGCAGCCCGCTACTGCAAACGGCTGGGGGAATGAAAAAGAAGCGATACGCTACATTAGATCGGCACGTCGGTAGGAACTTGAAGTGATTCTTTGGAAGCTTCCGGAAAACCAATCGTTTCTTTGTAGAGATAATACATAGGAATGTGTACAAAATAAGCGGTGACGATCACACCGATAAAACAGGCGATAATCCCCAATTGTGCAATCATCGAGGAAATGATGATCAACCCAAAGATGATGAGCCAAAAACGGTTGCCTAACTTAAAACTTGCTTTGATGGTTTCTGACACAGATAATTCAGAATTGAACGCAAAGATCGGAGCGATAAGCTGTAACGGTACCATCACATAAAAAATTGGCAAATAACACAGCAATGCCGCGAGAATGGCAATTCCGAAGACCGCCAAATTCAATACCAACAATTTTCCAAAATTGCCTTTCAGATAGACAAAATAACCACCCGTATCTTCGTTGGTTTTCAGATCGGCATTTTTCATCACACGGTAAAAATGCAGATTGATCGCAAATACGAAGATCTGCATCACAAAACTCAACACTAAGATCAACAGGGCGTAACCCACAATCACAGCGGGAGCGTAGTCAAAGGACGGTTCATAGCCATACTGACTGGCTTCAAAGGCTTCGATATAAAAGGGGATCATTGGAATATATACGATCACGATAAACGGAAACACAAACGCCATGCTTATCAATCCGTGTATCAACCCTTGCGACCAAACGTCTTTGAACAAGTTAAAACTTTTGGTGAGGATATCGCCGAAGTCTGGCTTCTGAGCGCTTTCTATCCGCTTGAAAATAGGATGCTCCATGAGGTATAGGGTTGGTAGTTGAAGCCATAAAAGTATGAAAAAGAAATCTGCCATTTTGACACAAACGTAAATTTAATTGTATCTTTGCTGATTCAATTGAAAGCTGAAGTACACAGACCAATTTATGGAGACGCAAGAGAAGATTATTGACGAAAACAAGCAGGGTGAAGCCTTAATGCGCCATCCCAAAATATCGAATAGCCGAAAACTTTACATTGAAAGTTACGGGTGTCAGATGAATTTTAGCGATAGCGAGATCGTTGCTTCTATCCTTGCCGAGCAAGGGTTCAATACCACGCAAAAAATGGAGGAGGCCGATCTAGTATTGGTAAACACCTGTTCTATTCGCGACAAAGCGGAGCAAACCGTTCGGAAGCGACTGGAAAAATACAATGCCGTTAAAAAACAACACAATCCCAATATGAAGGTTGGGGTCTTGGGCTGTATGGCAGAACGCTTGAAAAGTAAATTTTTAGAGGAAGAGAAAATTGTAGACATGGTCGTAGGTCCTGATGCCTACAAAGATCTTCCGAATCTTCTGGAAGAAGTTGAAGCAGGTCGCGATGCGGTAAATGTCATCTTATCTAAAGAAGAAACCTATGGTGATGTGGCGCCCGTTCGTTTGGGCGGAAATGGCGTAACAGCCTTCGTTAGTATCACCAGAGGTTGCGATAATATGTGTACGTTTTGTGTGGTACCATTCACCCGGGGACGCGAGCGTAGCAGAAACCCGTTGAGCATCATTGACGAGGTAAACGACCTTGCCGAAAAAGGGTATAAAGAAATTACGCTCTTAGGACAGAATGTAGATAGCTACTTGTGGTATGGGGGCGGACTCAAAAAGGACTTCAAAAATGCCAGCGACATGCAAAAGGCCACGGCGACGAATTTCGCTCAACTATTAGAGTTGGTCGCACAAGCACAACCCAAAATGCGTATTCGTTTTTCCACGAGCAACCCGCAAGATATGACGGAAGACGTGCTGCACAGCATGGCAAAATACCCCAACATTTGCAACTACATTCACTTACCGGTGCAAAGCGGAAGCACTCGTATTTTGAAAGAGATGAATCGCCAACACACCCGCGAGGAGTATATGGAGCTGATCGACAAGATTCGTAAGATTCTTCCTAATTGCGCCATCTCTCAAGATATGATCTCAGGTTTTCCTACAGAAACAGAAGAAGACCATCAAGATACCTTAAGCCTGATGGAGTATGTGAAGTATGATTTTGGATTTATGTTTATGTATTCGGAACGCCCCGGAACGATGGCCGCTAGAAAACTAGAAGACGACGTACCCGAAGAAGTAAAAAAGAGACGTCTGATCGAAATTGTAGACCTTCAGCAGAAACACAGTGCCTATCGTACTCAAGAATTTGTTGGGAAAACAGTGGAAGTTTTGATTGAAAAAGAATCGCGAAAAAGTGAGGCCGAATGGAGCGGCCGCACAGAACAAAATACCGTGGCAGTCTTCCCGAAGGAACATTATAAGGTAGGCGACTTTGTGATGGTAAAAATAGAAGATTGTACAACTGCCACCTTATTGGGGAAGGCCGTAGGATATTCAGAAAACAACTAAGTATTTATGAAAATAATCAGTCAAATTAGTATTATTCTAAGTTTGCTATTAATGACGAGTTGCGGCTCTGATGAGAGTGATATAGTGGATGACACAACGAGTCCCCTCCCTGAATCGGGAATCTCAAGATATTTCTACGAATCTGGCCCTCCAACTAATACTTATATAGAGTTAGAGTTCGAAGACCCAGATTTTATTTCTAAAAGGTATTATTTTGGAATGCCTGATTCCAGATTTTACAATCTGTATAGTTATGATTCAGAGGGGAAGCTTACTGGAGCTGACTTCTATAATAACGCTGGTGAGTTTGAATCACCGGTCTATAAAATAGAATACGACGGCACTCGACTTAAAAAAGTGCTTCTCTTTAGTATGGGGCCAGACGACCCGATAGAGATCGAAGTGACCTATTCGGGTAATGAAATTTCATTTCTCAAAACCGACGACGGGAGGGTCGCCAGTATGTTGTTTGATGGTGATCGATTAGTAGCCACATCTCACGAAGCAATGCCAGAATTTTTCAAAACGACTGAATTAATTTATGATGATAGCGGTGAGCTTATTCAAATTAACAATTATAACAATGGGAATCCTTATTATCAACTGTCCTTCGAGCAGTCAGATGTCGCCAATCCTTTGTACAACTTTCACAACAAAAATGCAATCGCTTTTTATGCCGTAAACATATTTGATATTGACTTTGATGGAGATTACAATCCGTATTTAAAAAATCTTTTAATCCGCAAGACGGAATCTGCCGCAGGCACTGATTTGACTAGCGAATATAATATAACTCGTGATGCAACTGGATTACCTGAAAAAATTGAAGTGTACAAAGATGGCACGTTGAGCAGCACACAGCGATTTGAATATTAGGACTAACATTTACTTAAAAAGAAATGGAAAGCGTACAAGCGGTTAAACAACGTTTTGGAATTATAGGAAGTGATGAAAAACTGGATCGGTCTATCGAGAAAGCCATTCGCGTGGCCCCTACTGATATTTCGGTGTTGGTTACCGGAGAAAGTGGCGTAGGGAAAGAAAGTATTCCGCGGATCATTCATTCACTTTCCCATCGCAAACACAATAAATATATTGCCGTAAACTGTGGTGCCATTCCGGAAGGAACGATCGACAGTGAACTATTTGGCCACGAAAAAGGAGCATTTACCGGCGCTACCGCCACGCGTAGCGGATATTTTGAAGTCGCCGACGGCGGAACCATTTTCTTGGATGAAGTAGGTGAACTTCCGCTTCCCACGCAGGTGCGATTGCTTCGTATTTTAGAAAACGGTGAGTTTTTGAAAGTGGGTTCTTCTAAAACACAAAAGACCGATGTCCGCATTGTCGCTGCCACCAACGTGAATATGGCAGAAGCCATTTCCAAAGGAAAATTCAGAGAAGATCTATATTACCGATTAAGCACCGTGGAGATCAACCTACCGCCACTTCGAAACCGAGGCGAAGATATTCACTTGTTGTTCCGAAAGTTTGCTGCCGACTTTTCACAGAAGTACAAAATGCCCACCATTCGCTTGGACGACACGGCTGTTCGCTTGTTGCTGAAATATCATTGGGGTGGAAACATTCGCCAGTTACGCAACATCACCGAACAAATTTCGGTACTGGAACAGGAGCGTCAAATCTCTTATGACACGCTTCGGAATTACCTCCCGGACGTAGGCAGTAACCTGCCTGCCGTCATTCAGCAGAAAAAACAAGAAAGTGATTTTAGCAGCGAGCGGGAAATCTTGTATAAAGTATTATTTGACATGCAACGCGACGTCAACGACCTTAAAAAACTTACCCTCGAGTTGATGAAGAACGGCAATGCAAAAGATGTACAAGAGGAGAATTCTTCGTTGATCAATAAGATCTATGCGGAAAATAATACGTACAAAGATGAGTTATCTTCTATGGTAGATGCAGATACCGAAGACGATGCGCATGATGTCGAGGTATTGAGCATTCCGGAACCGTCTTCCGAAGCCAAAAATCGGTATGATTTTGCGGAAGATATTGAAGAAGAGGAAAGTCTTTCATTACAGGACAAAGAACTGGAACTGATCAAAAAATCCCTCGAAAAAAACAACGGAAAACGCAAGGCTGCCGCCGAAGAACTAGGCATTAGCGAGCGAACACTATACCGAAAAATCAAACAATACAACCTATAAACGTATGCGTAAACTGAAGCATTTTGCACTTCTTCTTTTTTCCTGTAGCCTCTTACAAGGGTGTGGTGTGTATTCCTTTACGGGTGCCGATGTAGGTTCGGCCACTACCTTTCAAGTGAACAATTTTCTAAACAATGCCCCGATTGTCGAACCGGGGATTGCACGGGATTTCACCATTTTGCTTCAAGACCTTATTCTAACACAAACCAGCCTCGATCTGGTCAATAATGGTGGAGACCTTATTTATGAAGGTGAACTTACCGAATATTACGTATCTCCCATTACGGCAACTGCGCAAAGCACCGCCGCTCAAAACCGATTGACTGTTTCTGTAAACGTTCGTTTTTACAACACCCTCGAGCCTGAAAAAGACTTTGAGCAACGTTTCTCTTTTTACTTTGACTATGCCGGCGGAAATCAATTGACCGGTGCACAATTGGAAAATGCATTGGCAGATATCTTTGAGCGTATTACTCAAGACATTTTCAATAATTCATTAGCAAATTGGTAATGAACAGGGAAACGTATACATACCTGCTGGCGCATCCGCAAGAGATCACTCAAGAACACATGACGGAACTAGAAACCGTCATTAAAAAATTTCCCTATTTCCAATCGGCACGCGCTTTACAACTCAAAGGGCTTAAAAATGAAGGAAGTTACCTCTATAACGAAGCATTAAAACGTACGGCGGCACATACTACCGATCGCGATATTCTTTTTGATTATATCACTTCGGAAGAATTTGTTCAGAATAAAATTTCAGAACAGATCTTGCAACACGACCCTTCTATTAATGAGATTGAAGTAGTGGCGGAAAACGTTTCTGAATCGGTTAGCATTGATTTAGACAATAAAATGAAAGCCGAACTAAAGAAGGCAGAAGCCATCTTAAATCCGGAGCTATTTGAACGCAAAGTAACCTCGGTGGTAAAACTGACGGATGAGTCTAACACGGAAGAGGAAAACACACCTTCTGAACCTGGAGAAACCCTCGAACCGGAAGCACCCCTCCCCTTTACCAAAGGAGACACCCACTCTTTCGCAGAATGGTTAAAACTCACAAAGGCAGACCCCATTGAAAGAAACGAAACTACTGAAGAGGCTTCCGTTTCTGACGAAGAAAAAGCTCGAAAGTTTGCGCTCATTGACAAATTCATTCAAGAAACACCAAAATTAGAGCCAACATCGCGACCTCCGGAAGGCACTAAAAACTTGGCCAAGCCATTTACGAAACCTCAGGAATCCTTGATGACAGAGACCTTAGCAAAGGTTTATCTTCAGCAGAAAAACTATAAAAAAGCGATTCAGGCCTATAAAATTTTAATTTTGAAAAATCCCGAAAAAAGTGGTTTCTTTGCAGACCAAATTCGAGCAATAGAACAATTGAAAAATACATAATCGTATGAGTACATTCACGATATTCCTAGTTTTGATCATTTTTATCGCCTTTTTGTTGGTGGTTGTGATCATGGTACAGAATCCTAAAGGAGGCGGACTCTCCTCTACCTTTGGTGGTGGCGGTGGTCAGCAAATGGGAGGCGTAAAGAAAACAACTGATTTTCTGGACAAAAGTACTTGGACCCTTGCCACCGTTATGTTAGCGCTCATTCTACTGTCTAACATTCCTATTATGGGTGGCAGTGGAAGTCAGGTTGACACTTACGAACAAGACAATTTAGAAGCAACGATGCCGGCAACGGATTCAGACGCTGGAACTGACAACACTACCACAGATACTGACGGAGATCAGAAATAACTAGTAAGAACATTCATTCAAAAAATGCCAGCTTGTCAGAAGCTGGCATTTTTTATTTCAATATGGCAGTTTTTAGACGCTGGCATAATTTCTGTCTTTTTGGTGCGTGAAACTTAGAAAATTTATCAACTAAAATAATTTTGATATGGCATTAAAAATTCAACCCCTTTCAGACCGTGTTTTGGTACAGCCACAAGAGGCTGAAACAAAAACTGCTTCGGGAATTTATATTCCGGATTCGGCGAAAGAAAAACCGCAACAAGGAAAGGTTGTTGCTGTTGGAAAAGGCAAGAAAGATCACGACATGACCGTAAAGGTAGGTGACGTGGTATTGTACGGAAAGTACAGTGGAAGCGAATTAAAATTTGACGGTAAGGATTACCTCATCATGCGTGAAGACGATATCTTGGCGATCATTTAAACCGTAATTCAATAAAAACCAAAAAGATCAAAAATTAAAATATTATGGCAAAAGATATAAAATTTGATGTAGCAGCCCGTGACGGAATTAAGCGCGGTGTTGACGCATTGGCCGATGCCGTTAAAGTAACGCTCGGACCAAAAGGAAGAAACGTAATTATTAGTAAATCATTTGGCGCACCTCAAGTAACCAAAGACGGAGTTTCCGTAGCGAAAGAAATCGAATTGGAAGACGAGCTGGAGAACATGGGCGCACAAATGGTAAAGGAAGTGGCTTCTAAAACCAACGATCTTGCCGGAGACGGAACCACAACCGCTACTGTGTTGGCACAAGCTATTGTAAAAGAAGGATTGAAGAACGTAGCAGCCGGTGCCAATCCAATGGATTTGAAACGCGGTATCGATAAAGCCGTGGAAGCGGTAGTAAAAGAATTAGAAAAACAAGCGACTAAGGTTGGAAACTCTTCTGATAAGATCAAGCAAGTAGCGGCGATTTCAGCCAACAATGATGATCAAATTGGAGATCTTATCGCTCAGGCTTTTGATAAAGTTGGTAAAGAAGGCGTTATCACTGTAGAAGAAGCAAAAGGAACCGACACCTACGTTGATGTGGTGGAGGGAATGCAGTTTGATCGCGGTTATTTGTCACCTTATTTTGTGACCGACAGCGAGAAAATGCAAACGGAATTGGAGAATCCAATGATCTTATTGTTCGACAAGAAGATTTCGAACATGAAAGATTTGCTTCCGGTGCTAGAACCTGTTGCACAACAAGGAAAATCATTATTGATCATTGCTGAAGATGTAGAAGGAGAAGCACTTGCTACATTGGTGGTAAATAAACTACGCGGATCGTTAAAGATTGCTGCGGTGAAAGCTCCTGGGTTTGGAGATCGACGTAAGGCTATGTTGGAAGACATCGCGATTCTTACAGGAGGAACCGTAATTTCAGAAGAACGTGGATTTACCTTGGAGAACGCAACGGTTGATATGTTAGGAACTGCCGAGAATGTGACGATCGATAAGGATAACACGACCATAGTGAATGGTGCCGGTAAAAAATCGGATATCCAAGCACGTGTTGGACAGATCAAAGCTCAGATTGAAACCACCACTAGCGATTACGATAAAGAAAAACTGCAAGAGCGCCTTGCAAAGTTAGCCGGAGGTGTCGCTGTATTATATGTAGGTGCGGCTTCTGAAGTTGAAATGAAAGAAAAGAAAGACCGTGTTGATGATGCCCTACATGCTACGCGTGCTGCCGTAGAAGAAGGTATTGTTGCCGGTGGAGGAGTTGCTTTCGTGCGCGCCTTGAAAGTGCTTGAAAAGCTTACTACTGATTCTTTAGATGAGTCTACCGGAGTGCAGATCGTAGCACGTGCTATTGAAGCACCGCTTCGTACGATTGTTGAAAATGCCGGAGGTGAAGGGTCTGTGGTTATCAATAAAGTGCTGGAAGGCAAAAAGAACTTCGGTTACGATGCAAAGAGTGAATCGTACGTTGACATGCTGAAGGAAGGAATTATTGATCCTAAGAAAGTAACGCGTATTGCACTTGAAAATGCTGCCTCAGTGGCTGGAATGATCTTGACCACCGAGTGTGCGTTAATTGACATCAAAGAAGACAACCCAGCGCCAATGCCTCCAATGGGTGGCGGCGGAATGCCAGGAATGATGTAAGCGAAAAACATCACGTGAATTATAAAAAAAACCTTCCGTTTTGCGGAAGGTTTTTTTATGCCGATAATACTAGAAAATAGCTTAGGTCATAGTCTGTATTCATAAATTACCACCACATATAATTGCATAACTATCAATATTTTATAACCTTTAATGCAAGAAACTCCTAGGTTAGTTTCCAGACATAGAGAAAATAAGATAGTATTTGGCACTTAGCACGTAATAGTATTTTAATGTTCATGTCTACTGAATTTTCGCGAATATCATTTATGGGTCTACTCGTTCTCCCCTTGATTGGCCGAGTAGTAATCGGCTCGCGACCGCCGAAAAGCGAAAGAGTAGGCATCACCATAAATAAATAATATTATGTCTTTAATAACAAATGTTAACCGAATCATGTTTGCGACTGTTATCATCCTATTCACCTTGACTGAAGCCAAAGCGCAAGATGCTTTGGTTGTGGACAATTCTGGCTTGTCGAAGTATGTACCAACAAGTGGCAGCAGCAGAAGTTTTTGTCAAGATGTGACCATCGAGATTGACGGTCAATTTATTACGATTAGTACAACGCTTACTATTTGTTGCAATACAGAACATTTTATCTGCTTTCCTATATTTCCTAAAAAGGAACAGGCAGCCCAAAGAAAAGATCAAAACTCGGTTACCGTGATCAGGTCAGATACCTTTACTTGGGGAACACATCAAGTTTCTGTTAAGCCGGGAAACTATTCGATAAATAGTGATGGACAAATTACAGATCTACAATACGTGGTTCAAAAAAAATAGCCTATGATGAATACAGCACTCAAAAGAATATTGGCCTATGTGTTAGACGGACTCATAATTGGAGTTGTTTCGAGCCTTTTTGATTCGCTCATGACGCCATTTCTGTCACCCGTTTCATTTGATTGGCTAGGAATTGCAATCGTGTTGAATGTTGAGTTCCTCTTACTGTTCTATCTATTATATTTTATTCTTTTTGATGTATTAAATAACGGAATCACAGTAGGTAAAGCCATCACCGGTATTCGCGTGGTGGTTGACGAGCCCGGTAGCATCACGACGAAACAGCACATCCTTCGGACGCTGTTAAAAATGATTTCGGTTCTATTTTCTTTTATTGCATTCATCGTATTTATATTAACACCACAATGGACGTTGCACGATAGTGTTATGAACACTATCACGGTTTCTAAACAGCCCTCAAATAGTATTTCTGAGGAATAAACAACACCAAATGTAATTCATAAAAAACCCTCTCTTTCGAGAGGGTTTACAGTTCATTTAAAGTATTTTCTTTACTGTCATGTATGGCATTTTCGATCTCTTAGAACGAAGCGCCAAAGAAACACTGCTTACTTCTTGTTGGCAGGTTTCGGAGCCTTCTTAGCAGGTTGCTGCTGAGCTTTCGCTTGAGGCTTCTTGGTTTGCTTATTTTCCTTCATTGTGTCATTTTTTAAAGACAATTAAAGGTACGTTCAAAACACAAATTGCAGTTGTTAATTGGCGAATATTTAACCAAAAGTAAATACCCTAATCAAGCGTTCTGACCATTGCGTACGCCGCAACTTCAAGCTTACTCTATCTTCGCTTCCACACGACCGCAACGGAGCATCTTATCCCCGAAATACGGATTGTAAATTTCTTTGGAATAACTGAGCCAATACGCCCCGGTATTGTCAAATGCCATTGGGCAATATTGTTTGTAGATAGCACCTTCCGAAAGCGAACCTTCTAACATGGATGCTACTTCATCCGTTACCGTAACAAATGCTTTTCGCTGTGCTTCTATATCTTCAGCCTCAACCATGGCTTGTCCTGCCATAAAAGCTTTTTCACTTACACCTACATTTGCAAATGCGGTCAATAAATTAGAGGCAGCCGTTTGCGTAGCTTCCATATCGGTTTTTACTAAGGCATTTTTTACGTCAATGTATTGATCAAATACATGCTCCAGTTTTGGATCTTTAAACGCTGTTTCTTCCGTAGACGCTTCAATGTTCAAAGGAGCATCTGTTTCGACCGTGACGGTTTCAGGCTCTTTTTTATCATTTCCGCAGGAAATAAAAAATATAAGACAAGCTATTAAGAGGGAATTATAAATCAGTTTCATGGTTTCAAATTTTCTTTCGGCAAAGATACACATTACCGGTGTCGTTGCTGAAAATAAAAAGCCGGAATTAACAACAGCAACAAAACAGGATGAATTAAAAATCGACGTACGTAAAAAATGATGCCTGTAGTTGGGGACTCTTGATTTAAGAAAATCAATAGCACCACTAGGGCAAGAATAAAAAATACTCCATAGAGAAAGCCAGAGAGTACGAGCACCTCTCGCTTCTGAAAAAGCACCCATAAGATCATCAAGGAAAGCAATGTATTTATTACAAATCGGATTGACATATGGAGCAACCATGGTCCCATAGCAATTTCAGGCAGTGGTTGGGCTAAATGGCCTGATTTAAAATAACTGATCAACGGATCGTAGAATAACTCCGGTGCCCATGCGCGTACCGCAATCAAAAGCACCATCATAGCAATTCCAATAAGTATGCGAATGCTTTTAGTCATGCCTTTTTTGTATTGGTTCAAGTTGTCTCACCCAGAGGATCCATAACAAAAATACCATTCCGTAGATCAAGCCCGGGAAGACAATTCCATGCAACCACGAAGCGTATTGAGGATATTCGTACAACATGATTGCGAGAATGGTGATGCGCAGAATATTGATGCCATAGAGGAAGACGGCCCCAGCCAGCAAAAAGAGCAGGGTTTTCTTCCAGCGTTCAGCAAAAGCAATCACAAAGGCCAAAAACAAAATAATAATACTCACTGAATTACAGCCCTCAATAATATGGGCCAAATAGACCCCATTTACATACAACTTCATCGTGGGTTTGGTCTCATGGGGAGTTACGTTCGCATCATAGTCAAAAGTTTCTATGACCGAAGTGCTTTGGCGTGCTACGAGATTGGTAATGAAATCGGGAGTATAGGCGCCATTCTTTGAAAGATATAAGTAACCACCGTACAACGCACTTAGAAGAAGATAGCTTCCGAAGAACAACAATAAGAATTGTAGCACCGGACGGTATTTTTTAAACAGCGTTTGCAATAGGGGTGTTTTTAACAAAAATACAGCATTCCGAATTGGCAAAAGCAACACAATTCGAATACATTTACAAAAAATATACACATGCCATTTCAAACCCTTAAAGAAGAAGTGCTGCCTATTCTAGCACAGGCTAAGAAACCTGTTGATGATCGTCTTACCGAAATTTGCGTGTTACTTCAGGAGCGTATTGGTTATTATGATTGGGTGGGGTTTTACTTTGCGAATCACGACACAAAAACACTCCATTTAGAAGCTTTTGCTGGAGAACCTACGGATCATACAGAAATACCTTTTGGGAAGGGCATTTGTGGGCAAGTAGCCGTGAGCAATGAGAATTTTGTAGTTCCGGATGTAAAAGCGCAGAATAATTATATTGCGTGTAGTATCTATGTGAAGGCGGAAATTGTAATCCCTTTGTTTAAGGACGGAAAGAATATCGGTCAAATTGATATTGACTCCCACACGGCCGATCCGTTTTCTCCGGAAGATGAAGAGTTTTTGGTTTGGCTGAACGCCGAAGTCGCCAAGATCCTGTAATTACATTCCCGTTCGGATAGCCTCCACGGGGTCGAGACGAGAGGCCGAGATTGCCGGAAGAATTCCGGAAATAAGTCCGATAATCGCTGAAATTGCCGTTCCTAAGAACATATTCCAGGGCGAGAGCACAAATTGAAAATCTCCCGTAAATTGTGAGGCGATTAGCGATACGATAAAGACGAAGAAGAGTCCAATTAACCCACCGATAACCGCTAAGATCACTGCTTCGAACAAAAATTGGAAGAGAATAAATTTGTTTTTGGCTCCTAAGGATTTTTGAATTCCGATCAAATTTGTGCGCTCCTTAACACTAACGAACATTATATTGGCGATGCCAAAACCTCCTACGAGCAATGAAAACCCGCTAATGATGAGTCCGATGACATTCATCTGTCCAGTCATATTATCAATAAAGTCGGCAAATCCCTGCAATTGATTCACAAAAAACGTATCGATCTCATCGGGTTTTAACCCACGTACTTGTCGCATTTTTTGAGAGAGCAACGCGATGAATTCGCCTTGATCGACTCCCTTTTCGGGCTTTATAACGATAAAGGGAAATAAGTTTTTATTGTTTACGCCGTAGATTCTACGCACCATATTCACAGGCAGAAAAACTGCCGTGTCTTTACTGTTTCCGAAGAGACCACTTCCCTCCTTCTTCAATACTCCTATCACGTTGAATTTTCGTCCATAGAGTCGAACTTTCTTTCCAATCGCTTCAGGTCCAGATCCAAAAAGGGTTCGAGCAATCTCATCTCCCAAAACAATCACGGGCGATCCGCTAATAGACTCCGGTTCATTGAAGAACCTACCTTCTGCAATTTGTAACGCTTCGATGTCATAGTATTCTTCGGTAACGGCACCAATTTCTACATTTGAAACCGACTTATCCTGATATTTAATCGTTTCGGAAGCAACGTTCAAGGTATAGGAAGCAGCGTACAAATTTGGCGTGTTCCGCTTCAAATATTGATATTCTTCGTAGGTCACATCCGGAAATTGTTCGTACTTCCAACGAGGCACATCGGTAGGCCCAAAAGAAAAACGGCCCACAAAAATAGTACTGTTGTCAAGGGAGCTGATGCTGCCTTCAATTTCTTTTTTTAGAGAATCTACTGCGGCAAGCACAGCGATGATCGAAAAGATACCGATAGTAACACCCACCAACGATAACAACGTACGCAGTTTGTTGTTTTTAAGTGCGTTGATAGCAAAATTGAAGCTTTCCTTCAGAATACGAAGATAGATCAGCATAATAGAGAAACCGGTTTTAAACGCTACGTAAAGATAGGTCTTTTTAACCTCCTTAATGTTACAAAAATCTCTCTTTATTGTTTATTTTTGCAGCTATCCTACGCAGTATAAACGAATAAATCACACTTCATGAGCGACTCAAAAAAGATTACTTCAGCGTTAATTTCAGTATTTCATAAAGACGGACTAGAACCTATTGTCAAAAAGCTGAATGAACAAGGAGTAACCCTTTATTCTACGGGAGGAACCGAAAAATTCATCAAAGATTTAGGAATTAAAGTAGTTCCCGTAGAAGAACTCACCGATTATCCTTCCATTTTAGGAGGCCGTGTTAAAACGTTACATCCCAAGGTTTTTGGAGGAATTTTATACCGAGGTGACCACCAAGAAGATCTAAAAGAAATAGGAAAATACAGCATCCCTCAATTAGATCTCGTAGTTGTAGATCTGTACCCGTTTGAAAAAACAGTTGCTAGCGGAGCCAGCGAACAAGACATCATAGAAAAGATCGATATCGGTGGTATTTCATTGATTCGTGCTGCCGCGAAGAACTTTAAAGAAACCTTTTGCGTTTCCAGTAGAGACGATTATCAAGAGGTATTGTCTATTCTGTCTGAAAATAATGGAGCGACCACCCTTGCACAACGCCAGCATTTTGCCGCCAAAGCCTTCCAAATTTCTTCTCATTACGATACGGCTATTTTCAATTACTTCAACAGAGAAGCAACCATTGATGCCTTTAAGTTAAGTGAGTCGAAAGGTAAAACCTTGCGATATGGAGAAAACCCACATCAAAAAGGATATTTCTATGGAGATTTCGATGCGATGTTCGACAAATTGCATGGAAAAGAACTTAGCTATAACAATTTATTAGATGTAGATGCTGCTGTGAATCTCATGGCTGAATTTCAAGGCGAAGCCCCCACTTTCGCAATCTTGAAACACAACAATGCATGCGGACTTGCACAACGAGACACGCTCCATCAAGCCTATGTAGATGCCCTCGCAGGCGATCCGGTTTCAGCCTTCGGCGGAATTTTGATCAGCAATACCGAAATTGATGAAGCCACCGCTCACGAGATCCATTCGCTTTTCTGTGAAGTGGTGATTGCCCCTTCTTTCTCTTCCGAAGCACTTGACATCCTCAAAGGAAAAAAGAATCGCATTCTCTTAATTCAGAAAGAAACCAAACTTTCTAATAAAATCGTGAGAACATGCCTCAACGGAACTTTAGTGCAAGAGCGCGATACTAAAACAGACAGTAAGGATGGTTTAACGGAAGCCACCCACAATAAACCCTCAGAAAGAGAGTTAGAAGACTTGTTATTTGCTTCCAAAATCTGCAAGCACACCAAATCGAATACGATCGTGTTGGCAAAAAACAAACAACTTTGCGCCAGCGGAACCGGTCAAACATCGCGTGTGGATGCCCTGCGGCAAGCCATTGATAAAGCAACACATTTTGAGTTTGATCTGAAAGGGGCTGTCATGGCCAGTGATGCGTTCTTCCCGTTCCCTGATTGTGTGGAGATTGCAGATCAGGCCGGAATAACCAGTGTGATTCAACCCGGAGGCTCTATCAAAGACCAGTTAAGCATCGATTATTGTAATGAAAATAACGTGTCTATGGTATTTACCGGGACCCGTCATTTTAAACACTAAAATTGTTACATTTGTAGGAATAGCAAGCAACACACAGACAAACCTATTACACCTGAACATTTATGGGATTTTTTGATTTCCTAACCGAAGAAATTGCGATCGACCTAGGGACGGCCAATACATTAATCATTCATAACGATAAAGTGGTGGTAGACGCCCCTTCCATTGTTGCCAGACACCGTACCACCGGAAAGATCATCGCAGTTGGACGCGAAGCTTCTATGATGCAAGGAAAGACCCATGAAAACATAAAAACCATTCGACCGCTCAAGGACGGGGTTATTGCAGATTTCGACGCCAGTGAAAAGATGATCAATATGTTCATCAAGGACATTCCGGCGCTGAAGAAGAAATGGTTAAATCCTTCGCTACGCATGGTGATCTGTATTCCCAGCGGAATCACAGAAGTTGAAATGCGTGCGGTAAAGGAAAGTGCCGAGCGGGTGAACGGAAAAGAGGTATATCTTATCCACGAACCCATGGCGGCTGCGATTGGTATTGGCGTAGATATCATGCAACCCAAAGGAAACATGGTTGTGGACATTGGAGGGGGAACGACTGAAATTGCGGTCATCGCTTTAGGGGGAATCGTCTGTGACAAGTCGGTGAAAATCGCCGGAGACGTATTTACGAACGACATTATCTACTACATGCGCACGCAACATAACCTGTATGTAGGAGAGCGCACTGCGGAAAAAATTAAAATTCAGATTGGTGCTGCCACCGAAGACCTAGAGCTACCACCGGAAGAAATGGCGGTACAAGGACGAGACTTACTCACCGGTAAGCCGAAACAAATTCAAACCTCTTTCCGAGAAATCGCGAAAGCCTTGGATAAATCTATTCTACGTATCGAAGATGCGGTGATGGAAACTTTATCTCAAACCCCGCCAGAACTAGCCGCTGATATTTACAACACAGGAATTTATCTCGCCGGAGGTGGTTCTATGTTACGCGGACTCGACAAGCGCTTGTCGCAAAAAACAGACCTCCCGGTGTATATAGCCGAAGACCCATTACGTGCGGTGGTTCGCGGGACAGGGATCTGCCTAAAGAACCTAAACAAATACAAAAGTGTATTGATCGGTAAACAATAAGCAGCCATTCCATGCAACAGATCCTATTTTTCTTTATTCGGAATAAGAATTTTCTGTTGTTCATCTTCTTATTTGCGATTTCCTTTTTCTTTACGGTTCAGTCTCATTCCTATCACAATAACAAGTTTATGACCTCCGCTAACTTCTTCAGCGGCGGCATCTACAATATTAAGAGCGGTATTACTGATTATTTCGGACTCCAAGATCAAAATGAATTGCTATTGAAAGAAAACCGTAGACTACGACAGCTCTTAGGTTCTCGAATCGCTTCCGACTCTAGCGCCATAGATTCATTACCGGCAGATGGGCCATTTGCCTTTGCGAGCGCTCGAGTGATCAACAACTATTACGCACGCACCAAGAACCATATTACGATCGATAAAGGCCGTAACGACGGATTGGAAATAGACATGGGTGTTATCTCTTCCCAAGGCGTGGTAGGCATCATTAGCAGCGTTTCTGCTAACTATGCTACGGTACAGTCTATTTTGAATACGGAAAGTCAGATCAATGCGAAACTGGAAAAATCGGGTCATTTTGGAACGGTGGTTTGGGAAGGCACCAACCCTTCCGAAGTAACCCTTATTGATATTCCCCGTATTGCGCCGGTAGCCGAAGGCGATATTGTGGTCACCGGTGGACGATCTACTATTTTCCCTGAAGGAATTTTGGTAGGTACTGTTTCGGCTTATGAGTTGGCACAGGGAGAGTCTTACTACGACCTCACCGTGACCTTGTTCAATGATATGACCAACATAGATCATGTCTATATCATCGAGAATAGGGATCTTCAGGAAATTCGACAACTAGAAACGACGATAGAGGATGCAGAATAGCGATATCATTAGTAATATCATTCGATTTATTGTGGTGCTGCTACTGCAAGTTTTATTGCTGAATCACATTAACTTTTTAGGCTATATCAATCCGTATCTTTATTTGCTATTTATTTTACTCTATCCTTTCACCGGAAATAAAAGCCTCCTGATATTTTTAAGTTTCCTCTTGGGCTTTTGTGTGGATGTATTTGCAGATTCCGGAGGCGTACATGCGGCAGCCTCAGTGTTCGTAGCTTGGCTTCGTCCTTGGTTGTTAAAATTTTCCTTTGGTGTAAGCTACGAATACAACGCTGTTCGAGTAAGTAAAGGCAGCCTCTCACAGCAACTCACCTTGATCACCCTTTTCGTGTTGTTGCATCATTTGGTGTTATTTTCAATGGAGGTTTTTAACGTTTCTCACATACTTTTGGTCTTGAAATCCACGTTGTTCAATGGGCTCTTTAGTATCCTTGTTATTCAATGCGTAATTCTTATCTTTAGTAGAAACAGCTAATGCGAAAATTATTACTTCTCATACTCGTACTTATCAGCGGAGTGGTTTTTGCTTCGCGACTTTTCTATTTGCAGATTTACGACACCTCTTTTGAGAAACTTTCGGAAAATAATGCGATCAAGATCCAGTATGATTATCCGCAACGCGGGTATATTTTTGATCGAAACGGAAAATTGCTAGTTTCCAATCAGCCTTCCTACGATGTCATGGTTATTCCCAGGGAAGTGAAGCCTTTAGACACCTTAGAGTTTTGCAAGCTTCTAAAGCTTACCAAAAAGGAATTGATCACTAAGTTAGAAAAAGCCAGGGTCTATTCTCCGCGACTTCCTTCCGTAGTGATTCCACAGTTAACCAAGGCAGAATACGCGTATCTGTCTGAAAAGATGCATAAGTATGAGGGATTTTATATTCAGAAACGTTCGCTTCGAGACTACCAAATAGATCACTCGGCCAACGTACTAGGATATATTGCTGAAGTAAATAATCGCATCATTGAAAACAACCCCTATTACCGCATGGGAGACCTCATAGGCATGCAGGGTGTAGAAGAACAATACGAAGGTGTGTTGCGCGGTGTAAAAGGCGTGAAATACACACAGAAAGACCGTTTTAATCGTGAGATTGGCCCGTACAAAGGAGGCGCTTTCGACACCCTACCGGAACGCGGAAAAGATATCGTACTTACTATAGAATCGCAGCTACAGGCCTATGGGGAAGAACTGATGGTCAACAAACGCGGCGGAATTGTGGCACTCGAACCGGCTACTGGTGAGATCCTCGCCTTGGTGGCGGCACCCAATTACGATCCAGCCCTGCTAGTGGGTCGCGAGCGTTCCAAAAATTTTACCAAATTATGGTACGACACCATCGCCCGGCCATTATTTGATCGTGTATTGAAAGGAGAGTACCCTCCGGGATCACCTTTTAAAACACTTACGGGGCTTATCGGACTTCAAGAAGGGGTGATTGACACCAAAGAAAAAGTATACTGCCCACACGGTTATGTCTACGGACGCGGAAGAAAGTTAGGGTGTCACAGTCATGTCACGCCCCTCGCTATGGAAGGCGGTATTGCTAACTCGTGTAATGCTTACTTCTGTACTGTCTATCGCAGAACCATTGAAAAGTATCCGAGTCCGCAAGAAGGCATCCAGAACTGGCACAATCATTTGAAAAGCTTCGGTTTAGGAGATTATTTAGGATACGACCTGCCGATCGGAAGTAAGGGATTGATTCCGGATTCCACCTATTACAATCGCTACTATCCGGAACGGAATTGGTACGCGACTGCAACGATTTCGAATGCTATTGGGCAAGGAGAGGTAAGTCTAACACCCATGCAAATGGTGAATTTTACTGCTACCATTGCAAACAGAGGTTGGTATATCAAACCTCATATTATCAAAAACATCAAAGGAATAGACACCATACCTTCCGAATACAACAAGAAACAATACACTACTATAGACGCCAAACATTTTGAGCCGGTAGTAGAAGGCATGCACGACGTATATCGATATGGTACGGCTTCCGGTCTTCGGATCCCTGATATTGAAATCTGCGGAAAGACTGGTACCGCAGAGAATTACACGAAAATTGACGGGAAGCGCATGCAACTAACGGATCATTCTGTTTTTGTTGCGTTTGCCCCGAAAAACAATCCCAAGATCGCCATTGCTGTCTTTGTTGAAAATGGCTATTGGGGAAGCAGATGGGCCGGAAAGATCGCCAGCTTGATGATCGAAAAATATCTGAAAGGAGAGATCACTCGTGCTGACCTTGAAAAATATGTACTTGAAGGAAGTCTCATGGATGAATACGCCAAACCGTACAGCGGAGAACCGTTTAAAATCAATCAATAACAAGTGAATCCAAGGGGAGAATACGTAAAATACGACTGGCTTACTATTTTCCTGTACTTAGCATTGGTAGCGATTGGATGGGTTAATATCTACAGTGCTTCGGCCAATGAGACCATCGAACCTTTTTCTACTTTTCAGGAAGAATATGTAAAACAATTGGTGTGGATCGGACTTAGTCTTCTCTTGATTGTCGTTGTTCTTGCGCTTGATTCAAAGTTTTATAATCGCTTCGGAAGTATTATTTATCTCGTGTCACTCGTTTCTCTGTTGGGATTATTTATATTCGGAAAAAATATCAATGGCGCCACGAGTTGGTATGCGTTAGGTCCTGCCTCCATTCAGCCTAGTGAATTTGCGAAAGCCGCCACGGCGTTGGCGCTTGCGAAGTTTATCAGTGATATTCAAACGAATATTAAAAGCTATAAACATCAATTGCAAGCCTTTATTATCATTGTGCTTCCGGCGCTGTTTATCATACCGCAACCTGATCCGGGAAGTGCTTTGGTCTACGCGGCTTTTTTATTTCCCTTGTATCGCGAAGGCCTTCATTTTATCTATCTCTTGTTAGGTTTTTTTGCGGCTGCCCTTTTCTTCGGAACCTTGCTTTTAGGAACCACATGGATATCTATTCTAATCGTATTGATCGCTGCTTTCGTTTATTTTTGGCGAAGGAAAAAACGGCCGAATCTTTTGAAATACGGACTCATTAGTCTCATTTGTATTGGCTTTGCTTTTTCGGTGAATTATATTTTTAATAATGTATTTGAACAACGCCATCGCGATCGATTCAACATTGTGCTAGGAAAAGAAACCGATTCCAAAGGTATTGGTTACAACACCAACCAAAGTGAGATCGCTATCGGAAGCGGGGGTTGGACAGGAAAAGGATGGACGCAAGGAACGCAGACCAAAGGAAATTTCGTTCCCGAACAACAAACCGATTATATTTTTACGACCGTTGGAGAAGAATGGGGCTTTTTAGGAAGTATGGTGGTGATTGTCCTTTTTATCTTGTTGATCGTTCGAATATTAAGCAGAGCTGAACAACAAAAAGCGCAATTCAATAGGGTGTACGGGTACAGCGTTGCCTCTATTCTATTTATTCATTTCTTTGTGAATATTGGGATGGTTACCGGGTTGCTTCCCACCATTGGAATTCCGCTACCCTTCTTCAGCTATGGAGGTTCCGGACTTTGGGGCTTTACGATCTTGCTGTTTATTTTTGTTCGGCTGGATGCTTCCAATACTTTTTACAAGTAACCTATTGCCACCATTCGAAGTCTGAAGTAGCTTCAAGTTCATTTTCTATGTCGTCTGGTAGTTGTGGAAAGAAATCGATGCCCGTTACAGCTTCCAACGCATCTACAGAAATAGTATACTCAAAATAAGACTGACTTGAAGGTTGGTTAGGAACCAAAAAGGCGATAACCTCATATCCTCCTCCGTTTTTCATTATAATGACCTTATAAAATGCATCGGGGATTGTTACCTTTTCACTCCCAATAGATTCGAGTCCGTTGCGAAGCACCCCACCAGTAACTATATACAGATCCCCTTTTTCTTTGGCCCATCGCCGAACCTTTTGTTCCAAGCGATTCCATATCCCAGAATTAAAATCATGGTTTTGCGGACTGATATTACTGGTTAAAAATGTTTCTTGATATGCCTTATACGAAAAACGGCGGTCCCCCGCAGGACAGAGATGTCCCCTATCATATCCTGAGCGTTTGTAATTGCTCCAATGTGCTGAGCGTGAACGAACTTTCGGGTCTAATTCGAAATCGGGCCTTCGGATATTTTTATTGGAAATGTGTTCTGGTTTCAGTTCGTACGCAACCCATTCGGCTTGTTCGTGACTTTCAGCATAAGAAAGTGTATAAAATTCGTGAAATACAACGTCGCGGGTACGACTCTTAGGCAGCAGATCCTCTCCCCAGAGCAAAGAATTAGTCTCGCTAGCTCCTTCCGAAGAAGTTACTGTAACGTCATTGGCGTCAATATAGCGCTCTGCAAAGTACAAAGCAGAAACGATCACAACGAAAAAAAAGACATACAGAAGCCGAGAACGCATGACGCAAACCTACGTTGAAATAACAGTTTTTGCAACCCTAGTAAGAAGGGTTTTTATGTGTTAAAAGCGCAATTAGACTCGGCTTTGACCACCTCCTATCAAATTGAAATTCCGTTTCGCAACGAAATGAATGGTACTGCGGAAATCATCACCGAAGACCTTCGATTATTAGAACGATTTTTCTATCAACTCCGCGGAATATTTCACGGTTAATTACGCACGTCCAACGCATCACGAAGCGCATTCCCAATCAGCATAAACGCCATGACCAAACTCATAATGGCAATTCCGGGAACCAAGGCAAGATAGGGTTTTCCTAAGATGATGTAGGAATAGTGATCTTTGATGATTCCACCCCAACTGGGCATGGGTGGTTGTGCTCCAATTCCTAAAAAACTAAGTCCGCTTTCAATTAAGATAGCCGCTGCAAAATTAGCGGCAGAGATGATGATCACCGGTGCCAGACTATTGGGAAGGATATGTTTTGTGATAATCCGAAAATGACCAAATCCTAAGGCGGTAGCTGCTGTTACGTACTGCATACGTTTAACGCTCATCACCTGCCCCCGCACGACTCTGGCTACTTCCACCCACATGGTAAGTCCCACTGCAATAAAAACTTGCCAAAATCCTTTTCCTAAGGCCAATGTGATGGCAATAACTAACAATAAGGTAGGAATTGACCAGGTCACATTAATAAGCCACATAATGGCAGCATCTACCTTTCCACCAAAATAGCCGGCCAACGCTCCTAATGTGATGCCAATCACCAAAGAAATGAATACCGCGACAAACCCGATGGAAAGTGAAATACGAATGCCTATCAGCATTCTACTTAATAGATCTCGCCCGTATTTATCGGTACCCAGCAGAAATTTTTTTTCTGAAATGTATTGCTTCGGAATGTCCTCTGGTGAAGCTGCATCGGGAAATTGGTCTAGGGAATAGCTTTTCTGAAGTCCTTGACCTTCGTCTTCATTGTATTCAACAATATCAATCCCCTCAGGTGTAATGGTAACGTCGTTTATTGGTACTTCGCTTGACGGATTTTTCTTTCCTAAAAAGAACGCTTCGAAGGCAGATTGCTGTGCTGAAACGCTGGAAGGAATCGTCAATATCGTAGCACGAAACCCTGGAGGTTTCGAATGTATGGAAAGATGCATCTGGTTGGCATTTTTTGAGTCGTCAGGAGCCAAAGCGTATGCAAATACAGCGGTTAAGACACATAGAATTAAAAAGCAACAACTAAAAACGCCCCAAAAATTCCGTTTGAATTTTTGGAGCGCTATACCGGTCAATGAGGTTGCTTTTTTCACAGCTTAAAGGTACAAAAATGATCTTCTATACCGCTGCAAAGAAAGCATACTAGTTTTTCACTTTTGCCATTTTACCATTGCGGATATTATTCAATTTTAGATCTTCTAGCACATGAACGGCTTCTTCTACATAGATATCCTTGGCTAGGTTTTTATGCCAACGCTTACGTTTTTCACGCAAGGTTGTATCCTGACGCATCAATTCAACTTCATAAGGAAGTGATTTATAACTCAGTTTGTTATCATACGTATCGATGGCATCAAACTTCTTAGTTTCTTCTTGTCGCTGTTCTAGTTGTTTTTTGTATTCGGAAAAATTTAATGGCACCACTGTTTCATCACGTTGTGTTTTGATCCACTGGGCATTTTCTTCTATCAAGCGAAGTTGATCACTTTCTGCCATACGCGCTTTACTCTTCTCGATGGTCGATTCGTAATCAATGTAACCATCCCAAGCTTCATATTCTGCCGGACTGATCTTATCATACGGAAGGGGATTATCATAATCACGCTCTCCAATGTCAATGTAGCTATAACGGTCTGCCATCACTACGTCACTCTTCACACCTTCCAGCTGCGTAGAACCTCCGTTCACACGATAAAACTTTTGTGTGGTAATCTTCAGGGTTCCCATATCGCCCAAGTCATTTTTACGTAGCCATTGGTTGAGATCAATCAGGTTTTGAACGGTTCCTTTCCCGTAGGATTGCTTACTACCAATAATGACACCTCGCTTATAATCTTGCATGGCAGCGGCCAAAATTTCCGAAGCAGAAGCAGACAATTCATTCACTAAAATTACCAACGGCCCGTCCCAAACAATGGATTTATCCTTGTCTTCCAAGACTTCTTTACGTTTTCCGTTAGAAGCAACTTGTACTACAGGTCCTTTTTCAATAAAAAGTCCCGCAATATCCACAGCAGTCTGCAAGGATCCTCCACCGTTGCCTCGTAGGTCTAGAACAAGTCCCTCCATGCCTTCTTCTTTCAAGCGAATGATCTCATTCTTTACATCTTTAGCAGCATTTCTTTCGGTATAATTTTGCATGTCGAAGTAGAACTGCGGAAGATTTATGAGTCCGAATTTCTTTTCTTCTTTCTCAATCAACGTTGATTTAGCATATGTTTCTTCTAACTCCACGACATCACGAACGATGGTTTCTTCTTTGATACTGCCATCTACCGCTTTAATTGTTAGGGTTACTGAAGTCCCTTTTGGTCCTTTAATTAACTGAACGGCATCGTCCAAACGCATTCCAACAATACTGATAGGTTCTTCTTCATCTTCTTGTTTTACTTTGGTGATGATATCACCTACTTCAATATGCTCTCCGCGCCAAGCAGGACCTCCGCTAATCACTTCAACCACTTTGATGTTATCGTTGTTTTTCTGAAGACGTGCCCCAATACCTTCTAATTTTCCGCTCATGCGAAGATCAAAACGGTCTCGATCCGGTGGCGCCAAATAATTGGTGTGAGGATCAAATTCTTCAACAATATTATTCAAGAAGATAGCAAAGTAATCCTTGCGTTCCAGGTCATCGGTGAAGTCGAAGTATTCATCTAATGAATTACGTGTAGTCGTTCTTGCCTTTTCTTCAAGACTGGCATCCGATTTCCGTTCGTAACCCTCTTCCTCCTTGGTTTTGGTATCATTTTCTTCCACTAAATCATAATAATTTCCGATGGTAGAGAATTTCAATTGCTGTCTCCAACGTTCTTTAAGTTCATTCTTTGAAGCTGCATAGGCAAGCTCATCGTAATCTACATTGATCGATTCATTCGCGTTGTAGTCGAATGGCGTTTCTAACACTTGCTTATAAAATCCTTTAGCATCTTCCATACGTTTTTGGTAGGTTTCAAAAACAAGGTTGAAAAAGGTAAGGTCTTTCGCCTTAAGCTGATCATCAATCTCTGTGCGGTACACTTCAAAAGATTCAATATCTGACGCTAAGAAGTAGCGTTTCAATGGGTCGAGTGCTTCTATAAAATCTTCGTATACCCCTTCTGAAAAGGTATCGTCCATATCTTTCGGATTGTAATGGCCCTTTTCTAATACATACGTAATAAGATCAATCAGCAATTTATCTTTATCGGGATCATCGAATGATTTTGTGGTAAAGCTACACGAAGCGGCAGCGACAAAAACAGCCAACAATAATATCTTCAAATTTCGTTTCATCATTTGCATATGCAGTGTCATTTATGAGAGTTGTCTAAATTATATAAAAAACTATGCCAACTCGCTATTCCGGTACTAATTTTTTGTTAAACAGAGACTTCTGAATTCAAGGAATGTTACACTTGGTATGAAGCTTCTGTAAAACCTTTTCAATCGCAACGAAAAAGTAGGGCTTTAATTGTATTTTAGCAACAAATATTCTGAATTTATGACCACAAAGAGACCGTTGATTTTAGTCACTAACGATGATGGTATCACAGCTCCGGGAATTCGAACCCTTATTGAAGTAATGAACGAATTAGGAGACGTATACGTAGTAGCACCCGATTCTCCCCAAAGCGGCATGGGACACGCCATCACTATAAATGATACGTTGTATTGTGACAAAGTGGAAGTTGATGAAAACGCAGCGCAAAAAGAATTTAGCTGTAGCGGAACGCCTGTAGATTGCGTAAAATTAGCGGTCAATGAAATTCTGAAGCGCAAACCCGATCTTTGTGTGAGTGGTATCAATCACGGCAGCAACTCGTCTATCAATGTGATCTACAGTGGCACGATGAGTGCGGCTGTAGAAGCTGGTACTTTGGGAATTCCGTCGATTGGTTTTTCGTTACTTGATTATTCTTTGGAAGCCAATTTTGAAGCGACCAAGAAATACGTCTACCAATTAGCAAAAGAATGTCTTGAGAACGGCTTACCGAAAGGAGTGGTTTTGAACGTCAATATTCCGAAATTACCCGCCTCAAAGATTAAAGGGATGAAGGTTTGCAGACAAGCCAATGCACATTGGATCGAAAACTTCGACAAGCGCACCAATCCGTTAGGCCGTGATTATTATTGGTTGACCGGTGAGTTTGTTAACGAAGATAAAGGGGAAGATACTGATGAATGGGCCTTAGAAAACGGGTATGTTTCGGTGGTTCCGGTACAATTTGACCTGACTGCGCATCACGCCATAAAAGATATCAATACATGGGATCTAGAATGAAAAAGGAAATTCTTATCGGATGGGTTGTTGGTATCATATCAAATACCCTAGGAGTTCTTGTTTGCATATTGATTATCGCTAGCGTTAAAAGACTTCCATTCATAGAAACATGGTCGTTCTATCAACGCAGCGGGTCGCTGTGGATGATCTTGAGTTTAGGTGCCTTACCAAACCTTCTGGCTTTTTTCGGGTTTTTAAAAATTAATCGAGATTATCGAGCCCGCGGAGTTTTGTTGGCTACCTTTATGACGGCGATTATCGCTTATTTAATTTATTTCTTATAAGATGAAATACTACATCATTTCGGGGGAGGCTTCCGGAGACCTTCATGGATCAAACCTTATGAAAGCACTCCAAGAGCAAGACAACCAAGCCGAGTTTCGGTTTTGGGGTGGCGATTTGATGCAAGCAGTAAGCGGAACGTTAGTAAAACACTACAAAGAATTAGCGTTTATGGGCTTTGTAGAGGTATTGCTGAACTTACGAACCATTCTCAAGAATATTTCATTCTGTAAAAAAGATATTACAAAATTTCAGCCGGACGCCATTATCTTTATTGATTATCCCGGTTTCAATCTACGTATTGCAAAGTGGGCTAAAAAGCAGGGATTTCAAACTCACTATTACATTTCACCACAAATTTGGGCCTGGAAAGAAAATCGAATCAAAGACATTAAGAAGTCGGTAGACGAACTGTATGTGATTCTCCCTTTCGAAAAGGATTTTTATGAGAAGAAACATCAATTCCCGGTTCATTTTGTAGGCCACCCTCTCATTGATGCCATCTCTAACCGGGCTCCTATTGACCCTTCCGAATTCAAAAAAGAATACCAACTAGACCAGCGACCTATCATTGCATTGCTTCCGGGTAGCAGAAAACAAGAGGTTTCAAAAATGTTGGAGGTGATGCTTACCGTAACCGATACCTTTCAGGACTATCAATTTGTCATCGCAGGTGCTCCCAGTTTGGAGGCTGAATTCTATGCACCTTTTATTCAGAAGAAGAACGTACATTTACTCTTGAACAAAACTTATGACCTCTTGAGCGTTGCGTACGCGGCCTTGGTTACTTCGGGTACCGCTACCCTAGAAACTGCCTTGTTCAAAGTTCCGGAAGTAGTGTGTTATAAAGGCAGCAAAATCTCTTATGAAATCGCCAAACGCATTATTAGTTTAAAATACATTTCTTTGGTCAATCTTATCTTAGACAAACCCGCAGTTAAAGAATTGATTCAAGGAGATTTTAATACGGAAAGCCTTACTGAAGCACTACGAACCATCCTCGATGAATACCATCGAGCCACCTTATTTTTAGATTACTACGATCTCGAAAAAGCGTTGGGTGGAAAAGGAGCAAGTGCACATACTGCCCGATTGATTTATGAGAAAGTTTCCGACGAGTGAAATAATTTTCCTAATTTTATGTTAAGGAATTAGAGAATCCCAACCCATGAAACACTTCTTCTACCTACTCGTGCTGTCCTTTTTGCTGATTTCCTGCGGAACTTCAAGAAATACAACACGATCGAATACCCGCACCATTTCGTCCAATTCATCACACACCGGTAGCAGCGCTTCCTTGAATATTGTTAATCGTGCAAAAAGTTTTGAAGGCGTGCGTTATAAATTTGGCGGTGTTGATAAACGCGGAATGGATTGTTCCGGACTCGTATACACCTGTTTTCAAGAAGAGAATATCACCATGCCAAGAATCTCACGTGACATGGCGAAACAAGGAACGCGTATTGCTCTAAACCAGATCTCGGCCGGCGACCTTGTGTTCTTTCAGACCAATAAAAACAGAAAGGTTATCAATCACGTAGGTTTGGTCGTAGAAGAAAAAGATGGAGAAGTATTCTTTATTCATTCCACCACGTCTCGAGGCGTGATTATTTCTTCGCTTAATGAAAATTATTGGAAACGTGCGTTCGTAGAAGTACGACGGGTCATCTAAATTTTATATCTTTATTCTGAACATCTCCCCGATACTAACCCTAGTTTCGAACGATGTTCTTTCTTCACTATCCCCTTACCAAACCCATCTTATGTTTTGCTATCGGAATTGCGTGGGCGTATCATGCTCCGCTCGCTTTTCCAATCTGGCCGTATGCGGCTATTATAGCACTGCTGCTTTTTTCAGAATGGCGCCGTACCCGAAATAGCTTCAGTAACAGCAAGGTATTCGCTCCGCTTTTATTCGTATTATTTGTATTACTGGGCTATCTGAATTATCAATGGCGACAACCTGAATTTCAAGCGAACCATTATCTTCAACATGAAACAAAGCCATCCACACCGGTGCTTCTTCAGATAAAGGTAACCGAACGCTTAAAAAGCAATCTCTTTCAAGATCGTTACGTGGTGCGTTGTATTGCTCTGAACGGAAATACATGCCAAGGAAAGCTCTTATTGCAACAACGGTTAGATAGCACCTTACCTTCTTGGAAGGTAGATGACCTATTACTTGTTGAGACCTTCCTGCGACCTCTTCCAACACCAAAAAATCCCGGACAATTTAATTATGCTGCCTATTTAGAAAACCAATCCATTTATCGACTCTTAGCCCCTGTTTCCGAAGAATTTATTCAACATAAAAAGGGTAAAAGAACCCTACGCGGTATGGCGGAAGCATTTCGTATATTCCTCATTAAAAAGCTTTCAAAAAGTGGTATCACACCAAAAGAAAGAACCATTCTCCAAGCACTGGTCTTAGGAGAAAAACGAACGCTTTCAAAACCCTTGCAGGAAGCATATGCCGGCGCCGGAGCCTTACATATTTTAGCGGTTTCCGGACTCCATGTGGGCATACTGTATCTACTGTTGGGCTTTCTTCTTAGTCCTCTACAACGTCTCCCCTTTGGGCAACAAACAAAAGCAGTCCTTCTCGTGTTGCTTCTTTGGGGATTTGCCTTTATCACGGGAGGCACACCCTCTGTAGTTCGTGCGGTAGTCATGTTTTCGTTGTTTTCGGTTGCGACGCTTTTTCAGCGAAGAACCAATACGATGATCGTCTTGTTCCTGTCATTTTTCATAATGCTGATCTACCAACCTAGACACCTTTTTTCCGTTGGATTTCAAATGAGCTATCTAGCCGTGTTCTTTATTGTTTGGGGACAGCCTATTCTACAACGATGGTACCGCCCTAAACATACGATTACAAGAAAAACTTGGACGCTCATCACCGTAACCCTCACGGCTCAATTAGGTGTCATGCCGATAAGTTTGTATTACTTTCATCAATTTCCCGGTTTGTTCTTTCTAACGAATCTCGTGGTATTACCCTGTATTGGCGTACTGTTATGCCTAGGACTCGTTACTGTTATTTGGAGTGCTTTGGCAGAAGTTCCTTCCTTTCTTTCTTCCTTCTGCAATATCGCATTTGAAACCCTTAATTCGTTCATCACTTGGGTAGCAGCCCAGGAAACATTTATCATTCGGGAGATCTCTTTTGATGAGTGGCAGATACTTCCTGTATATGGTATCATTATCAGCGGACTCATTTTTGCGCAACGGTATTCTTTTCGGAATGGTATGGTCTTCGGAAGTTGGATTGGAATTTCATTAGTAGGTGCTGTTATACTGAAACATCACACTACAACGCAACACGAATGGATCGTTTTTCAGAAATACAAAGAAACCCTCATTGCCTTCCGAAGCGGAAATCAATTGCAATACATGAGCCATGATACGCTATCCAACTCATCATTGAATAGCCTTAGCGACTATCGCATTGCCCAAAATATTAAAAAGCAAGAATGTGAGCCTATTCAACCCTATTTCAACGTGAAAGATCAACGCATTTTGATTGTAGACAGTTTGGCACTATACAATATCCATGCACCGGTGGATGTGGTAATTCTCACGCAGAGTCCGAAATTGCATTTAGGCCGACTCATCCGCGCATTACAACCGCATACCCTTATCGCAGACGGTAGTAATTACCCATCCTACATTGCGCGCTGGAAGAGGACCTGCCGAGAAAACAAGGTATATTTTCACGATACGCGAACCCTAGGTGCTTATCGCTTTCCGTAAAGAATTCTATTTAAAAGTACCTTCGAAGTTCTGCTGATATTCCTTCCAAGCTTCGGCGGTAGTTAACGATTTATAGTCGTCGTTGGCGATCATCTTCAGGAAGATCTCTAGCTGTTGCGGAGTTTTATATCCTGGTATCGCTTGGATGAGAGTTCCATCTTCCGCAAAAAACACCAAACTTGGATAGCCTCGTAACTTCAAAGCATCTGCAAAAAAGTGGGTAGCATTTCTACCCTTACGTCCTTCTTGATAATTTGGATTGGTATAAGTAAAGTCCTGATAGGTGATCTCTTCTTGGCCCTCCCCATTAAACTTTACCGGATAATAATTGGTATTAATGAATTTGATCACATCAGGGTTCGAAAAGGTATTTTTATCTAGCAACTTACAGGGGCCACACCAAGTGGTGTATACATCCATGATGATTTTTTTAGGTGCCTTTTCTTGTGCGGCGAGTGCTTCGTTCATCGTCATCCATTGAATCTTCTGTGCGGAAAGACTTGCTGTGGTAATAACTAATAGAAAAGTAAGTAAGTATTTCATAAGCATCATATTTCATCTTCTAAGGAACAAAAAACGTTCCAAATAATGGAACGTTTTTTATGAATTCAAATTGTGTGATTAACGGATGCCGTGCATCATTCTTATCATTGTTTTATTTAAGATGATTAAAATGACTCCCGCCAGAACAGGTATGATCGTGAATATCAAAAAGAACGTAGTCATTCCATATTCTTCAACGATTGGATCAATATAACTACCTGTTAATCCTGCCGCTAAGTTGGCGATAAAGTTAGCCACGAACCAAACCCCAAACATCAACCCTACTAACTTTAATGGCGCTAATTTACTCACATAGGAAAGCCCTACAGGAGACACACAAAGTTCACCCAACGTATGGAACAAATAGGCCAAAATCAGGAAGATCATACTTACACTGGCCGTTTTAGCACCTAATGGAATACCTATAGAACCGAAAGCTAAAATTCCAAACCCTAACCCTAGTAACATCAAACCAATCGCAAACTTGATGGGACCACTAGGATTGAATTTACTTTGCCAAATTTTAGAGAATAGCGGAGCAAATGCAATGATAAAGAAGGAATTTAGGATTCCAAACCAAGATGCAGGAACCTCTGCCGCCTCCGCAGTAAATTCACGGAACAACATCCAAATTACGATGGCCCATATAATTACAAAACTCAGGCCTAAGAATATATTTGAAAGGGCATACTTCCCGAAAGTTTGTTTAAATAATAATGCCAATACCCACGTAATGATAAGCATTGGAACAACGGTAAGAAGCGTATTGAACACCTTAAAAATAATGGCGCCATTATCAACAAGAACTCTGTCTGTGTAATCTGCAGCAAAGATGGTCATGGAACCGCCCGCTTGCTCGAAAGCCCACCAAAAGAAGATCGTAAAGAAGGCAAAAATACCGATAACAATTAGCCTATCGCGAGTGACTTTTGATTTCTTAGCGTCGTCTGTCACATCTTCGACGGCATCTTTAGTTGCTTCGAGTTTATCTTCAACCGCATCGTCAAAGTCTTTTGTCCCTTTTGGTGAAAGTCCGATTCGACCAAATATTTTCTGGGCAAAATAAAACTGCAACATTCCGAAGAACATAAAAATACCAGCCAATCCGAATCCGTAATGCCACCCTACTTTTTCACCGATATAACCACAAAGTAGAATTCCTAAGAAGGCACCGGCATTAATTCCCATGTAGAAAATGGTATACCCTGCATCCTTTTCTTTTCCCTGAGATTTGTATAATTGACCAACGATAGAAGAGATATTAGGCTTAAACAAACCATTCCCAATAATTAACAAGCCTAGACCAATATAGAAGAAAGAATCCGAGGTAACCTCTAAAGCCATAGAGGCGTGTCCAAGTGTCATCAACAAAGCACCTATCACTACTGCTTTACGATAACCTGTAACCATATCAGCTATAATTCCTCCAAGAATTGGAGTTACATATACCAATCCGGTATAAATAGCGTACAATTGCAGCGCTTCAGCTCTTTCCCAGCCCCAGCCTCCTTCATCAAGAATTGAAGCCACTAAAAAAAGTACTAAAAGTGCTCGCATTCCATAGTACGAAAAGCGTTCCCACATTTCAGTAAAAAACAGTACAAAAAGACCTGAAGGATGGCCTAAAACGGTTCGCTGGTTTATTTCTGAACCTCCATATTTAAATTCCATATACTTTGTTATTGGTTATACGTAGTTGTTTATTCGTCACCAGTAGTAGCCTCAACAGTCGTTGCCGCTCCTAGGGTATTTCTCACAAAATCGGTCATTTTATTGTAGAGGTGCAATCGTGTATTCCCTCCGTAGATTCCATGATTTTTATCGGGATAGATCAGCCAGTCAAAATCTTTGTTGGCCTGCACCAATGCTTCTACCAAACGCATTGTGTTTTGCACGTGAACATTATCATCAGCGCTTCCGTGCACTAATAAAAAATCTCCCTCCAGCTTGTCTACATGAGAAATTGGGGAATTCTCATCATAGCCTGAAGCATTTTCTTGCGGAGTCGTCATATACCGTTCTGTGTAAATGGTATCATAAAAACGCCAACTAGTGACAGGCGCCACTGCGATAGCCATGGAAAATGTATCGGCTCCTTGAAACAAACAGTTAGAAGACATAAACCCGCCATAGCTCCAGCCCCAAATTCCGATACGTTCTGCATCAATATACGGTAAGGCTCCAAGTTGTTGCGCTGCAGCAATTTGATCTTCCACCTCGTACTTTCCGAGTTCTTTTTGAGTGACTTTCTTAAAGTCGCGCCCCTTTGCTCCGGTACCGCGACCGTCGATACATACCACGATCATTCCTTCTTGTACCAACATTTGATGCCAATAGTCGTTAGCTCCGTTCCAACGATTGGTTACTTGTTGGGAACCCGGACCGGAATATTGATACATAAACAGTGGATATTGTTTTGACGGATCAAAATCTAACGGTTTTATCGTGTACATATTCAAGGTTTCCCCATTCACAGTGATCGTACTGAATTCTTTTGGTGAAAGGTTGTATTCCGATAGTTTTTGTTTTAACTCGTCGTTATTTTTAATCTCACGAACCAACTTTCCTGAAAGTGCTTCGTGCAAAGAGAACACAAAAGGAGTTTCTGCACTGGAAAAACTATCGATGAAATAGGTGTAATCTGCACTAAAAGACGCATTGTGGATTCCAGCTCGTTCCGTTAATTGTACTTTATTCTTTCCTGAGCGTGTTATGCTGTATACATCTCGTTGTATAGAACCACTCTCAGAACTTTGATAATATATGCGACCAGTTTTCGTATCAAAGCCATAAAATTGCGTTACTTCCCAAGGGCCTTCTGTGACTTGGTTTATCAACTTTCCATTCTTATTGTACAGGTAAATATGATTCCATCCGTCTTTTTCACTCGTCCAAAAAAAGCTGTTGTTATTTAAAAAAGTAAGGTTATTGGTTACGTCAACATAGGCATCATCTACTTCCTGAAGAATCAACTTACTTGAGAGATCGGTTGCATTCACAAAAACCAGATCCAGTACATTTTGATGTCGATTTGTGGTTTGTACGCTAAGAATATCAGCATCTTTTGTCCATTTCAACCGTGGCACGTAATAACTCTGAAAGGCATCAAGAGTAACGTCCTGTGTTGTTTTTGTGGTTACGTTATAAAGATGTAAGCTTACGGAAGCATTCTCCTCACCCGCTTTTGGGTATTTAAAGACATCTTGATGTTGGTAGAGATCTGTTCCGTAGACGTCCATAGAGAATTCAGGAACATTGGTTTCGTCAAATTTTAGATACGCAATTCGAGTACCGTCTGCGTTCCAGTCGAAAGCGCGTACAAAGGCAAACTCTTCTTCATAGACCCAATCCGTAATCCCATTGATGATGCGATTCTTTTCTCCATCTTCGGTGATACGATAGGTATTCTCTGTACTTAGATCTTTAATGAAGAGATCATTATTATGACCAAAAGCCACTTTACTACCATCCGGACTGAAGGTAGGCTCTTGGATCGTGTGATTAGAAACCAAGACTACGTCGTTCGTTTTTAGATCGACTACATAATATTTACCTAAGGCAGAGCGGCGATAAATCGGGGTAAGTTCTGTGGCGATGAGCATTTTGGTTTCGTCTTCACTGAACTCATAATTTAAAATACGCGCTACACTGGCAAGGTCTGAACTATTGATCAAGGTTCGAACTTTCTCCCCACTTTCATAATTATACACATCTACCACAAAACCATTTGCATCTCGGTCGTAACTAAGAACAGAATATTCTTTTCCATTGTCTAATGATCGAATAGACCGTAGGGATTCGGTACTAAAAGCACCTCCCCAAATTTCTTCTAACGTAATTTGTTTTTGCTGCGCAGTAAGGGTTGTGCTAAGACACAAAAAAAAGAGGCACACCCATTTATATGTAGAACCTGTCAAACTGTTAAAATTTTGTTAGGTCAATGTTACTAAAAATTGCTGAATTTACACAGGATAATTTTGTTAAATGCCCCGAATAGCAGCCCGCATCCTCCCCGTACAACTTATGATTTAATACTATCTTTGTGTTTCAAAATGAATATCATGTCGCAACGCCGAATCTCGGGATTTTCTAAAAAAAGCCAACAAGAAAAAACAGCATGGCTCGTCACACAGTACCTAAGTGAGTTTCCGGAAGCCAAATCGTTATTTGACACCTACCGCCACCCTGATCTAAAACGGCAGCAACGTCATGACGATTTTATCGAGAACGCGCTTACCAATTACTATTTACCATATGCTGTTGCGCCTAATTTCAACATTAATGGTACCCTCTATGCGCTTCCCATGGCAATTGAGGAAAGCTCTGTTATCGCTGCGGCTAGTAATGCTGCTAAGTTTTGGTTAGACCGAGGCGGTTTTAAGGCTGAAGTTCTAGGAACTGAAAAGAACGGACAGGTTCATTTTAATTACTTCGGAAAAAAATCGGTACTCACCTCATTTTTTGCTGAGATCAAGTCGGAACTTATCGCCAGCATCGCTGCGTTGGAAAAGAACATGAAATCACGAGGTGGCGGACTCATTGACATCAGCTGTATTGATAAAACCGAAGCACTCGAAGGGTACTATCAATTACATCTTCGGTTTGAAACGAAAGACGCTATGGGCGCTAATTTCATCAATAGTTGCTTAGAACAAGTAGCCACCACATTTGAAGCCAAAGCAGCTACCTACGCCCCTTTTATTTCTAATGACAGTTTTCCAGAAGTGGTAATGAGCATTTTGTCGAATTTCGTTCCGGAATGCCGCGTAAAAGCCTCAGTATCTTGTCCTCTCGAATCACTGACATTTGGGGATATGGATGGGCAAATCTTTGCGGAAAAATTTGTGCGTGCCATCGCCATTGCGCATGCAGATCCGCGAAGAGCCGTTACCCATAACAAAGGAATCATGAACGGGATTGACGCCGTAGTGCTCGCCACCGGAAACGATTTTAGAGCAGTGGAAGCCGGAGTGCATGCCTATGCTTCTTGTGATGGTAAGTATCAAAGCTTGACCCATGCCCGTATTGAGAACGATCAGTTTCATTTTTGGATGGAAATTCCCCTTGCGTTGGGAACAGTAGGCGGACTCACATCACTACATCCTCTAGCGAATCTATCTATGCAGATTCTGCAACAACCCGATGCAGAAACGCTGATGCAAATCGTAGCGGTAGCCGGACTCGCCCAAAACTTTGCAGCCGTAAAATCCTTGGTAACCACCGGAATTCAAAAGGGGCACATGAAAATGCATTTGATGAACATCTTATCACAGCTAGAAGCAAGCCCCGATGAAAAGAAAGAAACGATCACATATTTTGATGACAAAGTGATCTCGCATAGCGCGGTTACATCGTACGTGAAATCACTCCGAAAAAAGGCGTCCTCATGAAAGCAATGACGTATCGTAGCAATGGGAAGCTGTTGCTTTCCGGGGAATACGCAGTGTTGGATGGTGCCAAAGCCCTAGCCATACCCACACGATACGGTCAAACACTTGAGGTAGTTCCCACCAAAGAATCTATTCTTCATTGGAAAAGCCTGCGCTCTGATGGAAGTATTTGGTTTGAAGAAACTTTTCAGCTTCCGTCCTTCACATTCAAGAAAAAATCTCCTGAACATACCACTATTGCGACACAACTTGTAAGACTGTTGAGGATCGCTCAAGCGTTAAATCCTTCGTTTTTACAACAAGAAGGAGCCATGGTTACGACCGCATTAGGGTTTCCACAAACGTGGGGTTTGGGATCGTCTTCAACCTTGATCAACAACTTAGCGCAATGGGCCGAAATAAACCCATATACCCTACTTTGGAAAGGTTTTGGAGGAAGTGGCTATGATATTGCCGCTGCCGCTGCAAAAGGGCCAATAACCTATTCCGTAGAGAACCAAAAACCAAAGGTACAGAAGTCTCCCCTTCCATGGGATTTTACGGAACACCTATATTTTGTACATTTAAATAAGAAACAAAATAGCAGAAATGCTATCGAAAAATATAGAAAGCAGCCTTCTTCCGAAGAGACTATCAAGAAGATCTCTCAACTGACGAACGAACTTACACGCTGTACGAAGTTCGCTGTGTTTGCAGCATTGTTACAAGAGCATGAAGCCATCATGGGGCAAGTATTGAACGAAGCACCCGTGCAATCTCGGCTTTTTTCTGACTTCTCAGGAACCGTGAAAAGTCTTGGGGCATGGGGAGGAGATTTCGTGTTCGTTGCCAGTGTGGATCCTCCACAAAATTATTTTCAATTAAAAGGCTATGATACCGTTATTCCTTTTTCAGAAATGATCTATAAAAAAACGCCCTAAAATCAGGGCGTTTTTCATATGCTATAACGAGGCTGTTTAATAGAAAGTAGCTCGATTATCTTCGATATCTGCTTTTTTCTTCAGTGCCTGATAAACTTTATTGCTGATCTGCGGAGTTACTTTTGCTTTCGCCTGCTCCGCAAAAGATTGATAACTTTCAAGGTCTGGAGCTTTGTTTACGGCTAGCACACGCACTTTGTAAACACCTGTGTTTCCATCGATCAATTCGGTGGTTTGTCCTGCTTCTGTACCAAAGGCAGCACCAACCACTTTAGGTTCGGTTCCGGCACCGGCAATGGTAGGCGCAGCCATCGTAATTGCCGTTGCATTCTTTACCGTTACTCCTTGACTGGACGCAATTTCTTGTAGGGTTGTCCCGCTAATTTCATTACGGATCATTTCCGCTTTCTTCTTCTTTCGTAAGATCGGCGTCACCGTTGCAGAAGCCTCAGCAACACTCATCAATCCTTTCTCTGCATTTCTTCTCGTTAAACGAGCGATCACATACCCATCAAGAACATTAAAACGTTTTACATCACCCACACTGGTCGCTTCCTCGAACGCCCAATTGATAATCGTACGATTGTTTCCAACACCCGGAATATTACTATCCATTTTACCGATACGGTTTACAGGACGAACTTCTAGCTCTTGCGCTGCTGCCGCTTCAGCAAAATCACCTTCTTGCGCCGCCACCTCCAAGGAAGTAGCTTTGCTGAATACTTCATTGATGGTTTCTTCGGAAGGCTCTATATCTTTACTAACAGAAGCTACTTTAATAACGCGCTGAAGATTCTTTTGATCTTCAATTTTAACTACGTGATACCCAAAATCAGTTTCTACCAAGCCAACATCACCCACCTTATTATCAAAAATAAAATCGTCGTAAGCAGGAACCATGGCCCCGGGACCGTAATATCCTAATTCTCCGCCATTATCTTTATTAGAACCATCGTCTGAGAAATCAGCTGCCAGGTCTTCAAATTTAGAAGGTGCTTTTTTGATTTCAGCCAACAGGCTGTCTGCCAACTGCTCTGCAGCTTCCTTACTACGCGTTACATCTGAAGGCGCACGCATGCTTCCTTGATAACGAATAAGAATATGCTTTGAATTAACGGAGTCATATTTTTGAGCCGCATCCATTACTCTGGACAAATTGTAGGTATAATCTACTTTGTAAGGCCCATAAACGTATCCCACCGGTTTGTCGAAAATACTATCACGAATATTCTCAGGAATATCTTTTTTGAAGAACCATCGATCTACATAGGTTCCATCAGAATTTTCATTGACAAAAGCTTCTACGTCGTTCGTATTCGCAAACCCCGGAATAGTATCTCCGTACTCCACACGAGCATCAATCAATGAACGAACGTTCTCACGAGCTACGTTGATGTCATCTTCGGAAGGATCTTCGAAAAACGCCACATACTCAATATCAACCATTGGCTCTACTTCATAAGCAGCGGGGTGTTCTTTGATGTAGTTTTCAATTTCTTTGTCGGAAATCGTTACGTCTTCATCTGCAATCTTCGTATAAGGAATCTGCACATACTCGATATTGATCTTATCGTTCTCAAAACGGTATTGCTTCTCACCATCCGCTTGAGTTGCCACGATACCGCTTCTAACGAGATTCATATAAGAACTTTCTAAGATGCTTGCTCTGGTGTTTGTTTTGAAGTTTTCCCAGTTTGATTGCAATTGTGGATTGTTCTGAATACTTTGTTCGTATTCTACCACTTTCGCGAAGCTAAACTGCCCGGTTTCATCCAAAAAGGTTGGATTGCTGCCCAAGGTAGTTCGATAGGTATCATCTAATTGTTCTTGCCCTACGCTAAGCCCTAGATTTTCATACTGTTCTTTTAATAATACTTTTCGCAATTCGCGCTCCCAAATCGTATTCATTGCTTGGTTTGGGTTTGCATTAGGTCCCAACGAGCGTTGGTACGCTTCAACTTGCTCCATGAACTGCTGACGCGGAATGTCTTCGCCGTTCACCGTAGCCACTGTTGTTTGCGACTTATTACTTGAAAACCCTCCGTTTCTAATCACATCAGCTAGTACGAAAGAGAAAAGTGCTAATGCAATAATGATGATAAGAAAAACGGAACGTTGTCTAATTTTGTTTAAAACTGCCATCTGTCATTCAATTTAATAGGGGGCGAAAATACTATTTTCAAAGCAGTAATAAAAAAAAGTTGTAATAAAAAATAGGCGTTGAAGTGGGAATCAATCTTCGGTAAGCACGCGAAGTTCCACCAACTCAATTTTTGTATTAGAAACTTCTAAGATCTTAAACTGAAAGGGAGCCAGCAGTACGGTTTCTCCCTGCTCAGGGATTCCTTCGGTTTCATTGACAATAAGACCTCCCAAGGTCTCATAATTTTCGCTTTCAGGCAGTTCGAGTTTGTAGGTTTCGTTCAGGTAATCTACTTCCAGACGAGCAGAAAACTGAAATTGATGGTCATTTAAGGCTACTTCGGTAAGCGCTACTTGATCGTGTTCGTCTTCAATTTCACCAAACAACTCTTCAATGATATCTTCCACGGTCATGATTCCGGACGTTCCACCGTACTCATCCACCACCACAGCCATGCTCTTCCGCTTGCGGGATAAAATATTCATCACATCTTTTGCCAACATGGTTTCCGGAACAAACACCACAGGCATCAGGATTTTTTTGAGGTTTGCCGGTTTCTTGAACAACTCAAAGGAGTGAACATAGCCTAAAATGGTATCAATATTATCTTCATACACCAAGATTTTTGACAAGCCGGTTTCCACGAAAAGCTTGATAAGTTCTTTTGGCGTTGTCGCTATATCGACCGCAACGACTTCCGTTCTTGGGATCATGACCTCCCTTGATTTAATTTCGGAAAAGTCTAACGCATTCTGAAAGATTTGAATCTCACTATCCAATTCTTCCTGAATATCGGAAGTTTCAATTTGTTCATTGATATAGTTTCCTAATTCCAGTTTACTGAAACTCAATTGCACCGTATCTCCTTCGGTCTTAAAAAACACTTTTAACACCCGATCTGAGATCCAAATAACAAATTCAGAAACAATAGAAAAGAGCACGTAGAAAAGATAGGCCGGTACGGCAAAGACCTTAAACAAGCTGTTCGCATAGATCTGAAAAAATACCTTCGGCAGAAATTCAGCAGTGATTAAGATCACACCGGTCGAAATGAGCGTATGCACTAAAATTTCGGTAAACCCTTGTAAGGCGAGATAGCGGACCAACAGCTCGCCCATAAAAAGACCGTATACGACCAAAGCGATGTTATTCCCTACCAACATGGTAGCGATAAACTTTGAAGGACGGCGCGTAATTTTTCGAAGCACATTGGCGAGAAAGCCTGATTGCTTCTTTTCAATCTCTATATGAATTTTATTGCTGGAAACGTAAGCGATCTCCATTCCTGAAAAAAAGGCGGAGAGGAGCAGCGAACTAATAATGATGATAATGGTTGGATCCAAGCTAGTAGGTCACATCAATCTAATGAAACTCTAAGGTAGTATTTTTAAAGGAAAACGCCTTATTCTTGGTTTCGCTTTTCCAGATTTCTTCGGAAGCGACGTTTGAAGAAAAACATAAAAATGGCGACCACGGCAAAGAAGGCGAACATGTACGCACGATTGCGATCGGTTTCCCAATTACTAACAACGAGATAGATAGAAAAGGCCGCCATGGCCAAGTAGGCATATTCAAAGATTCGGTAAATTTTATTCCCCATTTTCTGGTGTATTTGGTGTTGCTGAAGTATTCTCAACGATTTGAATTCCTTGATTATCACGAGACAAGAAAATACTAAAATCTTCACTGGAATCAAAACGGGCGCCATCGTTGTACGACCCATCTTTAAAGGTGATTCGATACGGCTCATTGGTAAATAGCCACTGTTTTGCCTGATCCCAGTAGAGTTGCTGTGCCCGAAGCACATTTCCATCACTGGTGGTAAGCACAACACTATCCCGCAGGTCTACGATAGCTGATTCTTCAAAACGAATGGCATATTTGGAGGTCACGGTACTCTTGTCCCCTTGTTCATTCCAGAAGAGCACTTCCACGCCTTCGGGAAATTCTTGATAGGGGAAGTCGAAATTAGAATAATCCTCTAATACCGGTGCCATGAGATTGGTGATCAATTTACCCGAATCTGTGTATTTTAGATTCACTTCTTTCACAATATTGACAGGAAGATTGTCTTTTTCAGACAACTTTTGAATGTTCTGATAATTTCCCTCACAAGCAAAAAACGTGATGGCAATAAAAATTGCCACCACGCTTTGCCACGTATTATTGAGAGTGTTCATTCTTATAGGTTCGGTACGCGTACGCTTCCGCCAACCCAACAGCTAAAGCTCACTGTTTTTCCGGCCATTCCGGCGCTAAAGATATCGCTCTTGCTTGGTGCGAGTCCGCGATAGCTACTTGCCGTTTGGTTTGCTGTACCTGCAATGGAAGGATCTACACGCGCTGCTTTATCTGCCATTTGCGCTGCTAACCAATACATCGCTCTTTTTTCAAACACACCGCTACCACAGTTGTTTGCACTTTTCGCATACATATTAGCGATCTTCAAATAAGAGTTTCCATCATTTGGTTTGATCTCCAACAATTTGCGATAGTAAGTTCTTGCCTTTCCATACTGACCTTTATCTCTAAAGTTTTCAGCAATGCTTCGGTAGTAACGCACTTTTTGGTTTGGATCGCTTTCCAACTCTACGGCTTGGTTGTAATAATCTAATGCTTCTCCGGCCTTACCATCTCTTTCCGCTAAGCGACCTAAATAAAAGGCAGAGGATGCAGAAGGCTCTAATGAATGTAGTTGTTGCACCATTTGGTAGAACATCGGAGTTTCACAGTCTTTTGCGTTCAAACGGCCGGCTGCACTTTTCAACCAATTTACATCGCTCTTTTTCTCTTCGAACAATTTCTCGTACAATGGAATCAAGTTCTCACAATCTGCTAGGATCCCTAACTTCCCATTAACACTGCTTTTTACCTTACTATAGGCGCCAAGATTGGTTTCATAGGCATTTACAAGACGCTTTTCTTTAGCTGAAAGATCGGTACCGTTCTCTTGTTTGTCAATAAGTTGGGTTAATTTTTCTGCCAACTGACCTTCTTCATCTTCGATCTTTTCGGTCACCTCGTCATACATATCAAAGACCTCTTGAATTTCCTTCTCTCCTGCATCGTATAAATCAACGGCTAGTGAGAAGTACGTATAGATACTTTTCGGGCTCGTAAAATTATCGGGATCGGTCTTGTACGCCTTATCGAAGGCTTTAAACTGTTCCATTTTTGAGCCTAGGTTGTTATCATATTTTAATTGCGCGATCTTAGAAAGTACTTCTCCTTCTTTAGTTTTTGCAGGATAGTTCTCTAATCGCATTTCAAAGTTCTGCACATACGCAGGGATCTTTGAGTTATCTCCTTCATCAATAAAATGCTTGAACATCTTTTCTCCATATTGATAAATGGAAATGTGATATTTTGGACATTCCTTGATTAGTTTTTCGTAATGAGGCAAGGCCGCATTGTAATTTTTTGTTTTCGCTGGTTCTGCAAACAGGGATAATGTTACTGCGCAGTCGTCCATTTGCGCTACCGCTTTACCCCCCAAACCTAGCAACATAATTGCTGCCAGAATAAAAACTCTCTTTTTCATGGTGTTGGTATTTATTGTGTTAATCATAATATCTTTTTTGGAACCACCTGTCATTTAGCGACAGACTTATATAGGTATTAAAGAAATTCTCTTGAATTAGATTAAAATCGGTGGTTCCTCTTCTTCCGAACTCAAATCCTACATTCACATTTGAGAATAATCTTCCTACAGGTAATCCTACTCCAAAAGATATGCCAAACTCATTAATCTTAGTTCCATCAACGCTTATCCCAGTTTCTTCAAACCGAAATCCAGCTCGGTACACCATCCGTTTGAAATAACTGGTAAACGACTTATAATCGGGGATATAAAATCCTCCCAGTCGCACCTTGGTAGCATCTGTAAATGTCACATTGGTAATTTCAAAAGTACGATTATTAAAATTACTGGTCTTCTGATCGGTATATTCGGCTCCTACAAACCATTTCTTCGGTTTTCCTACCCCTACACCCAGAGTATATTGTGAGGGAAAGGTAAAATCTGTGTTTGGAACTTCCTCCATTTCCGAATCAATGGCAATCAATTCGTTACTTCCGGGGGACATCACAACGGTAGCTCGTTCTCTTACGTTATTACTTTTGAAATTAGTTTCAGGAGTATAAGTAGCCGAGGCCATTAATTCCAATTCCTCGGTGATCATACGGTGGTAGGCCAGACCAAAGTTAAAACTGAAGCCAAGAAGATCTGATTTATTAAACTCTCGTGATCCGAATTGCACATCGTCCAAGAAAGCCACTGCAGTGTTTTCAATATTTCCGAAGTTATAGTTGGCATCCACACCTGCGCTTAACTCAGGCGTAATTTGGTACGCTAATGTAAGAAATGCTTTGTTGAGTCCGCCGGTACCTTGATAGATCTCCGTACCATTGGCATCGTCTAATTGCACATCATAGCCTACCGAGGTAAAGGGAATAAGCCCAAAACTTGCCCCAAATTTCCCCATAGGAACTCCAATAGCGATATATCCTAAAGAGGTTGCGGTAGATTGTTCCGACTCTGAAGTGTTTTTAAGTCTTGTAACACGATGACTACCTCCCACGGTATAATTCACCAATCCTAGTCGTGCCACCGATGCCGGGTTTTGAATGTTCAGGTGGATACTATCAGTAAACACACTGATACCTCCCATACTACGGTTTTCTACCGTCCCCTTAAATTTCAACTCGCCAATACCGTAGAATGAATAGGGAGAGGAAGTCCCTTCTTGCGCAAACGTGATGCCCGAAATTAATACTATTAACGCTACAAAAAATCGTTTCAACATCAATCTTTATTATGTTCTAAAATGAAGTGTAATCCCTCCAACAAGAAATTAGAGTTGGCAAAGATGTCATTTTTTAAGCTATCTCGCAAAAAATGAGCATCTCCTCCTGTTAAAATAACTGTTAAATCAGGATATTTTTCTTTGAAATCATTAATAAAACCATCTATTTCTTTACTAATTGCCATTGCTACTCCAACATGCATCGCATTTTCTGTAGTATCTCCAACAATGGCGTCCGGATGCTTTGACTCCAATAACGGTAATTTTGCAGTAAACGTATGCAAGGCACGATATCGCATTTGAAGTCCCGGTGAAATGGCCCCACCCATGTATTTGTTCTGATCTGTCAGCAAATCATAGGTGATACAGCTACCGGCATCAATTACAAGCACATTTTTTTCAGGATAATGAGTTGCCGCCGCACTCACTAAGGCGAGTCGGTCTACACCAAGGGTTTCCGGTGTTTTGTAGGCGTTGAGAAAGGGAACTTTGGTGTGTTGATCTAGAACGAGTAAGGAAAGTCGTTCTTGAATGTACTGAATGGTTGCTTCGGAAAAAGAACCGACCACCGAAAGGATCGCATGAGAAATTTTTGGGTACTCCTCTAACAAGCTGTTGAAGGTAGAGATAAGTTCTTCCGAAGTACTACCAGCGCGCTTCAACATATTTTGTTCCGAAAAAACAGCCCACTTAACGGAAGAATTTCCTACGTCTATAATTAGATTCATCAGATAAAATCAAGGGATAAAAATACAACATGCGATCAGACAGAACGAACCTTCCCACCTAAATTTCCATAAAGAGTAATGATTTTTTTAAATTTATGTTTTGCAAACGGTAAAATACAATTATATTTGCCGTCCCATTAGGGTACCTTAGCTCAGTTGGTAGAGCAACGGACTGAAAATCCGTGTGT
>CEVM01004198.1_pt1 | contig 78296 bp, 62 predicted proteins | sample 531481 | NCBI WGS metagenome assembly CEVM01 (sample SAMEA2623649, study PRJEB7988) | marine metagenome | biome: marine biome (ENVO:00000447); feature: mesopelagic zone (ENVO:00000213) & marine oxygen minimum zone (ENVO:01000065); material: "saline water (ENVO:00002010), including plankton...
CGCCTCAAGACTTCCAGATGCATCCAAATAGAAACTAGGATTGAAACACATATATTCCGCAGCCTATCAATACATTATCAACTGCTTCCAGATGCATCCAAATAGAAACTAGGATTGAAACTAAACCGAAAAAAGACACCTTGATCATACTCTGCATACTTCCAGATGCATCCAAATAGAAACTAGGATTGAAACCAGCAATCAGATGCTGCTCACCGAAGGAGAGTTTGTCTTCCAGATGCATCCAAATAGAAACTAGGATTGAAACGAAAACATCTACAGCGAAAAGCATCTTAACGATGAACTTCCAGATGCATCCAAATAGAAACTAGGATTGAAACACTCTAATAACGTTTGAAAAATCTGATTCTTTTGCTTCCAGATGCATCCAAATAGAAACTAGGATTGAAACGTGACCCATTTAACCCAAATATGCGGGTGTTCGGTTCTTCCAGATGCATCCAAATAGAAACTAGGATTGAAACAGTTTTCAGTTTCTTGTAGACGATGAGTCTTTTGAACCTTCCAGATGCATCCAAATAGAAACTAGGATTGAAACATCTCACCATTACGGTAAACGTCTGTGCGTAGTTTACTTCCAGATGCATCCAAATAGAAACTAGGATTGAAACGCCCTAGATTTTAACGGTTTACACCACAACCTAGAGTCTTCCAGATGCATCCAAATAGAAACTAGGATTGAAACCAATTTCAGCTTCAACAATTTCAGCTTCAACAAGTACTTCCAGATGCATCCAAATAGAAACTAGGATTGAAACTCAGACCACAGGTAGCTCCTGCAGACTTGAATACTTCTTCCAGATGCATCCAAATAGAAACTAGGATTGAAACACACAGCAAATGGTTGATGATTCTGATATGATTTTGCTTCCAGATGCATCCAAATAGAAACTAGGATTGAAACTAGCAAAAATCATCAGATGACACGCTATCCATCATTCTTCCAGATGCATCCAAATAGAAACTAGGATTGAAACGAGGGCACACCGCTACCTTGCAGGGAAAACGTTGCACTTCCAGATGCATCCAAATAGAAACTAGGATTGAAACAGACTTCAACCGTTAAGGTATTTGAAAGCGTACAACTTCCAGATGCATCCAAATAGAAACTAGGATTGAAACACCAGTGCAGATGATCCTCGAGCATGGGAAATTGACTTCCAGATGCATCCAAATAGAAACTAGGATTGAAACTGATATGTGGCTGGAACTGGAAGTATTAAAAAATAATCTTCCAGATGCATCCAAATAGAAACTAGGATTGAAACTTATTGCTTATAACATCGTTGAAAGGTGCGGTCATCTTCCAGATGCATCCAAATAGAAACTAGGATTGAAACGACCTTCTGTAACGGTTATGACTGCAGGTGAAGAAACTTCCAGATGCATCCAAATAGAAACTAGGATTGAAACTACGTCAGAAGATTTTGAAACAACCGAAGCTATCAAACTTCCAGATGCATCCAATTAGAAACTCGGATTGAAACTTGGCCAATTGTAAACTGGCTAAAGCACTAAATGGACTTCCAGATGCATCCAATTAGAAACTAGGATTGAAACAGCAGCGCCATCATAACGGGCAACGATTACTCCGATACTTCCAGATGCATCCAATTAGAAACTAGGATTGAAACTAGGTAAGTGTGTAGATAAGAGTAAAACCTACATCACTTCCAGATGCATCCAATTAGAAACTAGGATTGAAACTTGATAATCTGGATAGCAGTTTTTATACGGTTGTCTCTTCCAGATGCATCCAATTAGAAACTAGGATTGAAACCAAACTTAGGTTATACTTCATCTTCAGGATTAGCAATTGCTTCCAGATGCATCCAATTAGAAACTAGGATTGAAACAAGCATTGCTGCCAACCAGGACCGAAGAGGACTTCAGCAACTTCCAGATGCATCCAATTAGAAACTAGGATTGAAACGTGTTTTCTGCGATTTCAGCATCAATCGCGTTTAAACTTCCAGATGCATCCAATTAGAAACTAGGATTGAAACTATTCCTTGCGTAATTGTTTAACCTTAGCTCTGATCGTCCCAGATACATCCAAATACAAACTAGGATTGAAACCACATTGCCCGAAAATATTATTGCTGGTTCGCTTCGTTCCAGATACATCCAAATAGAAACTAGGATTGAAACAGCCTCCAGGAGCAGCAACGTATGATCGCATATATGCTTCCAGATGCATCCAATTAGAAACTAGGATTGAAACACGAATTCCGGATCTTTCTGGCTGAGTTTTTCGAGCTTCCAGATGCAACCAAATAGAAACTAGGATTGAAACCAACGTTGCCATAGACGCAAAAATTAGAGTAGACCGCTTCCAGATGCATCCAATTAGAAACTAGGATTGAAACGAAGAAGCGGGAGTGTTCCTCGATTATGAATTTCGACTTACAGACCTATCCATTTAGAAACTAGGATTGAAACACTTTTTCAATCGCATCGGTCATCGTCCCCATACTCTTCCAGATGGATCCAATTAGAAACTGGGATTATACAAATTGAATCAAGCTTTTGTTATCAAAAAATCTAACCTTTATTTAAATTTGTCCTAAGTTAAGGATAGCGGTTAAGGGGCGGCCACACTGGCATGTGATGGGGGTGGCTTTCGGCTGATAAGGACGGCGCTATCCGATATTAATCTACAATTAGTGCTTCTCCAGACGGTAAGGAAGGGCCATGCTTCAGGAAATGGCTGTAACGGCTGCTTTGAACAGCGTCTAAATAAGTATCCTGAAAAATAAAGAGGCTGCCCGGCAGCCTCTATTACATGTTACAATTCATAAATAGGATTGGCGTTCTAAAAACATCTTTTATAGTCTTTACCCGGGCTCCCTAAATTTTAACTATTAGGGATTGTCGGATCAACTTTTAATTATCGTATTATTTTCAAATTAGAGGTTGGTTGTTTCGACACTGTATTTTTAGATTGCAAAACCTCCTGAAGTTTATTCATATCTTCTTCTACTTTTTTGTCTAAAATCCGCGCATAGATCTGCGTGGTTGCAATTTTAGTATGTCCCAAAAGTTTAGAAACCGTCTCAATGGGCATTCCATTGCTAAGAGTCACCGTAGTGGCAAAGGTATGCCGTGCCATATGAAAGGTCAGATTTTTGGTAATCCCACAGGCCTCTGCAATATCTTTGAGATACAGATTAGCACGCTCATTAGTAATAGGAGGGAATAGGGTGCCTGATACCTGAGACATGGGATGATCGGCATATTTTTCAAGAAGAGTTGCCGCAGTGGGCATTAAGGGTACCTTTACGCGGGTGTTTGTCTTTTGCCTGTTGGTCACAATCCACTTTTTGGAATCATTGCCCAGCCAAATATGGTTAGGAGTCAAATTGACCAGATCAGCATAACTGATCCCGGTATAACAACTAAACAGGAACAGATCGCGTACGCGCTCCAGACGCTCTTGAGTAAACTCATAACTCGCCACATTGGCTAATTCATTTTCAGAAAGGAATTCGCGATCGGTTTTTTCAAAAGTGGGTTTCCAGCGTCTAAAGGGATCTTTGTCAAGCCACTCTAACTGATACGCCAGGCGTATTATTTTTCGAAGGCGTTGAATGTGTTTCATCACAGTATTCTGGCTCATCACTCGGGGATGCCCTTCCGGATAGTATTGAAATAGAAAGCTCTCAAAATCACAAATAAATTTGTAATTCAACCGGGAGAGGTAAACATCCTTAAGCTTGTTTGATTTTAGAAATTTTCGAACATAGTCTTCCGTGATCTTGAAATTTTTAATGGTTCCCCGCGCCAGCGTACCAATGATTTTTTGGTTGTGATAATCCAGCAGGTAACCAAGCGTTTTACTGTTTTTATCTTCTCCCATAAAATAATCCTTGATCATTTGAGTCGTGAGCAATTTATCTGCTGCTTTCAACTCCAGATAACTTTGATACAATTGAGATTTAGCCAGATCGAGGTATTGATTCAATTGTTTAGCCATACTGGAGTTTCCTAAAACCCGTTTGTTTTGGCCGTCCCAGAGTTCAATGGGTACTTTTCGTTTCAGACTTACACTAAGTCGTTTTTGATCCATGGTGATTCGGGCATACACCAGTGCCTCACCATGGGAAGCCTTCCGGGTATCTGCCCAAAATTGAATAGAGAATGTTTTTGTAGTTCGCATACGAATTGATTTAAATTAAACTTGCTTGTTACGAAAGTCAAATCCAATCTTATCAAAACAGGGGAGAATCCCGGCTCTATGCGCGGTAGCAATCGCTACCGTTTTCAAGTTAAGCTACCAAATAGCTACCAAATAAGCTGAAATCATTTCAAATTATAGGATAGCCTAAAAACTTGAAAACCACGTATTTAATAAAAATACGTGGTTTTTGTGTCTATTTATTTAGACTTGCTGTGACCTCGCCAGGATTCAAACCTGGAACCTTCTGAGCCGTAATCAGATGCGCTATTCAGTTGCGCCACGAGGCCTTTATACTTGCATAAACAGTAAGGGAACTTATCTGTTTTTGCGGGTGCAAATATAGGTCTTTTTTTAAGAAGTACAAGCTTTAAAATAAAAAAAGGTCATTTGACAAGAAATGACCTTTTCTTAAATTAGTTTTCCGTTTAATACATATTGCGTAAAGCAGTAATATCGTTTGCATTAAACTCTCCGTCTTCACTAGAACTAAAACATGCAAGCATAATTGATGTAGGATCAAAACCGCTTGGCGTACCGGGTATGTAATTCACATCACCGCCTTCGTTGACGTTCTGTCCACAGCTTTGTCTGCTAAACCAGTCGGTATGTCTAAAACCTACCGAATGCCCAATCTCGTGTGTAATCACGTGTTCAACAACGTTGGTGTCATAATTTGCCAGACCGTAAATCTGCACAAATTTGTAAGGACGGCCACCACTTGGGAATCCCGCACTACCACCCGCTCCAGAAGGGTTGTTTATCGTGTTATTGTAAACCACCATATCTTTATCCTGATAATTTGTACCAAAAGTGAGGTTAAAGCTAATGGAAACTCCACTCAGACGGTTGTAATTATCTACAGCCCACTGTAGTGCTGTTCGCTCTTTTGAACTTAAAGCCTGTTGCCCGCCAGTGTACCCAATAATAGAAATGGTACGTCCCTGGCTTACCAATGCTGAAGTGCGGTATTGCTTACTCGTTTTGTCGCCTTTCTCCTGAGCATTTAAAGCTACAAGAGCGCTTAATTGATCGGGTGTAATTACAACATCTTCCTCTAAATAGAGTCTGGGCTCTGTTGTACCGTCAGGAAAATGAAAGGTATCCCATTTAACGTAGCCTGTGTTCATGCCCAGAGCTTCTACCTGATTTAAAATTTCCTGCGAAACCTGAAGATCAGCGGTTTCTTCTAAAGTTTCTGAAGTCATTACTTCTTCTTCGTCCTGAGAACAGGAAATAAATAGAAGCGAACACGCGAGTGCAACACCTGAGACCTTTTTAATTGAATTTAATAACATAAAATAATAATTAATGATTAGTGATGAAGCTAAATTAAGAAATAACGAAAACGTTGTAGGTGTTAATTAACGTTAAAAAATTACATTTTGTCGATGTATATATGTTAAAAATTTTTCAAAACGGTAATAAAAAAAGGCTCTAGAATATAGAGCCTTCATTATCAGTGTTTTATTTTTTTCAGATGATTTCTGCACTTAATCCCGCATCTAATAATGCTGAACAGCGCGGCACTAAATCCTCATAACTTCCGGTTTTAACCGTGCATTTTCCTTTGTAGTGTACAATCAAGGAGCACTGTTCTGCCTGAATGGGCGTATGGTCGCATACGTGTATTAAGGTTTCAATGACGTGGTCAAAGGTGTTTACATCGTCATTGTATACTACAATCTCATTATTGCGGTCTTCAGCTACAAGTACATCTAACTCTTCCTGAATTTTCTCCTTCGTGCTCATATTGAAAAATCGTGAATGCATCAGTATCAGTTTTTTACAAATTTACAAGCTACCCAATTATTTTTTTCAAAATTCATGATAAAATTTAGGCCATGCTGGTTGCAAACCTCTGTAATTGTTGGAATATCCTGTGTATAGAAGCCACTAAGCAATAAAATACCATCGTGATTAAGACATCTGGAATACGCAGGAATATCAGCGACCAAAATATTGCGATTGATATTCGCAATAATCAGGTCGTAGTTTTTGCCATCTAAAAGTGCGACATCACCCTCGTAAACCTTGATTTGATTAACGGAATTGCGTGCTGTGTTCTCTAAAGTGTTTTCATAACACCAGGGGTCAATGTCTATGGCCTCAACCGGAGTTGCACCCTTCTGAGCAGCAAGAATAGCCAGAATACCGGTTCCGCAACCCATATCTAATGTTTTTAAATCCTTTACCTCCAGCTTCAGCAAATGCTTGATCATTAAATGCGTGGTCTCATGATGACCGGTGCCAAAGGACATTTTGGGTTCGATCACAATATCAAACTGCGTATCTGGTTTTGGGTGGAAGGGTGCGCGTACACTGCACAAACCATCAACTTCAATAGGCTCAAAGTTCTTTTCCCATTCCTCGTTCCAGTTTACCGGTTCAATAAGACTTTTGGTATAGCTGCTTTCGAACTCTGGGTTCTGCAGTATTGTAACTGATTCCAGAATTTGGTCGTGATCCAATGCAGATTGAATATAGGCCTTAACCCCATCTTCAGTCTCGTCAAAGCTTTCAAAATCGAAATCAGCCAGTTGTGCGATTAAAATCTCAGCTCCGGGATTTACGGGCTCAATTTTAAAATGGTATTCGGTATAAGATTCTGCCATAAATTAAAAGGCGTTTACAATCGCCATAAAGTCTTCGGCTTTAAGCGAAGCACCACCTATTAGACCACCGTCTACATCGGGTTTAGAAAATATTTCTTCGGCGTTATTCGGTTTAACGCTTCCGCCATAGAGAATGGTAATGCTTTCAGCCAATTCTTTTGAATATTCTTCAGCGATGGTTTTTCTGATGAATGCGTGCATTTCCTGAGCCTGATCCGGGCTTGCAGTTTCGCCGGTGCCGATTGCCCAAACCGGTTCATAGGCCAGAATAATATGTTTCCAGGCATCTGCATCCAGGTGAAATAAAGCCTGACTGATTTGTTTATTTACTACTTCAAAATGCTCGCTAAAATTTCGGTCTTTTAACTCTTCACCAAAACAGTAAATTACTTTCATTGAATTCTCAAGAGCTGCGTTTACTTTTTCTGCAAGCAGGTCTTCCTTTTCATCAAAATAAGCGCGACGCTCACTGTGACCCAGGATAACGGTTTTTACGCCAACTCCTTTAAGCATAGATGCACTGATTTCTCCGGTAAAAGCTCCGGATGAGGATTGATGCATGTTTTGGGCAGCAACTTCGATATCGGTATCTTTTAGGCTTTCAAAAGCACTGTACAGGTTGGTGAAAGGTGGCGCAATGATTACAGATGCGTCAGAGGTTTTATTTATTTTCTTTAAGCCAGCAATTAATTCCTGCGTTTCAGCAAGATCGGTGTTCATTTTCCAGTTTCCGGCTACAATATGTTTTCTCATTGTAATGGTTTTTTAGTTGATTATCTGTTGTGGTTATTGCTCTTTAAAAAGCGGATATTATCATTTGGGACATGCGACTTAGTCTAATTAGCTCCCTTGGTGAACTGTATCTGCTGAGAAAAAAATAGCGAAGTTTCAAATAGACAAAATTGCAGGATTTTTTTCTTCATAAATTCGACAATTTTTAAAAATAGCTACATCAAATTGATTATACAACTATCTGCTTATCTAATGCGTACTTTGGGGTCTAAAACGCCGTAAATTATATCTACGAGTATATTGATTAAAATAAACATTGTGGCTATTATCAAAACTGAACCCATAATAATAGGTAAATCCAGCGTGTTGAGGGCATCTACAATTTCTTTTCCTAAACCATTCCACCCAAAAATATATTCTACGAAAACCGCACCTGCGAGCATAGAGGCAAACCAGCCTGAAACAGCTGTTATCACTGGATTCAAGGCATTTTTAAGTGCGTGTCGCCAGACGATTTGAGTTTTATTTAAGCCTTTGGCCTGCGCGGTACGTATATATTCCATATTATAAACTTCAAGAATGGAATTACGCATCAGCTGAATAACCACAGCCAGCGGTCGTATTCCTAAAACTATAGCGGGCAGAATGATGTTTTTCCATTGAATGGTAATAGCCTCGCCAAAATCATCCATCGCATACAGGCTACCCGTCATATTAAGATGGGTATAGCGATGTAATACATAACCAAAGAGCCACGCAAACAGGATGGCGCTAAAAAAACTGGGTACACTCATACCCAGCGTACTTACCACCTGTATTAATTTATCAAGCCAGGTATCCCGGGCGTTAGCCGAAACCACTCCCAAAAAAATACCCAGAATCATTGCCAAGCTAATTGCACTTACAGCCAAAACAATGGTATTGGGAAGCGTTTCGCTAATTACTTCTGCAACGGTTTTTCCGGTTTTCTGAAAGGATTCTCTGAGATAGGGCTTTTTTAGGACGAGGCTGTAACTACCTATATTAAAAAGTCGGGTATAGCGGTATTTGCCGGAAGATAAGCTGGTGTAGTTTTTTCCTTCGGTTTTGTGAAGAGAAATAGGGGAAAGGTCGTTTAAATAGTAAGCATATTGTGTGAAAACGGGCTTGTCAAATCCATATTTGTGCTTGATAATAGCCAGCTGTTCAGGATCTTCATTTTGATCAAGCATCATACGTGCCGGGTCTCCTGGCAAAACGGTAAATAGCAGAAATACCACCGTCACGACCCCAAAAAGGGTAAGGAGGGCATAAAAGAGTTTATTTAAGATGTAGGAGATCAAAGTCGCTTGATTTCTGAAAGTTTTAAGACCTTGAATTGTGCATCTTTACCCATTAAATCGGCTACATATTCTTCGATAGTACGTTTAAAACCGGCGGCTTTACGGCGTTCGTTTAGAGTTTCGGGTTCTGAAACAGGCCAGATAAAAAAGCCGTTTTCTGCAGTGATTTGAGCCTGAGTGCCATAAATCTGCTCTTTGTCTTGCATCATAAGGTATTTGTCTTCAAGTATTGCAACCTGTGTCATAGGGATTTCGCCCTGTGTGGCAGCTTTTTTTAGAACATCCAGATATTCTTCAATCGCTCCCGGGTTGTGTGAAATAACTTCAAGGGCTACAAGATTAGTAGGTTCACCCACCAGTGATTTGCCGGGATAGCCATAGCGTTTAATTAGTCTTTTTACACGTTTAAGATTTGTAGTGTCAATCATTTGCTGCTTTTTCCACAGGTCACCGGTATAATCTTCTTCGGGAACACCGAGCTCTTCAGCCAGAGCTTTTCGTTTTGCGGGATCTGATTCCTGAATAAGGGGTCTGTAAAGATTGTCAAGCCGGGTAATACTGTCAAGCTGAAATTTCAGGTTGAAATCCAGATCAAGTTTTGCAGTAGGCAGTTTTTCGAGTTCGATTTCTTCTGCGTCATTCCAGTGTTTTTTCTGAATGATGGTGCCGTTATTCAGTTTTAAAATTCCGGGATTACTACGTACAATAGTTTTTAAGGTTGTGGCATCAGTAAAGTAGAAATCAAAATTGATGTCTTGCTTCAGCTTTAAGGAATTTACCTGATCAACGCCCGAAGCCGTAAGACCTATTACCTGATAACCTCTTCTAATCGCATCATTGGTAAGTGATTTAATAGCGGGCCAGCCGTTCCATTCGGTTTTGCTGAGGTCGTACGCTACTATGACGATGAGGTTGGGTGTATTTAAAAATTCTTCAGCATAATCCTCGCCGTCTTTTTCAATAGTGAAATCGTGAACCGGTGGCACGTAACCTTTGGTTACAATTTCGGTGTCAACACCTAGAAATTCCCCGTCTACATCGGGATATTCGCCTTGTGTAGTTATAATTTTTTCTTCCCCATTTACATTGAACTTCCAGTTATAGTCAAAAATATCAACCGGGGCGCCTTCCGGGATTTCCATTCCTTCAGCAATATTAGTACCTACTTTATAAGCCCTGAAGTCGATAAGCGGAAGATGCATCAATACGTAGTACCCAAAGCTCAGACACGCGATAAAAGTTGCGAAGATGATAATTGACCTGCCGAAATTGGTAAAAAAGGGCTGAATGTATTTGATGTTGATAAACAGAAAGACAATCAAAACTAATAAGATCACATCTTTGGTAAACGATTGCCAGGGAGTAAGCGGCAATGCATCGCCAAAGCAACCGCAATCAGTCACTTTATTGAAATAGGCTGAATAAAATGTGAGAAATGTAAAAAAGACGATCATCAGCAACAGCAGCCATAAGGTAAGCCTTTTGTAATACCCGATGATGAGTGCTACACCCAGAACCAGCTCAAGAATCACCAGAATAATTGCCAGGCCCAAGGCAAACGGACTCAAAAATTCAAGATTAAGAACGTCTGGGCCAAAATATTCCTGAAGTTTAAATGAGAAACCAACCGGATCATTGAGTTTAATAAAACCCGAAATGATAAAAAGAATACCTACAAATACACGGATGAAACCTATTAATGCTTTCAAATTTATTCAGTTTTAGATTCTTCAATATGAATTAAGGCAAATACCGCATAATTAATCATATCCTGATAATTGGCATCTATACCTTCAGAAACCAGCGTCTTACCTCTGTTATTTTCAATCTGTTTTACACGTAGCAGCTTTTGTAGAATTAAGTCTGTAAGGGAGCTGATGCGCATATCACGCCAGGCCTCGCCATAGTCGTGATTCTTGTTGAGCATCAGTTCTTTGGTGATTTTCACATGTTTGTCATAGGCTTGTAAAGCTTCATTGAGATTAAGATCAGGTTGCTCTACCACACCTTTTTCAAGTTGAATGAGAGCCATTACCGAGTAATTGATTATGCCAATAAACTCAGCGGTTTCGTCCTCATCAATTTTGTGAACGGCATTTTCCTGCAGTCCACGTATGCGCTGTGCTTTGATGAAAATCTGATCGGTGAGTGAGGGTAATCTCAAAATACGCCAGGCACTGCCGTAGTCGCTCATTTTTTTGGAAAACAAATCGCGGCAGGTGGTAATCACTGCGTCATATTGTGCTGAAGTCTGCTTCATGAATAGGTTATTGCTGCTCTTTTCGCTCTTAAAACCACGTGTTTAAACTCTAAAACTGCAAGTAAAGGGTTCAGGTCAGCGAATTTCTGTAAATTTCGCCTAAAAATACGCAATCTGTAAAAACCGAAAGGCATTATATGGCAAGCATTAACTGCAAAGGGAATTTAATTGATTTAATCACACCCCGGGTGATGGGAATTCTCAACCTGACGCCTGATTCTTTTTATGAGGGTAGCCGGTTTACAAATGCCGATGCGGTTTTAGCTCAGGCGGAAAAAATGCTGGATGAAGGTGCCGACTTTATTGATGTGGGAGCCTATAGTTCGCGTCCTGGCGCTACTGATATTTCGGTTGACGAAGAGCTTTCGCGTTTGCTTCCGGTTGTAGAAGTGCTTGTTGAGAATTTCCCCGAGGTTTTACTTTCTGTAGACACTTTTCGGGCAAAGGTTGCAGAAGAAGCCATTGGTGCGGGAGCGGCAATGATTAATGATATTTCTGCAGGTTTGCTTGATAATCAAATGTTGCCAACTGTCGCAGCTCTTCAGGTTCCTTATGTGATGATGCATATGAAAGGGAGCCCGCAGACTATGAAAAACCTTGCGCAGTATAATGATCTTGTCAAAGAAGTGATTTATTATTTAAGCGAACGTATTGCTGCTGCACGTGCACTAGGGATTAACGACTTAATCATCGATCCCGGTTTTGGCTTCGCGAAAACAATAGCGCATAATTTTGAACTTTTAGATAATGCGGAACGGTTGCAGATGCTTGATGTACCGGTCTTGATAGGAGTTAGCCGCAAATCTATGATATATAAAACGCTGAATGTTCCGGCTGCAGAAGCTTTAAACGGAACTACCGTTTTAAATACGATCGCACTTCAAAAGGGCGCCTCTATTCTTCGGGTGCACGATGTAAAGCCCGCTGTTGAGGCGGTAAGATTAGTGCAAGCGCTTTCGCAAAGCGAAAAAGGAACGGCTGCAATCTAATCGCAGTTAGTATCTTCGCACACGCTGAATCCTTAAAGGTTTTGGCGAATCACCCTAATTGACTTTTAAATGAGTGTTTTTTACATACTAATTGGTTTGACCTTACTTGTTGTGGGAGGAGAGTTTTTAGTACGATCCTCAGTAGGATTATCGTTTAAACTGAATCTCTCTAAAATGGTAATAGGTCTTACCGTGGTGTCTTTTGCAACTTCGGCCCCAGAGCTTTTAGTGAGTTTGCAGGCTGCTTTAGAGGGTTTGTCGGATATCGCTTTGGGCAACGTTATAGGGAGCAATATTGCAAATATAGCTCTGGTTTTGGGGTTAACGGCTATCATATCAACGCTGGGAATTGATTCTGATTTTTTCAGATTTAACTGGCCGGTGATGGTTTTGTTCTCACTGGGTCTTTATTTGGCTTTGATTAATGACGGAGTTTTGTCTAAACTGGAAGGTTTTATTCTGGTTGTTTCGCTGGTCATCTATCTCTTTGTATTGATTCGCCGCGCGAAACTTGCCCGTCCAACCGAAGAAGGTCAGAATGATGCCGTTGATTCAGCCTTATCTAAAACCTCCTATTTCAAAATTGTGATTTGGTTACTTATAGGTGCGATTGCACTGTACTTTGGGTCTGAATGGCTGGTGCTGGGGGCGACTGAGCTTGCCGCTTCGCTTGGGGTTAGCGATTATGCCATTTCGGTGACCGTAATCGCAATAGGTACCAGTGTTCCTGAACTTGCAGCATCTCTGATCGCTGCACTTAAAAAGGAAAAAGCGATATCACTGGGTAATCTTATAGGTTCAAATATTTTTAATATTGCTTCAGTTTTAGGGCTTACAGCGCTAATTACTCCTATTCAGGTGGTAGATGATCGCATTTTGGATACCAATATGTTCTGGCTTTTGGGTTTTGCAATTGTCTTGCTTCCGCTTGGCTATTTACCCTTAAAAATGGAGCTTAACCGCTGGAAGGGTTTTATTCTGTTTGCAGCCTATTGCGTATTTATAGGCTTGGCGTTTAGCTAACAGATGAATCTATACTGTTAAAAAAACCGTCAGCTCATATCAAATTGAATTTGACCTTGGATTGAACCAAAATAAAAAAGCCCGCAACTTGCGGGCTTTCATTTTATCAGTTTAAAAATCCTTAGATTTTTTTCTCTGCAGTTTTAACTGTCTTAACGATACGACCCGCAACTTTATATGGGTCAGCGTTTGAAGCAGGACGACGATCTTCTAACCATCCTTTCCATCCTTTCTCAACTGTGATGATAGGAATACGGATTGAAGCTCCACGGTCAGAAATTCCGTAAGAGAAATCGTGAATAGAAGCAGTCTCGTGCTTACCGGTTAGACGCTGATCGTTAAACTCACCGTATACTGCGATATGTTCTGCAGTTACAGGGCGGAAAGCTTCACAAATGGTTTCATATACCTCTTTAGAACCGGCAGTTCTCAATGTAGTATTTGAGAAGTTGGCGTGCATACCAGAACCATTCCAGTCTCCTTTTACAGGTTTAGGGTGGTACTCAATATACCATCCGTAATCTTCAGTAAGACGTTGTAATAGATAACGAGCAACCCAGATTTCATCACCGGCTTTTTTAGCTCCTTTAGCAAACAATTGGAATTCCCACTGTCCGCTTGCAACTTCTTGGTTAATACCTTCAAAGTTAAGACCAGCATCGATACAAAGATCGGCGTGCTCTTCAACAAATTGTCTTCCGTGTGTGTTTTTACCACCTACAGAGCAGTAGTACATACCTTGAGGACCTGGATATCCACCTACAGGGAAACCAAGAGGCAATTGAGTAGCTTTGTCCATAATGAAGTATTCCTGCTCAAAACCGAACCAGAAATCATCATCTTCATCATCAATCTGTGCGCGAGCGTTAGACGGGTGAGGAGTTCCGTCAGCGTTAAGAACTTCACACATTACAAGATACCCATCTCTACGAGCAGGATCTGGATATATAGCAACGGGCTTAAGCAAGCAATCTGAAGAACCACCTTCAGCCTGCTGGGTAGAAGAACCGTCAAATGACCAGGTAGAACAGTCTTCCAGCTTACCGCTGAAGTCTTCCTCGATCTTGGTTTTACTTCGTAAGTTGGCAGTTGGCGTATAGCCGTCAAGCCAGATATACTCTAATTTTGATTTGCCCATAATAAATTGGTTTTTAAATTTTTTGAATTAAACGAATGCAAATATAACATTTCTTTAATACCTAGTATTTTTCGAAAGGGGGGTGGGACTGTCTCATTAACGGAAAAAATTTAATAACCCCCTATAATTTTGGGGGTATATTGCGAAATCATATATTTTTGCAAGGTTGAATTTAGTATTTCATAAAAATAAGCCTATTATGAACACCCTACGTTTTTTTGCTTTAAAAGAGAGTTATAGCCGAAAATTAATACAAATGCCTGAAAATCAGCGTAGATCTGCTCTTTTTGGGAATAACGTTTTCGGGAAAAAAGCGATGCGTCAAGTGCTTTCTGCTGAAGCCTTTAAAGCTGTTGAAGATGCGATAAATACCGGGTCAAAAGTGGAACGCGCAATGGCCGATAGTATCGCTGCAGGTATGAAACAGTGGGCTCTTGAGCACGGGGCTACCCATTATACGCACTGGTTTCAGCCCCTTACCGGCGCAACTGCCGAGAAGCACGATGCGTTTTTTGAAACCGATCTTGATGGAAATGCTATGGAGAAATTTGACGGGGCTCAGCTGGTTCAGCAGGAACCTGATGCATCATCATTTCCACACGGGGGAATTCGAAATACTTTTGAAGCGCGGGGTTATACCGCCTGGGATCCATCCTCACCGGCATTTATATTAGACACCACGCTCTGTATTCCTACGGTTTTTGTTTCGTACACTGGTGAGGCTCTTGATAACAAAACACCTTTGTTGAGGGCGCTGGGTGCTATTGACAGCTCTGCGACCGCTGTTGCGCAATATTTCAATAAAAGCGTGAATAAAGTAACTGCAACATTAGGCTGGGAGCAGGAATATTTTTTAATTGATGCTGCCTTAGCTGCGTCAAGACCCGATATCATGCAAACTGGCAGGGCGATGTTGGGGCACGCACCAGCTAAAGGGCAGCAATTAGATGATCATTATTTTGGGTCTATTCCTACCCGTGCACTCAATTTTATGAAAGATCTGGAGCAGCAGTGTATGTTGTTGGGTATTCCGGTTAAAACCAGACATAATGAGGTTGCACCTAATCAGTTTGAGTTGGCACCGGTTTTTGAAGAAGCGAACCTTGCGGTAGATCACAACTCTTTAATTATGGATTTGATGGACCGTATTGCAGAGCGGCATCATCTCAAAGTGTTATTTCATGAGAAACCCTTTGCGGGTGTAAACGGAAGTGGAAAACATAATAACTGGTCGTTGATGACTGATAATGGAATCAATTTATTGAGTCCCGGTACAACTCCAACTAAAAACCTGCAGTTTCTTACCTTTTTCATAAATACCATCAAGGCGGTACAGGATAATGAAGAATTGCTAAGGGCTTCTGTGGCTTCGGCGGCTAATGATCATCGATTAGGTTCTAGCGAAGCTCCACCGGCAATCATGTCTGTTTTTATAGGGAAACAATTAACCAAAGTGCTTGATGAACTTGAGAAGGTAACCGACGGTAAACTTTCTCCTCAGGAAAAAACAGACCTTAAACTTAATGTGGTAGGTAAAATCCCTGAGATTTTATTGGACAATACCGATCGTAACCGTACCTCGCCATTTGCATTTACGGGTAATAAATTTGAATTCAGGGCAGTGGGTTCGACGACTAATTGCTCGCGTCCCATGGTAGTTTTGAACACAATTGTAGCACGGCAACTTTCAGCTTTTAAAAATGAGGTTGATGCACTTATAGATTCAAAAAACATGAAAAAGGATGATGCGATTTTCAATGTTTTGCGGGAATATATTAAAGCCTCTAAACGAATACGTTTTGAGGGGGATGGTTATAGTGAGAGTTGGCAGGCTGAAGCTAAAAAGCGAAAGTTGAGCAACAACAAAACCACGCCCGAAGCTTTAAACATACAGATTACAAAGCCGGTGATTAAGCTTTTTGAGGATACCGGGGTCATGAATGAGATTGAATTAAAAGCCCGTTATGAAATTGAGTTGGAAGAATATGTGAAACGCATTCAAATCGAAAGCAGAGTGCTTGGAAATATTGCCCAAAACCATATCATTCCTACAGCGATACGCTATCAAAATTTACTTATTAAGAATGTGAAGGGCCTTAAAGAGATTTTTGGTGCAGATTACAAAAAATTAGGGCAGGAGCAGCTAGTTCTTATTGAGAAAATTTCGGAATATATCAAGACCATAAATACGTTGACCTTCGAGATGATTGAAGCCCGAAAGGTGGCTAATATCGAGGAGGTTGCTAAGCGTGCTCTATCCTATACTAACACCGTTCTACCCTTTTTTGATCAAATTCGTTACGCTTCTGATAAGCTGGAGTTGCTTGTGGAAGATAAATTATGGCCGATAACCAAGAACCGGGAGTTATTGAACCTTAATTAATTGTATTCATAGGTTGAGCTCAGGTTATTATTTGGAAATGACTATTTTAACACTTACAACTCATGTAGCTTTATTCTTACAACTTTAATTTTGCCATAAAAAAGGGTGTTTTCCCCTTTAACCTATTAGCTCAATAGCAATGCGGTTTTGAGAGATACAACGTTTTCGTAATCAATGAGTTTCATCGAAAAGTTGATTTTCTATGAAATTAAGTGGTATAGTTTTTCATACTTTAGCGGTGCGTTGAAATAGAAAAAGCTTGATGAAATAAATTTCTTCGCCTCCCAACTTCCCCTAGTTGACTTTGATAATAAACGTTCTCCAACTTTGTTTATTTCACGGTCTTTAAATAGTATTTATTAACCATTCTATATATTATTAATTAAATTTTCTCTTATGAAAAAAGTTATTTTGTGCGCAGCAGCGCTTTTAATTGGAGCAGTTACATTTGCTCAATCAAACGAAAGTATCGTAAATCAAGCCGGTAATGGGAATGATGCGATGGTAACCCAAACAGGGTCAATAAACAAATCAAATGTAGATCAATCGGGGAGCGTTTCTCCAGGAGCTGTAGACAATGATGCTATTGTAGAGCAGACAGGTGTTAATAACAATTCTACAATCAGACAGAGACGTAACAGAAGTCTTGCCACCACCACACAAATAGGTAATGACAACCGTGCTTTTGTAACTCAATTAAGTAGTGATAATGAAAGCGATATCGATACTGAAGGTAACGGAAACAGAGCTACAGTTACTCAGTTAGGTGGAGATTTTAATGAGTCTGATATTGATCAGGTAGGTGATGGTAATATTGCTTTAAATTATCAACGAGGTGGCGGAAACGATGCTGTAATCTGGCAAGATGGAACCGGTAACGACGGAAATACAAACCAAAATGGTACGGACAACTCTTCTGAAATTTATCAGGATGGAATGGCTAACGTTGCAGATGTTGATCAAATAGGAAGCATGAACACATCTATGTCTACACAAAATGGAACAGCAAATACGTCAACTGTTATGCAGGACGGTGCGGATCATTGGAGCTCTGTAATGCAATCAGGTAATAACAATACCAGTACTGTGATGCAATCTGGTTTAGGTCATATAAGTACCGTTACCCAGATGGGAAGCTTTAATACTTCAACAGTAACTCAAAGCAACTAGTTTTTGATAAATCAAACAGCTTAAAAGCCGTCTACGTTATACTGGACGGCTTTTAGTCTCATAATTAGTATTCAGCTTTTTTTTATTTTATTCTCAAACTGTAAACGAGCAAATATGCATACTTTAAAATTTTGAGTTTAGAACTTATTAACAGGTTTGGCTAGTCGAAAATATTTGTATTTAAACGAATAAGAGCTTAAAGACACCTAGTTAATAGCTGTTTATCATTAATTTTAATCAGTAAGAAATTATCAGTTGAATTTTTTCAAACATCTTTCTCTCCGCTTAATTAAACAACTGTTTTATTTTAATAACTCAGATAAACCAAATAAGTATTTATTAACCATTCTATATATTATTAATTAAATTTTTCTATTATGAAAAAAGTTATTTTATGCGCTAGCGCGCTAATGTTGGGAGCAGCAGCTTTCGCACAATCAAATGAAAGTGATGTGTCACAAACGGGTAACGACAACCTATCGGCTGTCTCTCAAGTTGGAGCAGACAACCTTTCGGGTGTAACTCAAACCGGGGACGACAACGACTCAGATGTTATGCAAGACGGTACTATTAACAGATCTTCTGTTAATCAATTAGGAGATGCCAATACAAGTGTTGTAAGTTCAACAGGAAGACTTAATTCTTCTCAGGTTCAACAAGTATATAACGGTAACGACAGTGAGGTAACTCAAAACGGATCTCAAAACGGGTCTAGAGTTTTACAGGGATTTGTAAACAGCGGAGGTACTGTATCGCGTGTAGGAAATTTTAATACAAGTACTGTATCTCAGGATGGTTTTAGAAACTCATCTTTAGTTAGACAACAAGCATTATCATCAGATCCAAGTGAATACAATGTATCTAGTGTGGATCAGATAGGTGACCTTAATAATAGTACTGTTGATCAAATTGGAGATTATAATGTCTCTGATGTTGATCAAGCAGGTGTTAGCCATCTTTCTATTGTATCACAAACTGGTAGCGATAATGATGCAGACGTAGATCAATTTGCTGCGTCAAATATTGCTGAAATTACTCAAAATGGAAATCTTAACACTGCTAGTATTTTGCAAAACAGAAGTGGTGATGTAGTTGCTACTAATCAAGCTTACCAGACGCAAATTGGGAATAGCAATACTGCTGACATAGTACAAGATTCACCATTCGCTAACGGAGCTGGTCAAGGAACGTTAAATTCTATTGCTACACAAATGCAGCATGGTGACTTTAATACTGCAACAATAACACAGGCAAACAGCAACCATACAGCTTCACAAACACAGGTAGGTGATTCTAATATTGCTGATGATCTGCAAAAAGGTGCCTCTCAGACCTCAACAGTTATGCAGGTAGGTGATAGCAACGAAAGTTATACTGTACAAAACGGTTTTGGTCATATTTCGGAAGTAACACAAACTGGTGTTTCTAACCTTAGTACTGTTAATCAAACTGGTGGTGCATCTCAGTCTTATGTGATTCAAGGTGGTGATGCAAATGACAGCTGGGTTATGCAATCTGGTAATATGCAGATGAGTACCGTAACTCAAATGGGTAATATGAATACATCGACAGTTACTCAAACTAACTAATCTTGTTTTTTATAAAATTTGAAGAAGGCTTACGACATTCTCGTAAGCCTTTTTATTTTGATTTTTTAGGTATAAAAAGTTTGTTTTATAAGGGTGTTTTTAATGCCTTAACTATTTTGTATAAAATAGACTTTTAGCGATTAGTATACATACTTCGAAGATATTCGTATTTAAACGAATAAGATATTTAAGGAGCTTTAGCTTATTAGTTTTTACCTATTTTTATTTTGTTAGAATGCTCCCCTCGAAGTAGTCTTTTTAACATTTTCTCCCCTTAAATCAATGCCTGTTGCATTTTAATATTTCAGGTATTTCAAATAAGAATTTATTAACCATTCTATATATTATTAATTAAATTTTTCTATTATGAAAAAAATTATTTTATGCGCTAGCGCGCTAATGTTAGGCTCCTTAGCCTTTGCTCAAAGCAACGAAAATGTTATTTCACAAAACGGGTCTGGAAATTCGAGTACAGTAGATCAAACCGGAATGACTAACAGATCTGTTACTCGTATTTTTGGTGACACCAATAACACTACTCTTGATCAGGATGGTGTTAGTAATAATTCTGTAGTAGAAATTGCTGGTAATAGCAGTACAGATAATACTTCTGATGTTATTCAGGACGGTACGCAAAACAACATTTTAGTTGATGTTTCAGGAGATAGAAATATGGTCACTGTAGAACAGGTTGGAGATCGCAACAATCAAGGCGATAGCTTTCTACCTGGAGAAGGTGTTAATATCACTGGTGACGATAATGAGGCGGAACTTTATCAATTAGGAAATGATAATGACGGATTCATAAGACAAACAGGTGATGAGAATTATGCCGGTATTAGTCAGTTCGGGACAGATAACCTCGCTAATATTATCCAGGAAGGAGATGGCAACGAAGCAACTACCGAACAAGGTGGAGTTTCTGGCTCTTCATTTGCATCTCGAGGAGGTACTTCTCTGCAAGAGCAAATGGGTAATGATAACAGTGCTTATGCTGCCATGGAAGAAGATATGAATGAAATCTATCAGGGTCAGCAAGGTAACGGTAACGAAGCCTCTGCTATCCAGAATATATTATCTTTTGGTGGAAATAACGTTGCAAGTCAAACCCAAATTGGCGATAATAACAGTGCTGAAATTTTACAGGAGGGCTCTTTTAACGTGGCTACTGAAATGCAGTCTGGAGATGATAATATTTCTTTTACTCAGCAAATTGGTACTTATAATACAAGTACAGTGATGCAAGGGGGTAACTCAAATATTAGCTCAGTTATTCAGAGTGGAGGAAGTCACATAAGTACAGTTACCCAAATGGGTATGGGTAATTCTTCTAGCGTTACTCAATCAAACTAATCTGATTAAGTTATAAAATTAAAGGCAGTATGGATTATCACTTGATAGTAAGTCTAAATTCGTACTGCTTTTAGTTTTAAATAAAATTAGAGTACAGTTATAAAACATTATTGATGTCTTGATGATTTTTATCTTGACTAATTGAATTTTTTGTAAAAAATTTCAATATCTTGAAGGGTATTGGGTTTCTTTGCTAATGAAAAATAAATAATTATGAAAACAGCTTTTAAAAGTATAGTTGCGATATCGATTTTTATGATATCTTTTGTTGGTTTTGGACAAGAGCTGGAAGAGGCAGTTATTTATCAAATCAATAATCCTTCAATAAAACAACTGCAATTGCCAGCAGCACAAACAGAAAATTCCAGCATTTTCATTGTCCAGGTGGGAACGGACAATTTAATAGAAACTTCGGCAAATTCCCCCAATGTTGAACTTGCGCTAAATCAAAATGGTTCAAATAATGTTATTCGAATGATTGATAGCGCTGATAAAATAAATGTTTCGGTTATTCAAAATGGCAATCAAAATACACTTACTAAATACAATTTTTTTAGTAATACTCTTGTAAACAGCACATTTATTCAAAATGGAAATAATCAGGATATCAATGTCTTTGGAGAGAACTCAATTTCAGAGACTATGAAAATTACGATGACAGGTGATGGTCAAAGCCTAATAGTACGAAACTTCAACTAATCTTTCTTTGACAGATGAACCCCAATCGGCTATTGTTTCTTCTTGTTTTATTAGTTACCACAGTTGTCAATGGGCAATTTTATAATAAAGAGGTTTCAGGTGAAATTGATCTAACTGAAGAAAACCAAATGTTTGTTTTTAAGGGATTAATATCAAATAAAACCCCAATTAATACCAGTATACAATATAAATTTTCAATTATTTATCCGCAAAGCGGAGATGATGAGTTGCAAAAAGAAGAAACCGAAGGTCGTCTTGTATTAGATCCTAATGAACGAATAGAAGTATTATCTGAATCTATTCAAGCTGATGAGAATTTAAATGTAATAATACTTTTTCTGGTGTATGATACAGATGGTAACCTTGTCGGAAAAGATCGCAAGGTTATTAAGAATGGATTATTTGTCGGGGATGAAACGCCTGTTTCTGTAATTCAGCCTGACTCCAATTTGGATGTTGCAAAATCAAAAGAGGATGGTCTTGTTCTAAAAGGTATCGTAGTGGAAGATACCAAAACAAAGCCTGGAAGTGACTTTTATAAGGAGTTTTATTCCAATTATCTTTCAAAAAATATAAACGGTGAAGAGATTGTTACCATCAAAGAAGTCCTTGCTTTAGGGCGCAATACAAAAATTGAAGTATATGTTGCAGAGAAAAAGGTTTTTGAATTTTTTATCAGACCTGCTTCAGAATACTTAAAACAAATGTCGCAGTATTCAATTATGCAAGTTATGCGGCAACTTGACTTTAACAATAAAAACCAAAATACAGTACAACGATATTAATGTTATGAAGCAATTACTACTTTTAGCAACTGTTCTACTTGCCGGAACTTTGGGTTATGGGCAACAACTTACCTATCAACCAAAAAATCCCAATTTCGGGGGTGAAACGTTCAATTATCAATGGTTATTAAGTTCTGCAAACGCCCAAAATTCATTTACCGATCCCAGAGATGATAATGATCGTTTTGGTAGGCAATCAGAACTTGAACAATTTGCGAATAACCTAAACAGACAACTTTTAAGTCAAATTTCCCGTGGTTTATTTGCTTCGCAAATTGGAGAAGGTCTTGAAGCCGGTACCTATAATTTTGGTTCTCTTGCTCTTGAGGTATACGATTCTCAGGAAGGCTTAGTCATCAATATTTTAGATACTAATACCGGAGAGCAGACCCAAATCATTGTACCAAATCAATAATGTGATGAATTTAAAAAGAGTCGTTACACACCTGGCGTGTGGCTTTTTGTTTGCTTCCTGCGGAGCTTATTTTAATCAGCCTATAATGAACCAGAGTGCTCGTACGGGTGAAATATCGGGCTATAGTACAAAGCTTGTTGAATTTCCTGAACCTGCAGAACCTATAGTTGCGGGAGTTTACAATTTCAAAGATCAAACCGGGCAGTATAAAAATGTCGAAAACGGAAGTACGTTTAGTACAGCCGTGTCTCAGGGAGCTACTACAATGCTTATAAAGGCTTTAGAAGATTCCAAATGGTTTACACCAATAGAGCGTGAAAATCTGGGTAATCTTTTAAATGAGCGTAATATTATTAGATCAACCCGGGATGAATATCGAAAAAATAGTAATCCAAATGAACCAAATCTTCCGCCCTTGTTATATGCCGGGGTACTTTTAGAAGGAGGTATCATAAGTTATGATTCAAATATTATAACAGGAGGTCTTGGAGCCAGATATTTTGGGGTGGGTGGTTCAACCCAATACCGTCAGGATAGGATAACCGTTTATTTAAGAGCAGTATCTACGTCGAGCGGAAAGGTTCTTAAGACCGTTTATATATCTAAAACAATCCTTTCGCAGGCTATTGATGCAAGTTTATTCCGTTATGTAAACTTTCAACGATTGTTGGAAGTAGAAACAGGGTATACTAAAAACGAACCGGTGCAATTAGCAATGAAAGAGGCGATAGAGAAAGCTGTTCACGCGCTTATTGTTGAAGGTATAGAAGATAGATTGTGGTCAACTAAATCGGGTAACGAACTAAATGATAAATTGGTACAGGAATATCAGGAAGAAAAAAAATTAGAAGAATCAACCCGCCTTTATGAACGTGAATTCTTTGATCAGACTCTAAAAAATTCTTTTACACTTGATTTAGGAGGAGCACTTTATAAAGGAGATTATGGTAATGGTGAAGTTACTCCTTTAATACGACTGGGATACAGTACTGCGTTGACTGATTTTATGTCAGTGGGTGTAAAAGGAGGACTCTTCAATCTTAAGGGTGGAAGAGCCTATGATGAAACCTTTGGACATCTTGATTTAAATCTGGAATTTAATCTGTTAAAAAACGATACGTTTGCCCCGTTTGTATACGCTGGCGGTGGGTTGCTGGCTCAAATAGGGAGTGATGAATCTTCGAGTGTTGATACTTCTCAGGCCGAAGGTAAAATACAATATGGCGTTGGAGTAAATTACCATCTCAGTAAAAAGTTCAGTATGCGCTTGTGGGCTGAACACAATATTCCATTTTCAGACAAATTGGATGGGATAGAAAGTGGTAAGTATACAGATTTCTACTATAATTTTGGTTTAGGTCTGCAGTACCATTTTAATTTCAGTTCAAAATCAAAAAGCACAGATAAACCTTTAGAAAATTAATGGGGATGAAAATTAAAAATATCGTATACTGTTTCGTATTGATTCTGGCAATTTCCTGTACCGAAGATCCAATTAGTGATTTTGGGACAGGTACTATTACAGGGAAGGTAGTCACCGAAGGTGAAAATTTGCCTCTTGAAAATGTAAAAATTAGTTCAAACCCGGTTTCAAATACGGTTTTTACAGATGCCGATGGGAATTTTACAATAAATGATGTCGAAGCGGGGCAATATTCTGTTCAGGCTGAATTAGATGGTTATGTAACAGCATTTGAGGCATCACAGGTCGAAGAAGGAAGGGTAAATAATATTGTTTTTGAGCTTGAAGTTAGTACTGTAAATAACGAAGCACCAATGGCTCCCGAGCTGGTGAGTCCAGCTGATAATAGTGTGGACTTGCAATCCGAAGTGACTTTTATTTGGACTTCTGGCGCAAATGACGATGATGACCTCAAGTATGTTTTAGAATTACGTAATGTAAATCAAAGCTCGACTGAACGCTATGAGAATTTGACAGATACTACATTTACCGTTTCAGATTTAGATAGGGCAACTTCTTATGTTTGGCAGGTTATAGTTTCTGATGAAATCAATGACCCTGTTCGAAGTGAGACTTCTCAATTCTCAACTGAGGGTTATACCGCTAAAGATTATCACTTCACAAGAATTATAAACTCAAATGCTGTTATTTTCTCTTCAAATGAGGATGGCTCAGAACAGGTCGCTTTAACTGATTTGGATCAAAATAGTTTTAGACCGAGAAAGAATGCTGAAGTAAGTAAGATTGCCTTTTTAAGAACAGTAGGAGGTAGTACGCATCTTTTTACTATGAATCTTGATGGTTCAGAACAAAAGCAGCTGACTCAGGATGTACCCATCAATGGTTTTAGAATAAGTGATCTGGATTTTACCTGGGCACAAAATGGAAGTAAGTTATACTATCCTCATTTCGATAAATTATACAGTATAAATTTTGACGGATCAGGAAGAACCCTGATTTATGAAACGGCTGATGGTTCTTTTATAAGTGAGGTGGCGGCAACCGATTTTGACGACAATCTAATCGTTTTAAAAACAAATAATAATCAAGGTTACGATGCCCGGATTTTTACAGTAAATCTTAGTTCACAAACCGTTGGCGATATTATCCTTGAAAACCAGCCTGGCGCTGCTGGAGGGCTTGATATTGATGCCAATGCTGAAAGGGTGATTTTTTCAAGAGATGTTTCAGGATCTCAAAATGATAGTTACAGAATCTTTAGAAGCCGTCTCTTCGTTTATGACCTCAATTCTAAAGTGAGTAGTCAGATAGTAGAAAATACACCATCAGGTAAAAATGACCTTGACCCTAGCTTTTCACCAACTGAAGGGGCTGTGATATTCACAAGGGTTTCTAATAATGTAGGGGCAGTCCCTGAGGTATTTAAAGTTGAGTTTACCTCTTCAGGTACTAATGCTGTGCAATTATTATTTACAAATGCAGCTATGCCAGACTGGGAGTAATAACCGTTTAGAATACATTTTAAAAACGTCCTGAAATTTCAGGACGTTTTTATTTCTTACTTTTGCAAAATAGCCATAAAAAATGAGTGAAGAGATTTCAAAACGTTATGCCCAGCGCGGGGTATCTGCTGGTAAAGAAGAAGTTCATAAAGCCATAAAAAATGTAGATAAGGGTTTATTCCCTAAAGCTTTTTGTAAAATAGTGCCCGATTATCTTACCAGCAGCGATGAGCACTGCCTTGTGATGCATGCTGATGGGGCCGGTACTAAATCTTCACTCGCTTATATGTATTGGAAGGAAACCGGTGATCTTTCGGTTTGGAAAGGTATCGCTCAGGATGCATTGATAATGAACGTAGATGACCTGCTCTGTGTGGGAGCTACAGATAATATTTTGCTTTCTTCAACCATTGGTAGAAATAAAAACCTCATTACTGGTGAAGTCATTTCAGCAATAATTAACGGGACCGAAGAGCTTATAGCAGATCTTGCAAAACATGGTGTGACTATCAAAAGCACCGGAGGTGAGACCGCAGATGTGGGGGATTTAGTTCGCACCATAATTGTAGACTCTACTGTAACAGCCCGAATGAAAAGGGCAGATGTCGTTGATAATTCAAGAATTAAGGACGGAGACGTGATTGTTGGCCTCGCGAGCTACGGGCAGGCAAGTTATGAAACCGAATACAATGGCGGTATGGGAAGCAACGGCCTTACCTCGGCGCGTCACGATGTTTTTAGTAAGTATTTAGCTGAAAAATATCCTGAAAGCTTTGATGCTTCGGTACCTGATGATCTGGTATATAGCGGTTCAAAAAAACTTACAGACGCGGTTGATAACAGCCCGCTTGATGCCGGTAAGCTGGTTTTATCACCTACACGTACCTATGCTCCGGTAATTAAAAGAATTCTTGAAGAAGTTGATAGAAACATGCTGCATGGAATGATACATTGTAGCGGGGGAGCGCAAACAAAAATCCTACACTTTATTGATAATCTGCATATTGTAAAGGATAATATGTTTGAGCTGCCACCACTTTTCAAACTTATTCAGAAAGAAAGTAATACAGATTGGCGTGAGATGTATCAGGTATTTAATATGGGGCACCGCATGGAGCTTTATGTTGATCCCAAACTGGCAGATCAGATAGTCCAAATTTCAGAGAGTTTCAATATTCCCGCTCAGGTTATTGGCAGGGTTGAGGCATCTGAAGAAAAACGTTTGACAATTAAAAGTACTTTTGGAACGTTTACCTATTAGAATCTTATAATGTACCTATTTTGAAGCAGTTATCTTTTTATTTAGTTCTTTGTTTAATTTTTTTATCAGGTGGAATCTCTGCCCAACACGTAGCTTTTCCATTACCTATAAAGAAAAGTGTAATCAAAAAGTTAAACGAGCAACTTAATAAGAAAGAAGAGACCAATTGGGTTAAAAAAAACCAGGCAGGTGTTGATTTAAGCGAAGTGGCATTTGTCAATTGGAATTCTGGGGGTACTAATTCATTTTCTGGGCTTGCTGAGGTCAAATTAGAGCGTAATTACGCCGATAATCAAACCAAATGGCGAAATAAATTTGTTGGGCGCTATGGGATCAATAGTCAGGAAGGCCGGGAAATTCGAAAAACAGACGACCAACTCGAGGTAACTTCAGATTTTGGTTATCGCCGTGATACTATTTCTAACTGGTATTATTCGGCAAAATTTAGATTTGCTTCTCAATTCACAAATGGTTATAAATATCCTGATAATAAAACTCCCATATCGCAATTTATGGCACCTGGTTATGTCTTTCTGGGTATAGGAAGTGAATATGGTAAACGGATGGATAATCTTTCCATCTATGCTTCGCCGCTTACCTATAAGTCCACTTTTGTTCTTGATCAGCGCTTGGCTAATAATGGGGCATTTGGTGTAGAACCCGCTGTGAAAGATGCAGATGGAAACATTATCAAAGAAGGGGAGAACGTTAATAGTGAACTTGGAATTCTTTTACAAAGTATATGGAAAGCAAGGCTTATGGAGAACATAAACTTCACTAATTCGGTTAATCTTTATACTGATTACCTGAATAGTTTTGGGAATATTGATATTGACTGGGAACTCAATTTGAACTTTAAAGTGAATAGCTTTGTCCTTGCCAAATTAGGTTCTCATCTGCGGTATGATAATGATATTAAAATTACCGAAACCGATGTTGATGGTGATAAAATGGTTACTGGAGCCCGTGTTCAGTGGAAGCAGCAATTAGGAATAGGCGTAATTGTTGATTTTTAATTTTTTCTGTTTTTTCAAAACCATTTAAGACCCTTTTACGTATATTATACTTGTAACAACTGTCAATACCTGCAAATCAACATGTTATCTGTAAATGTCCCTAGATCACGTACCGCATTCTATATTTTTCTTGCTTTAATTTTAGTATTCAATATCGGAGTAATTGCGCTTTTTGATCTTGAAACTAGCCGCTTTACCAGACTTGCCACGGTCTTTGCCTTTTGTGTTTATTATAGCGTAAACAAAAAAATATTGAACATCTGGACGGTCTCGGCATTGACGCTTTTATTTATTAGGGATATATTCTTTCAATTTTACGAGCAGGGATGGGGATATAAGTTTTATTTAATCTTTGGCACCCTGTTTTATTTGACCGTTGTGTTTGAACGTTTACCTAAGTTCTCTGAATTAAAGTTTAAGCCCGGCGTTGTTCTGGTGACCAGTCTTTTAGTTGCGTTAAATACCTATACGTTGTATATCATCATGAATATGCAGATGGTAACTTATACCTTCCATGATAATTTAGAACCCATTTTGTTCTACATATATGGAGCGGCAATGATGGTTTTGGGTGTGCAGGCTATTTTATATAATAATAAGTATAACAGCAACCGCTCTTTGTTATACATCTTCTTTGCTTTTGGGTTTATCTTTTCTGATATCGCTGCATTATTTGCCTATTACTTTGAGTTTGATTTGTTTTATTTCTTTGATCGCTTTTTCTTTATCGTAGCTACTGGCTTGTTAGTGAAATATGGCCTTAATTTCGAAAGTGTAAAAGAAGAATATTTTCAATACGAAATGATCGACAAGAAGCTTTAATTTTAAAGCTTTAAAACAGCTATCTATTTTTAAAAACTATGAAAAATTTACTGGGTATAGGGTCACGTATAAAGCATGCAGACCTTGGCAGCGGAGTGGTAACTAATGTTACATCTAAACATTACTGGGTAACCTTTATTGACAGTGGTCTTGAAACTTTAGATTTAGATGAAGATTTTGAAGTTATCGAAGCAGTAGAAGATGAGGTTGATACGATAAGTTTTTACGAGGTTGAACGTACCCTTCGCGAGATGCTTAAACACTACTCAGACATTTCTGAAATCGTGCCTATTGCAGACAAATATAAGGGAGGTACACTGATCCTGAGTCCCGCAGATCCAAATCTGTCTCAAAAGGAAATACCCATTGATACGTTTTTTCATAAAATTGTTATGGTTCGTGACCGAATTCGGGTAATGGAGCAAAAAATAAACTCCAGTAAAAATCTTGATGATCAGGAGAAAATTGATTTACAGCAGTATATAACCCGCATTTACGGTAGTCTGACTACATTTAATGTACTCTTCAAAAACAGCTCGCAAAACTTTAAGGGAGAGGGCAAAGGCAATTAATTATCCTTTTGAAGAATCTTTTAGGCAGAACACCTCTTTTAGCTCGGTTTCAACGGGAGAATTGTCTGGATGTGTTTCCATAATATCAGCCATATAAGACCACCATTTCTTTACTATAGGATCTCCAGGTAAGTCATAAGTAGCGTGACTTGCTTTTAGTTTCTGAAATGCAAACAAGGTTCCGGTTTCTTCATTTAAGTAAATATAGTACTCCTCAATTCCAGATTCGCTGAGTAGCTTTTGGAGTTCGGGCCAAATGTTGTCGTGACGACGTTTATACTCTTTTTCAAAACCCGGCTTGAGTTGCATAGTGAAGCAATGTGTAGTCATAACTATTTATTTGGGCAATTCTTTGTTGATTGCCGGTGAATCTTTGGCAAATTCCATTTTCAGTATTTGCAGAAGTTCCTGAAACTTTTCCTTCTCTTCCTGCACAAGATTATTTACTTCAGTAGGATCGGTTTCAATATTGAATAATTCGTATTCCGGATTTGAATTTTTGTACCTGCTTCGTATTAGTTTAAAAGGGTATACAATAACAGACTCTTGTAAGTGACCCCGAATATATACGGGTTCGACTCTATTTATTTTTTTAGGATTCAGCAAATACGTGATATTTTCTCCTTCAACAGAGGGAGGAATGGTTGCGGCATTAGCCCAATTTAGAAAGGTCGGCATCCAGTCTATAACTGTGGTGACATTATTTGTAGCTCCGCTTTCAATTTGTTTGGGATAAGAAATAAAGGCAGGTACGCGTATCGCTCCCTCGTAGTTGGTAGTTTTAAAATCTCTAAGGGGTTTATTACTTCCTAACGAATAATTGGGGTCAAATTTGCCTGAATATTGTGAGGTTGGTATCCATTCCTCCTGAGCGCCATTATCACTAAAAAAAAGTATGATAGTATTGTTTGAGAGCTGTTTAGCTTTTAGTGCCTGAAGAATTTTATGAATACCTGCATCCATATGAGACATTGCTGCTGCGTAGGCCTTTCGTGAGGAGTCTTTAATGGTGTCATATCGGCTGAGCCACGTTTCAGGTTCCTGCAATGGGATATGTGGTGCGCTGTATGCTATTTGAACATAAAACGGAGAATTTTTGAACTCTCTTTTAGCAAGGTAATCTACTGCTTCTTGAGTTAGCAAATCAGTAACGTGGCCTTTTTCGTCTATAAATTGACCATTTCTGTGCCAGGTACTATCACCATTTTTATAGGTATGTGCGTACTGATCTAACTGACAGTGTAAAAAACCGTACGAATAATCAAAACCATAAGCTTCAGGACCGTTTTCAGGTTTTAAGCCCAGATGCCATTTGCCAATTAAGGCAGTTTGGTAGTTTAGTTTTTTTAGCGCCTGCGGAAGGGTCACGATGCTATCGGGTAGCTTGAGTTCGCTTTTATCGCTTATAGGTGCCAGGATACCCATTCGGCTTGCAGGTCTTCCGGTGAGGAAACTTGCACGGGCAGGGGAGCAGGTGGGATATGTATAAAATCGATTTAATATAAGTCCATTATTGGCCAGGCTGTCCAGTGTTGGCGTTTGTATTTCCGAACAATGAAAGCTGAAATCATTCCAGCCGGCATCATCGGCAATGATGATCAAAAAATTGGGGCTTTCTCTCTGGTGCTGATCTTCAGCCGTTTTTTTGTTTGAATTTTGGCAGGATACAGTAGGACCAAATAATAATGCTAAGGCTATTAACCTTAGCATTATTTTGAAATTTAATTGAATTCTAAACACCACAATTATTCCTCTTCATTCCAAACAAAGGGTAAATACCAATTCTCACGAACCATCAGTTTTGTACGTACAGATTCTGCCTGAGCGTTTCCTTCAGCATTTAGCTTTTCGTAGATGCGGTCTGCAAGGAAGGAGGGATCGTTTCTTCTAATAGCAATACGAACCAGATCACCCCAGCGGTTACCTTCGTAGGCCAGTTCTAAAGCAGCTTCTTCAATAAGGTTGTTCTCAATAGAAATGACACTGTCTCCAAGAACTTCTGCTCGTTCTACATAGGCCCTGCCACGAATTCCTCCATTTCTATGCCAGTCTGCCCTAAATCTGGGAAAGTCACCGGCACGCGCATCAAAATTATAGGGGAAAGGCTCAAACGTTTGTTCGATATCTGTCTTGTCTGTTATCCCGGGCACCGTGTATTCGCTCTGAATACCGAAGTTTAAAAGAGCGTCAGCAATACGACTTTGATTATCACGATTTGCAGCTTCGGCATAGCGTAGATGTAATTTTGCTGCTCTGTACAAAAACCACTCGCCATCCGTTTGAAAAAGATCTATGGGCATTTGAGTAATAGGATCTAAAAATTTATAGAGGTATTTCATAATGACCTCATCGCCACCTATCACATTATAACTAAAGCGTTTTCCGCGTGCGTCATAGGGGAACCCGTTACGTTGTGTTTGCTCTTCCCATAGCGAAATTGCACGCTGAGAAGGCTTGACCAGATAGTCCCCGCCCTGATTTGAAAACAAATTGATAAATGGATTTTTGGGAGCAAAATTACTGTCAAAAGGTAACGACCAAATCCATTCAGTATTCCACAATACATCACGATCTCTGGCAAATATGGAACGCCAACCCTGTGTATTATTATCGATCAAGGCTAATCTGTCCTGTTCTCTAAAACGGAGGTAACCAACGGCCAAGTCATTATTTGATGCCACCTCTGCAAATTTTACACGATAGGTATCAAACCGCTCTGAATCATTACCACTCATTGTACCGGTCTCCATCACATTTTTATAGTGAATGGCTGCCTGTGTGTAATTATTGTCCCATAGGTGTAAATCTCCCAGAAGACATTCTTTATTAATAAAAAACTTGGCGGTATTGTAACCATCTACATTAATCACTAGAGAGCTGTCTGCACCATAAGGACTGGTATAACTTAAGCCCTCAGTAAAAGCCACGAGCTCATCAATTAATTCTTCAAAAGTAATACGAGGATATATTGCGGTTTGTTTTACATCGTCGAGGTTTTCAATGGGTTCTGTAATGTAGGGTACGCTACCGTAGTGAATTCCCAATTGAAGATATACCCACGACCTTAATGCACCTATATCTGCATAACGCTGGTTGTATTCGGTTTGGGTAAACTTTTTATCAGCCAACATAATATCAAAATTTTTAAGATTGTCATTACAGTTTTGAATGACCTCATAAAAATCTTTTGGGTTTGCAAAACGGTTGTCTGCTGTAACCGAATGTTCAGAAAGTGCGATCATTTCGGGATCAGAATTGCGCGTGGTAGCCATTAAATCTGCACGCAATTCATTAAGCAATACGTGTTTTTCAGCCAGTTGCATAAACTTTCCGTAGGTGCCAATAATAGCAGCGTCTGCATCAAAGACATCCCGATAAACCTGATCTGAATTTAATTTATCCTGTGGTTCTACATCTAAGTATTCCTGGCAAGAGCTCACGCTTAGGGCTAAGGCAAGTCCTGCAAGTACAAGTTTCTTTTTATTAGTAAGTATGAAGGTTTTCATAAGTATAGCACTAGATGATTTTTAATAGATTACAAGCCCAGACGTAAGCCCAGCTGCATTGTGGTAAATTGAGGCATAAGCCCCAGGTCTGCACCCTGGCCAAAAATGGATGAGGTTGCACTAAACTCGGGGTCGTATCCTAAATAATTTGTAAAAGTCAGGAGGTTATTTGCGGTGGCATAAACCTGTATGGCTTTGATGTACTGCAATTGGGTAGGAATGTCGTAAGACAGCACTAAGGTTTTTAGTCTTAAGTAGGAACCATCTTCAATCCACCGGTCTGAAAACGAGGCATTGCCTAGCGGGTCTCCCCAGGTGGCACGAGGTATGCTGGTTTGTTGCCCTTCTGCTACCCATCGGTTTAGTACGGCAATACTTTGATTTTCATAACCACTCATACCCTCCAGATTGTATCGAACTCCATTATATAAATCATTACCAACAGAGAAGTAGAATAAGGCAGACAAACTGAGTCTTTTATAATTCAATTTAGCATTGAAGCTTCCAGTTAGATCAGGATTTGGATTACCAATTACGCTTCGGTCCCGGTCGTCAATAATTTTATCGCCATTGAGATCTTCAAATCGAATATCTCCACCTTCAAAGGGTAGTAGATTTCCATTACCTAAAGGTCTGCTAAGCCCTTCGGCATTTGCTTCAGCAGTGGTTGCATAAACACCATTTGTTTTAAAGCCGTAGAATAAATTTGCATCTTGCCCCTCGTGAGTAATATAGGTGGCGCCACCAAATTCAGAAATTATGGGCTCACCGGGTAAACGGGTAACTTCATTTACATAACGAGAGAGATTTAACCCAACGTCTAATCCAAAATCTGATGTTTTAATAAGTCTACTGTTTAAGCTCAGGTCATAACCCTGAGTTTGCATTGAGCCACTGTTAGTCACTATGTAATCAAAACCGGTTGTCGTCGTAGTAGACTCATAGGTAATCATATCTTCTGTGTTATTTTGGTACACGTCAAATGAAACATTAAGACGATCCTTAAGAAGAGAAAGGTCTACACCCATATTGAGTTTTGATACGGTCTCCCATTTCAATTCGGGATTGCCAATATTATCACGTACAAGCCCCTGAACGCCCAGAAGATTTTGAGATACATACAGTTGCTGAGCGGTGTAGTTACCAATGTCATCATTACCACTCACACCATAACTTGCACGAAGCTTGAGGAAATTAATGGCTTCAGAATTTCTTAAAAAGTCTTCTGAAGAAACGATCCAGGCACCAGATATAGAGCCTAAAGCGGAGTAATAGGAATCCCCCAAGGCAAAACCACCCTGCTGAATACTGTTGCCAAAGCGGCTTGAACCATCTACGGCGGCGTTAAGCGTCAGATAGTACTTATTGAGGTAATTGTAATCCGCGTTTAAATAGCCATTAATCCAGTTCCATTCTCCAAGTGAACCGCCTACAAAACGCAACAAATTGCTCCCGGAACCTACACTGGTAAAGTCATCTGTTGCTGAATTATATCCCAGTCCCAAGTCACTTTCAGAATCATTACTTTGACTGCGGAAGCCCAGACGAAAATCAAAAAAGTTTTTATTACCCAACTGTTTGCTGTAGTTGAGCCAGGTGTCTGTATAAATCGAATAAAGGCGTTGTACCTCGCTACCACTACGGTTATTACCTATCGCAGTAGGTAATACAATATCCGCAACTCCAAAATCTGGAATAAAGAAGGTTTCACGCTCCTTATTTAAGGTAAGCCCAAGAATGCTATTGAGGCTAAAGTTAGGGTTGAAAACATACTGGAAATGTAGATTTCCAAAGAAGCGGTAGTTCTTATTAACTCCAATTCCATTTTCGAGTAAAGCAACGGGATTACTTACGCCAAAAATATCGACGTCAGCAAGGTTGGGGGAAACATCTCCCGCAGCATCAATGGCATTAACGGCTAAAAATGGAGATTTTGTAAGAGCTAAATAGAAAGGACTTGTTTTATAGGCAAGACCCTGATCTCTTAGATTTTCGGTATTGTGGATAAACGAAAGATTAGCGTCAACAGATAATTTTTCAGTTAATCGTAATGATGCATTAAGGCGGGTGCTGTAACGCTCCATGCTTGAGTACGAAGTTACCCCTTCATTATTAAGATACCCTACAGATAAACCGTATTTGGCTATGTCATCCCCTCCTTTAATTCTCAAATAATAGTTTTGATTTGTAGTAGTTCTAAATATTTTATCCTGCCAGTTGGTAGTGTTATTATAGGTAAAGTACTCTCCATTTGCACGATTATCTGACACCCAGGGTTGAGCTGCAATTTGAGACTGACTGTCGCCGCGTGATGAGACCAGTTGTGTTAAATAGGTACGGTATTGTCCTGCTCTTAAAACCGGTAACTGTTCGGGTTTTTGATTCATTCCCCCGTACATCGTAAAATCAATTTTTGTTGTTAACTCATCGGGTCTTGTAGTTGTAATGATGATTACCCCGTTTGCTCCTTTGGTTCCATAGAGCGAAGAACCGTCTTTAAGAATGGTCACATCTTCAATATCCTTTACATCAAGCATTGCTAATGGTGAAGAAGCATTGTATTGTAATATACCTGAACCGTAATCTTCATCGTCATAAATCATCCCGTCTACTATTAGAAGGGGTTTGTTTGTGGCGTAAAGTGAATTAAACCCCCTGATGTTTAAATAGGCTCCTGCCCCGGGAACTCCTGATTTTCTAACGCTGTTGAGGCCGGCAACCTTTCCCTGAAGAAAGTCTCCTGCAGACTCATTAATGGGATTACCCCATTGTGTTGCTTCAAAGTCAACTACACTGGCAGCTTTGGGATTAGAATACTGTAATTTTTCACCTGAAGGCAATTGTGCCAGCTCATAAAATTGGGAGTAATGCGCTTCAAAAAGCAGTATTTCCAATTCGGTGTTAGTAGAAGTAACCGGTACAACTTTAGTCTGATAGCCCTGACCACTTATACTAAGCAAGGCGTTTAAATTGGGTACTTTTATACTAAAGCTTCCATCTTCATTACTAATAGCAGCAGAGAAGTTTTCAACGGTAATATTAATTCCGCTTATGCTTTCTCCTGTTGTTGCATCTTTAATATAGCCTTTTACCTCTATGCCTTCTTTATTCTGAATAGCAGTTGAGTCAACAGTTTCCTGAGCATAAAGCCCTCCGTGCAATGCAACGCAAAAAAGCAGGCCAAGAAAACAGTTTAGTTGTAATTTTTTGAGCATAACTATTGGTTTAAAAGACTTTATTTTATTACGGGAACTAGTTTTAAATAATCAAGAGTCAGTGTGTTAACTCCATCTGAGGCAGAGTTTGCCGCTTGCAGCGAAACAAGTAAGGCAGCTCTTCCCTTTTGGTCTAAGGTAAATTCACCAATATAGACCTCTTCATAGGTATTGGGTTCTACATCAGTATAGGGCAACTCTGCAAAAGGCTGTTCTAGCGAGCCGTCTGTTGGAGAAATAAACCCGCCAAAACTTACCCGTTGCTGAAAGGTATTTGTCTGGATGTCATTAATAGCCCTCCAGTATACCTGATAAGTAGTGGTATAAAGGTTACTGGCATTATAATAGATCGTAAATCGCGGAACCCGGTGATTTTGCACCATAATATCAAAAAATACATTGCCCTGCGGATCTGCTTTTTCTCTATAAAAGGTGTTGGCTCTTTTGTCTGATTGACTAAAGCCAAATGGATTTTCTCCTTCTATTATAGTAGTCAATAATCGGGTTTCAAGCGGAACATTAAGTTTACTCATAACATAAACCACCCCATTACTGAGTTGTATTTCTTCGGCGATTGTAGCTTCGGTAAGCGGAACTTTCACTCCAAATTTTGAGACCAGTGTATCCGGAAGGTTTTCACGTGCAATCGCCTTATGAAAAGCAAGGTCACGGGTTGTAAAATAATTTGTGTAAATAGTGGTAGAGTCTTCACTAACCCTGTTCATATAGGGCCTGAGCTTGGTTGTTTCTTCCGAAAAACTTTCGTTATCAAGCAGGAAAAAGGTGTACTTATTTTGTTCATTATTCAAATTATACACGTTGGTAAAGTACGAATTAGTCAGTGAATCTGCCTGAGTATTAGGTATAGCATTAGCTTTTGCGACCGAATCTCTGGGGTATAAATTGAACGCATTAAGCTCCATCAGGTAAGCACTCATATCATTCGTTGCTGCCTGGTCTTTGATAAATTCCCAAATGTTTCTACGCGGAGCGAGACCTTTATCAATGATGTGATATAGACCATTTGAAGTATAATTATCTGCATCAACTACCTGGGCATCTGCAATACGGTTACCATTTATGAATTGCAGGTATTTATCTGAATACATCTGAATATCAATCGTATCTTTTTCTGATACTGACGAGAATGCAGTAAGTGCCACGTGATTGGCTACAAATAGTTTTTTCGCCTGCTCAGAACTAAGAGCTGATGGGTCTACAGCTGCTAAGGCTTCATTTGTAGGAGCAAATACCGTATAGGTTTTAGCAGAGGCCAGAATTTTATCATAACCGGTTTCTGCTAGTAGCTTTCCAAATTCTGAAGTTTGCGAATTTTGACTTATTGCTTCATTCAGATTTAAGGTAAGATTGCTATCATTCACTCCTGCGTGATCTTCCCAGGGTTCTGAGCAGGAAAGGACACCCAAAAGCAGCAAACCAAGGCCTATATAGTGTTTATTCAGTTTTATTGATATCATCCTAAAGGGATTAAAAGTTTAACAGATTTGATTTATTCGTATATAAGTCCGTCTCCTCCAGCTTCAAATTTGGGATAGAGTTGATCCATATCTATTGGTCTGAACTCAATTACATCAATCCAAGTGTTACCATTGCTACTATCCTGTATCGCTTCGAGCGTAATTTTGTGTCTACCTGTGGTCTCTACATTTACAATTCCTACCAGACGACAGTTAAAGCGATTGGTATACGGTTCTATATGACGCTTGTATCCCTGAGATTCCAGTACCCGTTCGGGTAAGTCGGTATTTCCTCCCTCTCTAAAATTGATAAGACGCGGTAAGGGTTTACCATCAAATCGTACTTCCGTGGCAGCAGATGATCTACCATTAGATCTATAGGATACCCATACCTTGTATTGTCCTTTAATAATTACCGGAGTGTCAAAAGTAATTGGGTCAAGGAATCCATTTCTGAAGCGCAACATATCAATTACATCTCCATGCCAGGCCTGGTCTAGAAAAGCACCATCGCCTATAGCTGCAGCCACGTAGGTTAGCGATTGATTATCCGGCCAGTCTACCAGACTTAATTCGTCTTTTTTAAGACTTACGCTATTTCCAGGCACTCTAAAAACGGAGCTTAGTTGTCTGAATTCGGGTTGATCTGCCACGTCAAAATAAACCGGAGCAGGTAATCTCTTTTTGATGAAAAAGTTTTCGTCGACTAAATGCAATACCCCGTTAGAGGCGGTAATATCACTTTGTTGCCTGTTGATTTCTACCCCTTTTTCTAACACTCCATTAAAGGTTTCTTCATTGAGCAATAATGTGTCAACAGCAAGTTTAACGGTAATGACCTCTAGTGGGGCTCTTGTTGTCACCGCGGGAGTTACCGCCAAATCTGCGAGATAATTTAATCCGGGTAAAATTCTATATGCCACAAAGAGGTTGAGACTATCTGCAGGGTTGGTAGGATCGTCCAGATGACTATATCGCGTTTTTAGATCTTCAAGACTGTTTAATCCAGCATCGGCAAAAACTTCGTTTGTTTGAGCCAAAACTGTAAGATAGCTCGCAATGCTGTCTGTATTATATGTTACAGGCTGATCAAGTTTTTCAAACCATCCGGTAGCTTTTGTGGCTTCCGTAAATAGTGATAATGATGAGTCTGCCTCAAGAGTTTCTGACAAGGTAAGGTTTGCCACGCGCAACACTTTATCCAGTACGTGAATCAAGCCGTTGCCTACCTCAATATTTGAGGCTATGATACGGGCCTCTTTATTCACTGTAATATTAGATGTTCCGCCGTCATTTGCAGCTCCGGTGATTAGAAACTGACCTTGTAAGCTTGGGGTGGAAATTTTACCATCGGTAAAGGTAGTTGTATTGACTACCTGTTCTAGAATATGGAGTTTGGCCAGTTCCTGTAAATCTTCTATAGGAATGTCTGATAAGCTATTCGCTCCCATATCTGCCATATAGGCGTCAACCGCTTCATTTGTTGGAAGAAACAGGGTGTAGGTACCGTAGGTATTCATAAATGAATCATAGCCTGTAATTTTTAGAATTTCCAGAAATTCAGAATACTCATCATTAGCTCTGAGATACTCTGTGATATTTAAGGTTTCATCTGTAGATTCCTTGTATTTTTCATCGGTACAGTTATAGACCAGGCCAGCTACTGCTACAATCAGAACGAGCCTTATCCAAATGGGAATGTTTTGTAATTTTTTCATAGCTAAAGTCTATTTGTAAAATGGGTTTTGTACCAAAGCTTTATTGGTAATGAGTTCGTTTTCACTTATAGGTAAGTAATGGCTGTTAGGATCCTGTAATTTTGCAGTAATGATCTGTTGTTGGTTGGCCGGTGCACTGCGTAATGCGATGCCAATAAGAATGTCAATATTCGCATAGTTTTCCTTACGGGCGTTGCGTAAAACGTCAAACCAGCGCTTACCTTCAAAAGCGAGTTCACGGGCACGCTCGGCAAGTATGTACAGTCTAATGCCGCTTTTGTTTTCAGCACCTATTTGTTCTTCAGTTTGCCGAATAGCTTCACGTGCTTCCCGAATTTCGCTAACTATCTCCAGAGCTTCAGCACCCCGGTTCAATTCATTAAGCGCTTCTGCCTTCATTAATAGAACATCGGCATAGCGGTATACAAACCAATGTGTATCTGACTCCTGAAGATTTTTGCGAACATTTCTATTTAAACCGGTGAATTTATAGATCTCGTTAGTCCCCGGAACCAAAGATGCGCGTTCCCCGCGGATGTCTTTATTTTCAGGATCGTCAAAATCCACTCCAAAAACCTGCTCCAAAACAGTAGGCGCAGCAAGATATTGGGGTCTCTGAAGAAAAATGGAATAAAACGGGTTAAGATTTTGAGTGGTGTATTGAAACTCAAAAATACTTTCTGAGGAGTTACCTTCGGCATAAACCGTATTAAACCACTGGTTTCTGCTGCTTACCAGATCAAATTTGCCAGAATTGATAACTTTGTTAGCTGCGGTTAAGGCGTCATTGTAATTTTCGGTCCATAAATACACATCGGTCTGCATCGCCTGAATTGCAGCTTTAGTGATTCGGCCTTTATTTTCAGGCATTGTGGCATATTCTTCAACGCCTAAACGCTCAGCTCTTTGTAAATCTTCGATTACCTGTGCAAATAGCTCATCTTGTGATGAGGCAGGAATCTGAAAGTTCTCCTTGTCAGAAAGTGTCGCTTCTAATTTTAGGGGTGCATCTTTAAAGGTTCGGGCCAGCGTAAAATAGAGATATGCTCTTATGGCAAGTACTTCAGACAGGTAATTGTTTAATTGCGTTTCAGTAAAAGTAGGATCAAGCTCTAAAACATCTGGCGCAAGATCAATTACCGTATTGCAATAGTTGATGATGCGGTAAAAAACCGCCCAGTTTGCGATACTGTTAGAAGGCAGGATGTTTGTAGTGAGTACATCACGTTGATCATCCTGTGCAAAAGGCCCGGGACTTACCATCCCGCCGCGTAGTTCGCCGTACATAAACAGATGCTCAGCAAGCGTCAGACCACGCTCTGAAGGTGGATTGTTCAACAGGGATGAATATACCCCGATTACAGCAGCCTGTACATCTTCTTTCGTTTGCCAAAACTCCTCGCGCACCGTACCATCTTCAGGTTTTAAATCCAGATAATTGTCACAGGATTGTGCAACCAGCGTAAGGATGAATACTAATGGATATATAATTTTTTTGTTCATAACGAGCATGATTAAAATCTGGTTTGAATTCCTAATGTAAATCTTCGGGTAGGGGGGGTGCGAGAATAGTCTATAGCGATACTAAACGGATCGCCACCACGCATACTCACTTCCGGATCCTGCCCGCGGTAATTAGTAAAAGTCAACAGGTTATCTGCAGTTAAAAAGATGCGCAGATCATCCATCTTCATTTTTTTCAGGAAGTTTTTACCAAAGTTGTAGCTAAAGGTTGCAGAACGTACTCTCAGGAATGAAGCGTCTTCTACATAGCGATCAGAACCCAACCAGTTATATCCTCCCTGAAAAACGGCTCTGGGTATATTAGTCTCATCACCGGGATTACGCCATCTCGACAATACCGCTGTACTTTGATTGTCGTAGCCATACAGATTGGTCGTGACCATATCGGTCCCGTTTATGATGTCATAATTAAGGCGGTAGGTAAAGAAAAGAATAAACTTAAACTGATTATTTAAAGTAACAGTAGGACCAAATCCACCTATGAATTTAGGATTGCTGTTGCCCAGATAAACAATATCCCGGCTGTCTATATTTCCATCTTTATTGATGTCTTCATAAATCGCATCCCCGGGCTGAAATGTGTAATCAATCGCGGGATAGTTAAAGCGCATAAATACTTCCTGACCATTAGGGCCGGTAATAACATTACCATTAGCATCCCGGGCGCGGGTTGCATCAAGATCGGCATAAACTCCTTTAAAGCGATATCCGTAGAAAGAACCAAACGGATTGTCAATCTGGAGGAATCGTTTATACTCCCCATTGCGGTCTATATTACCTTGTTCACTGGGGAAAAATTCTGAAATCTCCCGGATAATATTTTGGTTACGCGAAATATTGAAATTGAAATCAACCTTCCACTTATCGGTTTTAACCGGGGTGGTATACAAACCTATTTCCCAACCCTGGTTATCAATTGTTCCTACGTTTTGATCAGAGAGACTTCCATAACCGGAAACTGAAGAAATAGCCAGATTTTCAAAAAGCAGATTAGTCGTTCGATTTTGATAAACATCCACGTCAAGTTGTACTTTCCTATCGAAAAGCTGCAGGTTTAATCCAACGTTTTTACCCGTTAAGGTTTCTGAACGTAAGTTATCCAGTTGAATATTTTGTGGGTAGACCCCGTTGAATCCTAAATACTCAGCATCAAAGTTTCCGTAGATATTGAAAAAGCGATAGTCGTATCTTGGTGTACCACCTGATTGTCCGTAACTGGCTCTTAAACTCAAATCATCTACAAAATCAAAACCATTCATAAATGGTTCTCCCGAAACTCTCCATCTCGTTGAGACAGAAGGGAAAAGTGAATAGCGGTTGTCTGCGCTGAATTTTGAATTACCATCCCCACGCAAACCTACGTTTACAATATAGCGATCAAGAAGGCTGTACTGCGCACTTATAAGACCGGCTACGCTACGTGCCTGACTGTTATTGGTATATAATCTCAAATCTGAGTTCTGAGTTCTGGAAGGAACTGAGGGATCTGTAAGTAAGGAGGAAGCCGTGTTAGCCGTTAAGGCTTGATGGGATTCGTATCGGAAATCATTGGTTTGTAAACTCATCAAGGCTTGTAAGCTTTGGTTTTCTCCTAAATCTGGAGTGTAGATGAGGTTTGTTTTTGAAGTTATGCTGGCAATATCAACATCCGCGTCAGATGCCTGATTTACTACTGTTTCCGTGAAAGGTCTTCCGGTAGCATTCTGCGGTAGAAAGGCATTAGCTTTAGTATTGTTAAAGTCAAACTGAATATCGAATGTAGATACCAGACGTTTTGGAACCAGATCAACCTGAAGGTTAAAGTGCGGCACAATACGATCACCTACCTGCGTATTACTTGCATATTCTGCAAGCGCTACCGGGTTGTAGGTGTTGGGATAAGCACCTTGAATATTTATAGCCGGTGAAAAGTAATTAGGGGTAAGATCTCCCACATCATCGTACTCATAAATGCTCATATTCGGCATTTTAGTGTAGGCAATACTTCTTAATCTATCACGGTCTGATGTTCCAAAGGTGTTTACATAATTACGCTCCGTACTGGTGTGTGTGTAAGCAATATCTGTTCTGAAGCGAATGCGGTCTGAAACAATATAATCCAGGTTAAGCCTTCCATTTATACGTTGAAAACCGGTCCCTTTAGTCACCCCTTTTGAATCGTAATATCCTACTGAGGTATAGTAACGGGCTTTCTCACCACCTCCCTGTAATGAGAGCACATGCTCGCCGGTTAAACCGGTTTGAGAAATTGCCTCTACCCAGTCGGTATTATTGCCATAGTTTTTAAACCAGTACACCTCTTGCGGATCGTATTGAAATTCTTTTACGTTTAGTGTATTGAGAGGCACCCCATTACGATTCATAAAGGCCTCCGGGATTAATTGGGAGTATTGATCCCCACTAAGCATGGGAATGGTATTGGGAAGCTCCATATAAGTTCCGGTAAAATTATAACCGATTTTTGGCTTGCCCACCGCACCACGTTTGGTATTAATTACCAAAACACCACCTGCAGCACGAGATCCCCACATTGCTGTGGCTGCAGCATCTTTTAAGATGGTAATACTTTCAATATCTGAAGGTGCGATGTTTAACAAAGCGGCATACCCTTGCTGGTCTGCTGTACCAAAATTAAAATCCTGAGGAATTGAAGTTTCATAGGGCATTCCGTCAACCACGATGAGCGGGTCTGAAGAGCCGGAAATTGATGAGGTACCACGTATACGTATTTGCATTCCGGCACCGGGATCACCCGAATTGGCAACGATATCCACACCCGGAACTCTACCCTGAAGGGCCTCGTCGATAGAGGCAGCCTGAGTGTTTTCAACTTCACTTGCCTTAACGGTAACATTACTCGTGGTTTGATTGCGTTCTGCGATATTAAGCAAGCCGCTTTCTACCTGTTTTTCTACGGAAATCATTACGGCATCAAGCTCATCTACAGAAGGAGTAAGACTCACGTTGTAACTGGTTTTTCCGGTAAGCGGAATGGTTTGAGACGTATAGCCTAAAGTGGAGATTACCAGTTTATTGTTTGAATTTTGAATGCGAATGGCAAAATTTCCATCAAAATCTGCAATAACACCATTTACAGTTCGGTTTTCAGCGTCCTGCTCAGCGATTGTAGCACCGGGAATAGGTTGGCCGTTACTGGAGTCTGTAATGGTTCCCCGTACCACCTGACCTGATCCCTGAGCCTGAAGCTCAAAGTTTCCGGCAAGTAAGACGGTCAATAAGAAACAATAAAGAATATGGGTAGTTTTTTGCTTCATCTTATTCTGTATATAATAGATAGTTGTCAACAAGGTGAATTAAGCTTCGGTCGGCAAGGTTGTTGCTTTGAGCAGGGATATAAGTCGCTATACGGTCTGCGGCATCTGTGAAAAACAGGTCGCCTGGAGCACTGCTTACTTCTACATAAGTTTTTTCGCCCAGACCATCACGCAGTAAGGTTTCAGTGAGACCATTAATAAGACCGTCATCTGACGCAGTGCGAGTCGCAAGTATGTGATAGCGTAAAAAATCTGCAACGATGTCTTTTTCACCCTGTGAACCGGGGTTGAAGTTTGGCGTTCCGGTAGTTGAATCTCCGGGGAGTCTACCGTCCATTACTGCCTGAATAATTGCAGCGTTATTTGGAATAGCAAATGTGTAAGAGGTACCCAATTCAACCCCGTCAATAGCCCCTGAATTGCGGTCGTAGATTATTGAATTGTTGAGGTAATTGTAGAAATTGGCAAATTCAGAGCCCGGTTCTTCGGCCAGACGCTGTAAGTCGAGCCCCGGATTTTCTTCACTAAATTCAAGAATGTGATCTATATAGTAAGTACGGCCATTGCGCTGGTCTTCACTTCCTATTATATTTACCCGCCGTTCAGAAACTTCATTTCCGGCAGCATAAACCTGCCCATTCTCCCATTTAATATATTCACCAGGAAGGTCAAAATCACCCGAACGAATGATTCCTGATCCGGACAAATCATTGAGTTCACCGTCTGGTGTAGGTACGATACCATTATATAAAACCCGTAAAAGTCTGGAGCGCGCAATATTTGCAGGTAAGACATTTCCGGTAACAGGATCGGTATAGGTATACGAAGACGTAGGAATATCATAACCAAATCCCGAAGCTTCCAACACATCATCAGAAGGAAGAAACAAGGTGTATTGGCCAGAGAGATTGCTTATGATTTCGCGAAGCCCCGACCCGTCATTATATAAGCGAGTGGCCAGTGTAAATTCAGGATCCAGATAAGCCGAAGTGTATACGCTAAAAAACAAATTCGATTCCTGTACTACATTTGTGCCATAGAAAAACCCATTACTTAAAACCTGAGCCTCCCTAACTTCGGTGTCGAGGTCTATACGGATATTTTCTCCAAGTTCATTGTTGTAACTGGCAACCTGTGTTGGCCAGACCGCATTTTGAACCATATGAGCATTGATAAAATCTTCGTAGACATATTTGGGAAGCTGCTCTAGTGAAGGGTAGTTTTTAAGTAAAACCCCATCAATAAATTGCTGAAGTGCTCCATTTTCGGGAACAAACATGGTATAGGCATCTGCTTGCCCGTCGTTATCTTCTTCTTTTATGTAATTTTCATTATTGGGTGAAAAAGAAAGAGCTGCGTCGTATACTTTTACGTAAACCTGATCACTTTTACGGGTAAAATTTTGATAGGTAGTAGTAGCATCCTGATCAAAGACGTATTCAACTAGATTATTTTCAAGAAAACTTCTAAAAAGGGAGTAATCATTGCTTGTTTCTAATTTTTGGTCGAGATTGATAAGTGGTAATGATACCTTGTCGACCTCGTGTATAATTCCATTTTCGGCTATTATATCTGTAGCAACAGCTTCCGCTGCCAAAACATTGAATCCGGTATAATTTTCATTAGGATAGAAATAATTATAATCTGATGCGCCAAGCCCGGCAGCATTCATAAATTCTTCTACAAAATAAGTGATGTACTTATTGTTGTTGTCTCCAGGGATATAAGATTCACCGCTAGGACTGGTATTACGGTTTGAGGCGGCGACAACGATTTCGTTGCCATTTACCGTTTTCTTTACAAAGCCATCGTAATAAGCCGTACGACGTCTAAAAGCATTATCCTCTTCCCAGCCTATACGCGATTGATAGTCTGAAAGTCTCTCGGTGCGAAAGGCGTTATATATTAAGGCATACCGAACAATTTTTGCGGCAGTTACCGAGTCTACCATTGAAACATTTGAAATGCCCTGTTCCTGGAAAAAAGTGTTAAATGCAGCATCGTTGGGAGCAAGCATAGTCCAGTAACCGGCTTTGCTCAATATATCCTTATAGCCTGCTTTCTCAATTAAAGCGGTTAGGCTGGTAAAATTTCCCTGAGCTTCTAGGGTTTGATAAATGGGAGGTTCCAGATCAGCCGGCCGCTCATAGTATTCATCAACTTCACTTCTGCTGCATGCTGCGAAAACGATTGCAGAAAGAATTAAAAGAATAGATTTTTTGAGTAAAGTTCGGTTCATGAGTTTTTACTTAAAAATTTAGTTAGTGCTTACTATTTCGATGTAGTAAAACCATCCTAGTAGCATTTCAGATTCAAATGTATATGTTAAACGAAAGTTAAGTGTCCTGCTCTGACCTGCTTTGCGAAAGGATTTTGTGATTTTTAATAACAGGATTTAGATATTTAGCATCAATTAGTTACTGTTAAATATTTTAGGTGAATACTTCCTTCTACTATCCTAGTTCTCAATTTTGATCAATGTTAATTGATATCTAAAATCATATTTGTGCAATCGATTACATTTTTGTTTCTTTACAAGAGTTTTAGCTTAGAAAACCGATTTTATTCAACGCACTTATTTGAACCTATGAAATCAAAATTTATCCTTTCAGTCTGTATCCTCGCTACGTTTACGATGTGTAAAAATCAGCAGAACAAGTCGCAGGATTACGCAGCCACTCCTGAAGTTGAAAAGGTCCCGGCAACTTATGCCGAAATATCTGTAAAAGAAGGAGGGAGCTGGAGTACAGAAACCCGCGAATACCAGGGTGGTGAATTTGTTAATGTTGACGAACTCGATCTCCCCGAAGAACATACCGATCATTCCTGGTATATCAGGTACGAAGGTCCGGGTTGGGAAAATAAGCAAATTGCTTATCGCCTGTATTTAGACTGGAGAAATGCGATCGACATTTTTGGTAAAAAAGTAGATACTTTGGTGTTGCCATATGTAGGGCAGGACGGTTTTGACTCCTATCATAACAATGCGCCCTGGGGACAGGATATTCTTAAAGCCGGTAAATCGCTGGGTATTGGTGGTTATGGCCGCATGCTGGGAGACACCATCGCTCACTTTGATGAGGTTGAAAAAACGCTGGTAAAAGTTGATAACGATGACGCCAAATCGAGTGTGACTATAGATTACAAAGGTTGGAAAACCGGTGATGTGACCACAGATTTAAAATCGGTAATCAGCATTTTTCCTGAAGATCGCTATTTAAAAGCCGAATTAACTCCAAGTGCTGAATTCAGCGGTCTTGCGACGGGTATTGTAAAATTTGAAGATGTGCCTCTGATGGAAGCTACCAGTGAAAACGGAGACTGGGCATACATTGCCACCTATGGTACACAAACCCTTGCAGGCGAAAATGATAAGCTGGGGATGGCAATCTTTTACAAGCCTGGTCAGGCTCAGGTTGTAGAAGGTCCTTACGATCATCTGGTCGTGTTTAAACCTTCAACAGAAACCCAGACCTATTATATTCTAAGTGCCTGGGAACAGGAGCAGAATGGGATAAAAACACAGGAAGCCTTCGTAAAAGATATAACCGATAAACTAGCCAAACTTGACGCTCAAGGTAAGCTTGAAGAATAAGTCTTCCGGAAGGATACAGGATAAAAATTTGCAGGAGTGAATTTTGTCTTGTGGTTGAGCAAAACACAATCAACCAGAATTTAAAAATGTAATTAATACAGTTAAAATTGAATTTGTAACTTTAAGGGTTGAAGATTCTTTTTTACAACTGAAAAATTAAAACTATGACCAAATCAGAATTTAGATATGCACACCATCCTGAGGATGTAAAACGCTACACCACTCAGGAGCTTCGGGAGCATTTCTTAATCCCTTCTATTTTTGTAAAAGACGAAATCAACCTTACCTACACTATGTACGACCGCTATATCGCGGGAGGCGCGTTCCCGGTAAGCAAAGCGTTGAAATTAGAATCTATAGACGATCTAAAAGCCGAACATTTTCTGGATCGCAGAGAGCTTGGCGTAATCAACGTAGGCGGAAAAGGAAAAATCACCGTCGACGGTGAAGTGTATGAATTGGGTAATAAGGAAGCGCTTTACGTGGGTAAAGGTGTGAAAGAAGTGATTTTTGAAGCGACTGATGAACAGCCTTATTTTTATTTGAATTCGGCACCGGCACATCACGCGTATCCTACCAAGAAAGTAACTAAAAAGGAAGCTGAAATCGTTGAACTGGGTGATTCTAAATATTCTAACAAGCGCGTTATCAATAAACTCTTGGTAAACAGCGTCGTTGATACCTGCCAGTTGCAAATGGGAATGACCGAATTGGTTGACGGCAACGTTTGGAACACCATGCCAGCACATACGCACACCCGCAGAATGGAAGTGTATTTTTACTTTGACCTGGAAGAAGGACAAACCATCAGCCACTTTATGGGGCAGCCACACGAGACGCGTCACGTGTTTATGAAAAATCATCAGGCGATTATTTCTCCGGAATGGTCTATTCACTCTGGTGCGGGTACTTCAAATTATACCTTTATTTGGGGTATGGCCGGTGAGAATATGGATTATGGCGATATGGATGGCGTTTCACCTGAAGATTTAAAATAATGAGTTTATTCAGTTTAGAAGGTAAAGTAGCCCTTGTAACCGGTTGTAAACGCGGCATTGGTTTCGCAATGGCCGAAGCACTTGCAGAGGCTGGTGCTGAAGTTATTGGCGTTTCAGCCTCGTTGGAAACTTCGGGTTCAGCAATTGAGAAAGCGGTAACTGCAACCGGTAAAAAATTCACGGCATATCAATGTGATTTTTCAAACCGTGAGGCGCTTTATGCATTTATCAGGCAGGTAAAAGCAGATCATCCGGTTATTGATATTTTAGTGAATAATGCCGGTACAATTTTAAGAGCCCCGGCCGCAGAACACAGCGATGCCTACTGGGATAAGGTGATTGAGGTTAATCAAAACGCTCAGTTTATTCTTAGTAGAGAACTGGGGAAAGAAATGATAAAAAGAGGCAGCGGCAAAATCATATTTACCGCATCATTGCTTACCTTTCAGGGCGGAATCACCGTTCCCGGCTATGCAGCATCAAAAGGAGCTATTGGTCAGTTAACTATGGCGCTTTCTAATGAATGGGCTGGTAAAGGAGTTCAGGTAAATGCTATTGCACCGGGCTACATAGCCACAGATAATACCGAAGCTTTACGGGATGACCCGGAGCGCAGCTCCTCTATTTTGGGCCGTATTCCGGCAGGCAGATGGGGTGAGCCCGAAGATTTCAAAGGTCCTGTCGTATTTTTAGCTTCACCGGCAAGCAACTATATGACCGGTACCGTCATGAGCGTAGATGGCGGCTGGATGGGCAGATAAGAACCAATCGAATAATACCTATGCTAACAGAAGAGAATATTAAAAAGGTGGGAAGTAGTTTTATTACTAAAGACTTCCTTTTGCAAAACCGCTTTGCCGAAGAGTTGTATTTTAACTACGCTGCACCACAGCCTATAATAGATTATCACAACCATCTGCCGCCTGCTGAAATTTTAGAGGACCGGCAGTTTGAGACCATTTCACAGGTTTGGCTATATGGTGATCATTACAAATGGCGGGCGATGCGTGCATTGGGTATTGACGAGCGTTATATCACTGGTGAAGCTTCTGACGAGGAAAAGTTTTTGGCTTGGGCCAAAACGGTTCCGTATACGTTACGCAATCCATTGTTTCATTGGACGCACTTGGAACTCAAACGTTATTTTGATATTGATGAGTTGCTTAACGAGCAATCTGCTCCGGCAATTTACAAAGAGATCAACCGCCAGTTACAACTACCTGAAAACTCGTGTCGCGGCTTGCTCAAGCAAATGAATGTCGAAACGGTATGTACTACCGAAGATCCGCTAGACACACTAGACCAGCACCGAGCTTACGACGCTTCAAAGGCTGGGCTTAAAATGAGCACCGCTTTTCGACCCGATAAAGCCATCCTCATCGAAGCCGAAAACTACAATGACTATTTGGATAAATTGGCAGAAGTATCTGGAGTTTCCATTACAGATTATCAGGATTTAAAGCAGGCTTTGCAGCAGCGCATAGATTACTTTCATCAAAATGGATGCAGGTTGTGTGATCACGGGTTAAGTAACCTTTCGTGGGCACCTGCAAGTGAGGATGAAATTAGCCAGATTTTCTCCAAACGTCGTAATGGCGAACCACTTTCCCATCTGGAAGCCGAGCAATTTAAAACTGCAATCCTGGTATTTTTAGGCGAAAGCTACCACGAGAAAGGTTGGGTGCAGCAGTTTCACTTAGGCGCTTTGCGTAACAACAACAAGCGTATGCTGGCGCAATTGGGGCCAGACACAGGTTGGGATTCAATTGGTGATTATTCACAGGCGGAAGCTTTATCTGCCTATCTTAACCGTCTTGACAGCAACGATAAACTCACAAAAACGATTTTGTATAACCTGAACCCGGCCGATAATGAAATTTTTGCCACTATGATTGGCAATTTCAATGACGGAAGCATTAGAGGTAAAGTTCAATGGGGATCAGGCTGGTGGTTTTTAGACCAAAAAGACGGGATGGAAAAACAATTAAACGCGCTTTCGAATATGGGCCTTATCAGCTGCTTTGTCGGTATGTTGACAGACAGCCGAAGCTTTCTTTCTTTCCCGCGTCACGAATATTTTAGAAGGGTGTTGTGTAACTTATTTGGCCGTGAGATGGCTGCCGGTGAGTTGCCTCAGGATATGGAACTTGTAGGTAAAATAGTTGCCGACATCAGCTATAACAACGCTAAAGCTTATTTCGATTTTTAATGAGTCAGCCTAAAAAAATAATCACATTTGGAGAGGTTCTATTACGCCTTTCACCCGCTGAAAACCGCAAATTGATGCAGGCCAAATCCCTCGACTTTTTCTTTGGGGGAACAGAGATGAACGTTGGGGCTTCCCTGGCGTATCTGGGCGAACCGGTTAAACATATAACGGCAGTTTCAAATGATTTGGTAGGGGAGGCTGCAATTGCGAGTATGCGCCAGTATGGACTCGATGTATCTTCTGTTCAAAAGGTCAATCACCCCATTGGGCAATATGTTTTAGAAGTAGGTTCTGCGATGCGTAGCAGTCAGATTGCTTACAATCGACTACACGGTTCTTTTGCAAATATTGAGGCAGATCAAATCGACTGGAATACTGAATTTGAGGATGCAGATTTCTTTCATTGGACTGGTATTTCACCTGCAATTTCAGAAAATGCGTATCAGGCGCTTAAAGCCGCTTTAGTTTCCGCGCAAGCGAAAGGATTACACATCACTGCAGATCCTGCATACCGTAGCAATTTATGGCAATACGGTCGTAATGGGCAGGAAGTTCTTAAAGAACTGGTAGGTCTTTCCACTATTTTTATTGGAGGCGTAAATGAGATAAACGAAATTCTGGGAACTTCATTTGACCCTGACAAAAACGGCTTCGTCGCTGCAGCTCAGGAATTAATACAGCAATACCCAAATATTACTCAGGTTTTCGACAAGATCAGAACCGGGGTAAGTGCTTCCTGGCAAAAAATATACGGTCGGGCATGGGTAGACGGGGAATATCTCGAAACTCAGGAACTCGAAATTACGCAGGTGGTAGACCGCATAGGTACCGGTGATGCGTATGCAGCCGGACTTATTTATGGCTTGCGTCATTTTGATGTCGCTACGGCTTTAGATTTTGCGAATGCAGCCTGTGCTTTAAAGCATACGATTTTGGGAGACGTCAATCTGGTTTCGGTTACAGAAATCAAAGAAGTCATGCAAGGCAACACCGGCGGACGCATTAAACGATAAAAACACACAAATGGCAACATATACACGTATAGAAACGGTTTTACAGATGCAGGAAAACGGCATCGTTCCCGTTTTTTACCACAAGGATATTGAGGTTTGTAAACAAGTCTTAAAGGCCTGCTACGACGGCGGTCTGCGTACGTTCGAATTTACAAACCGTGGCGATTATGCCCACGAAGTTTTTAGCGCACTAAATAAGTATGCTAAAGCGGAGCTTGACGGAATGATTATGGGCGTTGGTTCGGTATTGGATGCGGCTACTGCGGCTTTATACATGCAACTGGGAGCAGATTTTATTGTCTCGCCCATAGTAACCGAAGAGATGGCCAAAGTATGCAACCGAAGAAAAGTAGGGTGGATGCCGGGTTGTGGTTCGGTGACCGAAATCGCTCACGCTTTGGAGCTGGGTGCTGAGGTTGTAAAGATTTTCCCTGGAGCTCAGGTGGGAGGTCCCGCTTTTGTAAAAGCGGTGAAAGGTCCGTTGCCTTGGGCCAGTATTATGCCCACCGGCGGTGTGAGTCCTACCGAAGAGAATCTGAAAACCTGGTTTGATGCCGGCGTGCATTGCGTGGGTATCGGTTCTAAACTTTTCGTAAAGAATAGTTCCGGAGCTTATGATTATCCGGTTATAACCTCTACCATTAAAGATGCTTTAGGCCTAGTCAAAAATTTACGTTCATGATAAAGTCGCCATTCGTAAGAGTATTGTTTTTTGCTGTGGTGATTCTTCAGTTTTTGGGATGTGCCGAAACTTCAAACAAACGCGTCATTAAACTGGCTCACGGACTTGACGTTTCTCATCCCGTTCATAAAGCTATGGTATTTATGGGCGAAAGACTGGCTGAAAAATCAGGAGGTAAAATGAGCCTGGATATTTATCCCAGTCAGCAATTGGGATCAGAACGCGAGTGCCTGGAGCTTTTGCAAATAGGAAGTCTTGGGATGACCAAAGTTTCTACCGGAGTACTTGAAAATTTTGCACCTCAGCTCAAGGTTTTTGGGCTTCCATTCTTATTTAGAGACGCCGCGCATCGTTTTGATGTTTTAGAAGGACCAATTGGAGAAGAATTGCTCAATGCAAGTGTTCCCCAGCGTTTAAAGGGACTTACCTTTTACGATGCCGGAAGCCGTAGTTTTTATACCAAAGAGCCTATTGAAAGTCCGCAGGATCTTCAAGGTCTCAAATTGCGGGTGATGGAAAGTCAGACAGCAATCAATATGGTTAAAAATTTGGGAGGCTCTCCCACACCTATTTCCTGGGGCGAACTTTACACTGCTTTGCAACAGGGTGTGGTTGATGGTGCTGAAAATAACTTGCCTAGTTTTTACCTGTCACACCATTATGAGGTGTGTAAATACTATCTGGTGGATGAGCATACTGCATTACCTGATGAGCTCTTGATAGGCACTTTGCTGTGGAATGACCTTTCTCCTGAGGAACAAAAATGGGTTAAAGAAGCCGCAATGGAGTCGGCAGAATTTGAAAAAGAAATTTGGCACGAGGCTGAAATGGAAGCCCTTACCGAAATCAAAAAAGCCGGGGTTGAGGTCACCTATCCTGATAAAGAGTCCTTCAGGGAACTGGTAAAGCCCATGTACGAGGAGTTCAAACAAAATCCTGAAATGAAACGCCTTATTGAAGAAATACAGAACGTAACTACCAATTAAGATGAAAAAAACATTAGATAAAATATTAGGTTCGGTTTTGGTTTTTTTAATGGCTGCAATCGTTATCGCTGTGCTTTGGCAGGTGTTTTCGCGCTATGTATTGCAATCTGCCAGCTCCTTTACCGAAGAAATAGCGCGATTTCTGTTAATTTGGATCGGTATTCTGGGAGCCGCTTATGCTTCAGGACAGCAAGATCATTTAGCCATTAATATTCTTCCGCCTAAACTCAACGAGAAAAATCGGATTAAACTGCGTATCGGGATTAATATCCTGATTATCCTGTTTGCCATTTTTGCAATGATCATCGGAGGTGGTAACCTGGTTTACGTAAACTTCGAGTTGGGACAAAGCTCAGCAGCATTGGCTATTCCACTGGGTTATGTGTATATGGTGTTACCCTTGAGTGGCGTCTTAGTTATCGTTTACAAAGTCATCGAATTAGCTAACCCTAAAAAATACCTGTTATCATGATTGAGATTGTAGTATTGGTTCTGGTATTTTTTGTGCTTTTGGCGATTGGTGTACCCGTAGCCTGGTCTATTGGGATTTCGTGCCTGTGTACCATTATGATTTCCATAGACTCATTGGCGAGTTTTACAACCATTGCACAACGTATGGCTACAGGGCTCGATAGCTTTTCGCTGTTAGCCATACCGCTCTTTGTATTGGCAGGCCAGGTTATGAATCAGGGAGGGATTGCGATCAGGCTTATCAATTTTGCTAAAGCCTTAATGGGCGCCCTTCCCGGCGGACTCATTTACGTAAATGTCATTGCGGCGATGCTTTTTGGTGCAATCTCGGGTTCTGCGGTGGCTGCGACTTCAGCCATTGGTGGTATTCTGGGACCTTTTATGGAAAAGGAAAACTATTCTAAAGAATTTGGAGCAGCTATAAATATCACCTCGTCAACTACCGGTTTGATCATTCCGCCTTCAAACATTTTAATTGTTTATTCTCTTGCGAGCGGCGGGGTTTCGATTGCTTCGCTGTTTTTGGCGGGTTACATTCCGGGTATTTTAATGGGACTGGCTTTGATGTTGGTAGCCACTTTTTGGATTAAGAAAAAAGGATATCCGGCCGGAGAGCGCAGCAGTTTTAAGTTGATTATAAAAACCTTTTTAGATGCACTACCCAGTTTGCTGTTGCTTGTTGTGGTAATCGGTGGAATCATCACCGGTATTTTTACAGCTACCGAAGCTTCAGGAATTGCGGTTTTGTATACTCTGGTGCTTTCCTTCATTTACGGGGAATTGAAAATCTCCGGGCTTAAGAGCATTTTTCTGAATTCGGTAGGAACTACGGCAATAGTAATGTTGCTTATCGCTACTTCGATGAGTATGTCGTGGGTGATGTCTTTTGAGAACATTCCACAAAATGTAAGTGCTGCTCTTCTAGCATTAAGCGACAATAAATTTGTGATTCTGATTATCATTAATATCCTGCTCTTATTTGTGGGTACCTTTATGGATATGACCCCGGCGGTTCTCATTTTTACGCCGATTTTTTTACCGGTGGTAACCAGTATGGGGGTAGAACCCGTGCAATTTGGGATTATGATGGTGATGAATCTTTGCGTAGGCTTATGTACGCCTCCGGTGGGAGCTGTGCTATTCATTGGAGTAGGAGTGGCTAAAACGTCCATCCAAAAGATTATGAAGCCTCTGCTTCCTCTTTATGCCGTGATGGCTATTGTATTGCTTATGGTAACCTTTATCCCGGCTATCAGCCTGTGGTTACCTTCATTATTTGAATAATAAACGCATTAACTATGAAAAATCTAAATCGGGCAAATGCCGGTTATACTCAAAAACTTCCCATTAAAGTCATTCAATATGGGGAGGGCAATTTTTTACGCGCATTTGTTGATTACATCATTAATAAATTGAATGCTGAAGCCGGTTTTGATGCCGGAGTTGCCGTAATTCAACCCTTGCCAGACGGACTCATCGATATTTTGAATGAGCAGGATGGTCTGTATAATTTGTTTTTACGCGGAATAAAGAACGGCACGGAAACCGAAGAGATTCACACCATTTCCTGTGTGCAACAGGGGCTTAACCCGTATGCAGATTACAAGGCTTATTTGGCATTAGCCGAAGAAAAAGAGCTTCAGTTTTTAATCTCCAACACCACCGAAGCCGGAATCAGCTTTGACGAAAACGATACGCTTGATGGAACACCGCACAACAGTTTTCCGGCCAAAGTAACCGCTTTGCTGTATCGCCGTTTTGAGCATTTCGCAGGATCTAATGACAAAGGCCTTACGATCATTCCCTGTGAATTGATCAACCACAATGCAGATACGCTTAAGAAAATAATTCTTCAGTATGCAGACTTATGGGATTTGGGTGGTGCCTTTAAATCCTGGATTGAAACAGCAAACAGCTTTCACAATACACTCGTAGACCGTATCGTACCGGGTTATCCCAAAGACGATATAGACACCTATCAAAGTCAGTTAGCATTTAAAGACAAGCTTATTGTTTCTGCCGAAACCTTTTTGCTTTGGGTGATTGAAGGGGATGAGCAATTGAAAGCGAAAATTCCTTTTGATCAGATCGATGAGAATGTGGTAGTTGTAAAAGATATGCAACCCTACCGCACCCGTAAAGTGCGTATTTTGAATGGAGCGCATACTACGATGGTTCCGTTTTCGATCTTATTCGGTACTGGGACGGTAAAAGAAACGGTAGACCATGAGTTTACCGGAAGTTTTGTTCGCGATGCCGTCTTCAAAGAAATTAACCCAACCCTCGATTTATCTGAAGAAGAGCTTACTCAATTTGCCAATGCGGTGTTTGATCGCTTCCGCAATCCGTTTATCAAACATCAGCTATCGAGCATCGCGCTCAATACTGTATCTAAATTTAAAGTGCGTGTCTTACCGAGTTTACTTGCTTATCAAACTAAATACAATCGATTGCCAGAGCATCTCACTTTTGCTTTAGCTTGCCTCATTCGTTTTTATAAAGGGGTGTGGCAGGGCCGAAAACTTCCCATTCAGGATGATGCTGCAGTGGTTGCATTTTTTGATGAGGTTTGGAAAACAAATGATCCTAATAAAATCGCTCAGCGTATTTTAAGTGAGAATGCGTTTTGGGATCAGGATTTAAATAATGTGGAAAGATTAACTTCTGAAATTACACGGGCACTTGAACTGATCGAAAAACAAGGCATCAAGGACGGTTTTATTCAATTTGCGGCGCGTTATAGCAAGGCTTAAGAGCAGTCAGGTCCTAAAGATATTTATAAGATTATGAAAAGTAAATTGATAAAAGTACAGCCTCAGGATAATGTCGCAGTGGCGCTGGTTGATTTGTATACAGGCGATGCGGTTGATTTTGAGGGGGAATCCATTAAAATTTTAAGTGACTCGAAGGCAAAACACAAGATCGCTCTGGTTGATTTGGCTGCCGGGGATTCCATTTATATGTATGGGGTTTTGGTAGGTAAAGCGCTTAGTCCTATTGACAAGGGTGGGCTGCTAACTACCGAAAATGTGAAACACGAAGCCAGCTCCGTTTCTCAAAAAACCGAAACGACTTCCTGGAATGCTCCTGATATCTCTAAGTGGAAAGACCGCACTTTTATGGGGTATCACCGCGAAGATGGTCAGGTAGGAACTCAAAATGTCTGGTTGTTTTTTCCGCTTGTATTCTGCGAAAACCGAAATATTGAATTGCTCAAAGATGTTTTTGAAAAAGAACTCTCTTTTCATAAAGCCAGCAAACAGCGGCAGTTGTTACGTAATTTAATTACCGGAGCACCTGAAGATACCGCCATCGCCGAAGCTGAAACCGAAGAGGCAATTTTTAAAAATATTGAAGTCAAATTTATTACCCATCAGGGTGGTTGCGGAGGCATACGTCAGGATGCTGTTTCGCTTTCCAAATTGCTGGCGGGCTATGTGAATAATCCCAACGTTGCAGGAGCGACGGTTTTAAGTTTGGGTTGTCAAAATTTACAGATCGATATTTTTAAAAATGCATTGAGCGAAAAGAATCCGGATTTGAAGAAACCGGTATTGATTTACGAACAACAGCAGGAAGGAACCGTAGAGCTTATGCTCTCTAAAATCATCAAAGAATCGTTTGAAGGTATAAAGAAAGCAAACCAAATTGAGCGCAAACCGGCACCTTTGTCCAAGTTGAAAATGGGACTGGAGTGTGGCGGATCTGATGGCTTTTCAGGAATTTCTGCAAACCCCGCTTTGGGTTATGCCTCCGATTTGTTGGCCGCTTTGGGTGGTTCTCCCATCTTGTCGGAGTTTCCTGAATTGTGCGGAGTAGAGCAGGAGTTGGTGAACCGATGCGTAAATGAGGACGATGCCAAACGCTTTATGCAGTTGATGAAGGATTACGAAAAATCTGCAGTCGATGCGGGTTCTGGTTTTGATATGAATCCGTCGCCGGGTAATATCAAAGATGGCCTTATTACCGATGCTATGAAATCTGCCGGTGCTGCTAAAAAAGGTGGGACATCGCCCATACAGGCAATTTTGGATTATGGAGAATACGTCACAAAACCGGGATTAAATCTGCTTTGTACTCCGGGTAATGATGTGGAAAGTACCACCGCAATGGTAGGAGCTGGGGCTAATGTTGTAGTATTTACAACAGGACTGGGAACACCCACCGGAAACCCAATAGCACCAGTCTTAAAAGTAGCTTCAAACAGTACGCTTGCCCGCAGAATGCCAGATATTGTTGATATAGACAGTGGCCCGGTAATTCGCGGGGAAAAGACCATTGAAGAAATGGGAGAAGAAATTCTGGAGCATGTTATTCAGGTAGCTAGCGGTGAAGTGGAGGCGAAAGCCGATGCTTTAGGCCAGGATGATTTTATCCCGTGGAAACGCGGTGTTTCGCTATAAATTTTTCAAAAGGAATTCAAGGGAACCTAAGCGGTTCCTTTTTTAGTGAAGTACTTCGGGTGAACAACTCGGGCTTCAACACTACGTTTTTTTCAAGTGGTTCACTGTCTTTACCGGCATTGATTTGTTCCAGAAAAACCTGAGCAGCTATTTTACCCATAAGTACGGGAGTTTGCCCCACTGTAGAAAGTGGGTTTTCAAGATGACTGGTAAAAGGTTCGTTACTAAAACCAACCACTCCAACTTCCTGAGGTATTTGTATTCCGCGACTGCGTAACTCCTGTACACAACCCAGGGCGATGTAATCACTTGCACAGAAAATCGCATCAAAGTCGGTTTGCGAATCGTAAAGTTGGTTAACCGCTTCAAGGCCTGACTCTATGCTACTGCTCATCTGAAAATCAGGTAAGTTTTGATTAGAGAGGTGGTGTGCCTCAAGTGCTGCGACATACCCACGATAGCGGTCTTCATAAATATTGAGATTGCGATCGCCTCCCACGTGTATAATTTTAGAATAGCCTTGCTCGATAAGATGTGTAACCGCATCGTATGCCCCTTTAAAGTCATCAATACTAACCGTGCTCACCCCTTTTAAATCCTTTTTTCGATCAAAGAAAATAAGCGGGGTTTTAGAATTTAAAACGGCTTCGAGATGCTTTAAATCTTCAGTAGTTTTAGATACCGAAATAAATACACCGTCTATATTGGTATTGAGTAAAGCCTGCAATTGTTGAGCTTCTTTGTCGGCATCTTCGTGGGTTTGGCAAATGATCACGTGGTAGCCTTTAGGTTCTAACTCCTCTTCAATACCGCGTATCACGGAAGCAAAAAAGGAACGGTTAATCAACGGAACCACCACCCCAACATTAAAGGTACGCCCGCTTTTAAGGGCTACAGCCAGACTGTTTTGTTGGTAGTTAAGCTCTTTGGCCGTTTTCAAAACGAGATCACGGGTTTTAGCACTTACCCGCGCACTGTTATTTAAAGCTCTTGAAACGGTTGCTGCGCTGATGTTTAACTTTCGCGATATGTCGTAAATCGTTATTTTATCTTTTTGAGACATACTTGTTGATCTGGAAGTATTTCGGTTTTGGGGATGTAGTACTTTAATTTATTAGAGGGTTGGTGTAAACTGTTTGCAACTCTCTTCATAGTGTTAAAAATACGCTTTCTAGCTGAAATGATAGTCCATTTTTACTAAGGAGTGCGTCTGTTCTAAGCGATTTATGCTTCAGTAAACAAACTTGAAAAATAATATTTTTGTATTTTTAAGCGTAATTATAACATTTAATAAAAAGGATGATTTCAAAACTTGCTGTTACCCATAAAAAAATAGTCATAAGCGGCGCTACCGGCGTACTTGGTGAATCCATGACCCGTTTCCTTGCAGCTCAGGGGGCTCAAGTTATTGTTCTGGGAAGAACCCAATCGAAAGTGGATACTCTGGTCGCTGCTATTAATGATGCAGGCCACAAGGCGAGTGGTATTCTTGCAGATGTAACGCGTAAAGAAGACTTGCAGCAGGCAAAAAATAAGCTCGAATCTGATTTTGGACACATTGATGTACTTATCAATGCGGCTGGCGGTAATATGAAAGGTGCGGTAATCACTCCTGACCAAAGCCTGCATGATGTAGATTTGGAGGCCATGCGTAAGGTGATTGACCTGAATTACATTGGCAGTTTTTTACCCATCCAAGTTTTTCTACCCCTTCTTGAAAAATCAGAAAACCCCGGTATTCTTAATATTTCTTCCGTGTCTGCGCATCTCCCACTTACACGGGTAATGGGATATTCTTCAGCAAAATCAGCCATAGAAAACCTTACCCAATATCTGGCGGTAGAGTTCGCTCAAAAAATGAAAAACCCAATCCGTGTAAATGCATTGGCTCCGGGTTTTTTCCTTACCGAACAAAACCGGGAATTGCTTACTAATTCTGATGGTAGCCTTACGGCAAGGGGAGAGACGATTATAAAACATACACCTTTGGGTAAATTTGGTAATCCCGAAGACTTACACGGAGCCATTCAGTGGTTGTGTAGCAATGCTGCCAATTTTGTAACCGGAACTGTAGTAACAGTTGACGGAGGCTTTAAAGCATTTTCGGGGGTTTAGATTTTAAATTCATCAAAATGAAAATCACATACGGAAGCCCCATACTTTAGAGTATCCTTCTGTTTTATTGGGGTGCTTAGGCTTCGTAGCATAGCTCAGCGTATATCCTGAATTCAGAAAAATTACACAGCTTCTCTAAGAAATAGTTTCAAGACCGAGTGGTCAGTAATGGCTACTAAGTCTGTATTTTCCCGATCGGATTCGGAGTGAATTGTACGTCGAAACCGAATATTGTATGCTAAATTAACTATATTAGTTGACTGATAATCAAAATACTATAGTTATGAGAAGGTCTTTCAGCGTGTTTTGTATAAGTTTTTTGATTTTTTCGAGTTCTCCTTTCTATGCCCAACAAAAATCCCATGAGGCTGCACATACGGTACAGCAATCCTCTGGTAAAAAATCTACAGCAGTTTCTTTCTCTAGTGGTATTGCTCTTCCGTCAGGAGATTTTAAAAACTATGCTGATGATGGCGTTTTTGCCAATATTGGATATACCACTTCGTTTTGTGAAGGATGGTTTGCCAAAGCAGATTTTCAGTATATAGGCTATAGTGCTTCAGAAGATTTTTCCACCAGAGATATTGAAAAAATAGAACCATTTCAGGCTTATGGTCTCAGTGCCGGGCTACTCTATGCAATCAAGGGAAAGGTAATGTCCATAGATCTGTATGTACAGCCGGGTATCAGTTTCTTTGAAGCACCCAAACTTCAAAAGTATTACGAATCGGGTAATTTTCTAATTGAAAATACGCCAGCACAGTCGCAGCGCCTCTTTAATGCAGGAGCAGGATTAAATTTAAATGTAAAATTTTGTGATGCGGGTGCATTATTCGTCAATGCGGAATATAGAAGTTATTTGACAGGGTCTATAATCAGTCAAACCAGAAATATAGAGAATGCGTTGACCGCGGATGGGACTATTGATCCCGATTTGCTAAGTACAATCCCTTTTGAGCAAAACGACTTTCGGCCAGATGCTTTACAGTTGGGTATAGGTGTACGATGGAATTTAAATACCACTAAAAATCTAGCGCAAAACTTTTCAGCTGAACGCGAAAGCAACAATGATTCTCCGGGTACCCGCGCAACTGATCACAATTCCAGCAGGAGCAATAAGACCAGTAGTATTATAATTATTCAGGATGGAGAAGATATTATTTTACGCAAACGACCCGGTAGAATGGCAGGTGAAACGGAAGATTCTTCTGGCGACGGAAGTCGTGCTACAGATTATAACTCAAGCCGAAGCAACAAGAATACGAGTGGATCAGCCTTTTCAGACTATGATGATGGAGGCAATAATCCCAAGGATTCTACTGCAACCCGTGCAACTGATCATAATTCCAGTAGGAGCAATAAGACCAGCAGTATTATAATTATTCAGGATGGAGAAGATATTATTTTACGAAAGCGACCGGGTAGAATGGCAGGTGAAACGGAAGATTCTTCTGGCGACGGAAGCCGCGCTACAGATTACAACTCAAACCGAAGCAACAAGAATACGAGTGGATCAGCCTTTGGGGATGATGATGGAAGCAATAATCCCAATGATTCTAATGTTACACGTGCAACTGATCACAATTCCAGCAGGAGCAATAAGACCAGCAGTATCATAATTATTCAGGATGGTGATGGTGATACTGATTCCGATGATTCTACTGTTTCACGTGCGACCGATCATAATTCCAGCAGGAGTAATAAGACCAGTAGTATCATAATTGTTCAGGATGGAGAAGATATTATTTTACGCAAACGACCCGGTAGAATGGCAGGTGAAACGGAAGATTCTTCTGGCGACGGAAGCCGCGCTACAGATTACAATTCGAGCAGAAGCAATACAACAAGCGCCATAATTATTTATATAGGAGATGGAGATGATATTATTTTGAGAAAGCGACCCGGAAGGTAAAAATCAAATTAATTCTTTAATTGTTCTGCTACCATTAGGGTCGTATTTTTACTGCATGGTCATAATAATTGGAGCAGGTCTCAGCGGACTTTTAACCGCATACCGTTTAAAACAGCAAGGGATTGCATTTAAAATTCTGGAAGCCCGGGATCGCGTTGGAGGTAGAATTCATACCGTTTTAGGAAAAAATGAAACTCCTGTTGAAATGGGAGCCACGTGGTTTGGTAATCATCATCAGCATGTAATTGCTTTACTAGAGGAGCTCGGCATTGGGTATTTTGAACAGTATATGAAAGGAACAGTATTCTTTCAGCCTATGTCTACTTCGCCTGCACAATCCATTCAGGTTCCCAGTCAGCCGCCCAGTTACCGTATTTCGGGTGGGACGTCTCATTTAATCAATACACTTTACAATCGTCTGGATGCTGAAGATGTTGTACTCAATCAGGAAGTACAGAAAATCAGTTTTCATACGAATTCGGTTGAGGTTGTCGCCGCAGATACATTTACGGCAAGCAAAGTAATTTTAGCGATTCCGCCAAAAATTTGGTCTATCCGTATTGCATTTGAACCGCAATTGCCCATGGATTTGCTGCACACAGCGCAATTGACCCATACCTGGATGGAAGACTCCATCAAAGTAGCCATTACGTATGCGCAGCCTTTTTGGGAACAGGAACAGCATTCGGGTACCTTATTCAGCAATACAGGACCACTAACAGAATTCTATGACCAATGCAACTACGAGCGCTCTAAATATGCCCTCTGCGGTTTTATGAGTACGTCTTTTAAGCAGCTGGATGACACCGAGCGGCGTAATCGGGTCATAAATCAGTTACAAAGCGTTTTTGGAGCTAAAGCTGCTGATTATGTGGATTATAAAGAATGCATTTGGAGTCGGGAAAATCTCACGTATACTGATTCAGAAACGCCACTCTTTCCGCATCAAAATAACGGAGCGCCTATTTTTAGAGACTCTTTTTTTGAAGACCGATTATTGATTTGTGGTGCAGAAACAGCATCAGAATTTCCGGGATATATGGATGGTGCGGTGAGCTCGGCGAATAGGGTTGCAAGTAAAATAGTAAAGGCTAAATCCTAAATTAGAGTGTTTTTTTGGTCGAACTAGATATTTTCTCCAATCAAAATTTTATTTTGTACAAAATGAGGAATACCGTAAAAATCACTTTAGCATTTATTTTTAAATTGTTTTTGGGCAAATCCTAATTTTTCAAATGACGATAAGATTATTTGATATAGTGAGTGGAGCTTAATTAAAACAGGTTTTATATGAGAAGAATACTACTATTTACTTTTTTGAGTATTACAACTGGTCTATTTGCACAAAATGAAGTTCAATTAGATGCTGATACTCTTTTAAAAGAATTATCGGCTAATGCGTGCGACTGTATTAATGAGATAAGCACTTACAATAAGCACCGGCAAGAAGTTGTAAACGAAATAAATAGCTGTATTGAAGAGGTAACCGAAGCCTATCAGTTGGGTTCGCAGCTTTTTAAATTTTCAAAACCAGAGGAGTCTGAGCAAATAACTGAGCAGGACTCAACCGGAAGAGAAATTGCTATAAATACCAATAAAGAATCAGATCAGTATAAAGCTGCTTATTACAAAATTGAAGAACAGCTTATGAAAGACTGTGAATCACTTAAGCGAAAAGTAGCTGCAAGTGATAAACAAGGGCTTAAATCGATGTCCTTTAATAAGAAAGCACTTAAGTATTATGAAGAAGGAATAAGCGCTTCAGAAAATGGTGATTTTTCAACTGCCGTAAAGCAGTTTAAAAAAGCGCTCAAGGTAGACAAAGAATTTGCATTTGCCTGGGATAATCTGGGGCTTGCTTACCGAAAATTAGAAAAGTACGATAAGGCGATTGAAGCCTATGAAAAATCAATAGAAATAGATCCTTATGGACTTATGCCTATTCAAAATATCGCTATCGCGTATCAATATCAGGAGCAGTATGGAAAAGCTATTGAAGCATATAAGCGCTTGGCTTTAATTGATAAAGACAATCCTGAAGTTGCTTATGGTATAGGCAGTATCTATGCCTTAAAGTTAAATGAATACGAGAAAGCACTAGACTATATGTGTCAGGCATTTAATGCATATACTCAAATGAAATCTCCATATCGCTCTGATGCAGAGCAAATCATCAGTATCATTTATCAGGAAATGAAAAAAGAGGGCAAAGAAGAAACCTTTAGTACTATTTTAAAGGAAAACGGGATTGATATGGGCTAGGATCCCGCAAACCAATTCATAAAAGTCTAATAGATAATTTGCAAATGAATACACCATCTACTCCAGATCAAAATCTGGAACATTTCACAGACCGGGAACTTTTTACAAAAATCTGGATTCATCCAAGAAAAGTATTTCGCTTTATTGAGGCAAAAAAGTATGATAAGTTCGTTTATATTTTACTCGTCCTTGCGGGTATTGTACGAGGATTTGACCGTGCTATTGATAAGAACCTGGGCGATAAATTCTCTTTAATTGCGATTTTAGGCTTGGGTATTATCGTGGGCGGCCTTTTTGGCTGGATATCCTATTATATCTATGCAGCACTTTTAAGCTGGACGGGTAAGTGGATAGGCGGCAGGACCGATACTCGAGCACTCCTTCGAGTTTTAGCTTATGGCTCAATACCATCTATTATAGCTTTAATTTTCTTTATTCCGCAAATAGGTATTTATGGGATTGAGTTATTCCGTGAGAATGGTGATCTAATAGAAGGTACACTAATTGAAAATATGGCTTTTTGGGGTGCCGTATTCTTAGAAATGATTCTGGCAATCTGGACGCTGGTTTTAATAATTATAGGTACTGCTGAAGTTCAGAATATATCAATAGCCAATGCGATCTTAAATTTGTTGCTTCCGATTATTGTTATAGTACTCCCCATATTAATTATTGCGGGAATATTTTCAGTACTCTAAAGCTGTTCATCTGTAATTGTTCAGGCATTTTTCCGACCAAAACAACCGAACCCCTAAATTCAAAACCATGAACCCAAATACCATGAAAGTAGAAATCTGGAGCGACATCATGTGTCCGTTTTGCTATATCGGAAAACGAAAATTTGATAACGCTCTTGAGCAGTTCTCCCACAGAGATAAAGTTGAAGTAATCTGGAAAAGTTTTGACCTGGCTCCCGGTTTAAAGACCGATACGTCTATTAATAGTGTTGATTTTTTACAGAAGCATAAAGGAATGAACAAAGCCCAGGCTGAACAGGCCATTGAACGGGTAACGGCTTTTGCTAAAGAAACCGGCCTTGATTACGATTATGACAAAGTAGTTATCGCTAATACCCACAGAGGGCATCAACTTATACATCTGGCCGGTCAGGCTGGGCTTCAAAATGAAATGAAAGAGCGCCTTTTAAAGGCTTATTTTATTGAAGGCCGAAATGTAGATGATGTAGCAACTCTGATTCAATTAGGTCAGGAAGTAGGTCTCGACAAGGCCGCAATAGAGAGCGAATTGAACGAAAGTCAGTTTGCAGCGCATATTGAGCAGGATATTCTGGAAGCCCGAAATATAGGGGTTAACGGTGTTCCGTTTTTTGTTTTTGACCGAAAATATGCCGTTTCCGGTGCGCAGCCCGAAGAGCAATTTTTGAATGTGCTTAACAAAGCCTACAGTGAGTGGTACGCTAAACAAGAACATCCTGAACTTGAAGTCGTGCAGGGTGCGAGCTGTGATGTGGATGGCAACTGTTAGTAGTTAAGTTGAAAGAACTATCAAATTAAAAACGCCCGGATATCATTTCGGGCGTTTTTAGTTTAGAATGGTTAATAAATTACTGGAGAAATTCACGAGGTATCCAAAGGAATCAAAGGTTTGATTTAAAGGCAAGCTTCGGGATAGTATACCCCTTGGTTGGAGCCATTAGATACTTACATTTTGATTTGCATATCATAAGAAGCTGCAGTCTTAATAACTTCTTCTATAATTTGCGGAGCTACAGAATTCTCTTGAGCATTATCCTTATCGCTTTCAATTCCCAGCTTTTCAAAAAAGGCTCTAAACCCTTTGGGGCTGTGAATATTAACCCATTTACATGGTTCAGACCCGGCATTTCTGAACGTATGTAGGGTATGGGGAGGCAGGTCAACAGATTCCCCGGCTTTTACAATTCGTGTTTCTCCATCAATCATAAACTCCATTTCTCCTTCAGTAATCAAAAAAGATTCTTCGAGGTTGTGATGCAGGTGAGGTGGTGGTCCCGGTACACCCGGAGGCGTTTCGCCAAGTGCCAAATCGTAATTTCCTGTTGTGTTATGGGGCGTCACCTTGTGACCCAATACCCATTTTGTAGTCGGTTGTTTCATTTTATGAGATTTCTGTCTCACAAACATAAATTTAAATTGTGATATTTCAAAATTTTATGAGACATTTGTCTTATGAGTAAAGAATATGTAGGCCAGGGCCGTACCCGACAAAAGCAAATTACAAGAGAGCGCATCTTAAACAGTGCACAGGAGTTTATGCAGCAGGGCCGGGATTTTACATTAGAGGAGGTAGCTGAGCAGGCCGGCGTTTCCCGGGCAACTATTTATAGATATTTTCCAAACAGTGAAATACTTGCGGCAGAGTCGGCATTGAACGTCAATACGGAGAGCTGCGAGTCTATTTATCAATACGCTAAAGCTTCTACTAGGAAACAAACCTTATTGAATATTCAGGATTATTTTAATCGTCTGGCATTAGATCACGAACCGGCCTTTAGAAAATACCTAAGTGTTTTATTAAATACAACTGAATTATCTGAAAATCGAGGAGCCAGACGTCCCAAGACCTTACAACTGGCACTTGATGACGCACAACTCAATTTGAGTAAAGAGGATTTAAAGAATCTGAAGAATATAGCCTCGGTACTTATGGGAATTGAACCCATGATTGTAACCAAAGACGTCTGCGGGCTAGACAATGAGCAGTCTATGAAGTTGCTCCAGTGGGGCTTTGAAATGATGCTCAATGCGATCATCAATCAGAATAAAAAAACTGCTGACCGGTAGTTACTGCAGCTATTAATCGTTTTTTAGTGTTGAATTAATTTCAGGTTAAATTTTTTTAAATCTATTTCGCAGATCACAATAAAATTATACTTTTACGTAACCAGTTACGTTAATTAGTGTGGAAGACGATTTTTTATTAGAAATGGGGTATGCCGGTCTAACCGGAAGACTCAAGCGCCTTAGTGATGCATTTATTTATCAAACCCGAGATTTTTACAGGGAGCACGAGTCTGATATTGAGCCCAACTGGCATATGATTTTTATGTTATTGCAGAAAAATGAAAAGATGACTGTGACTGAAATCGCTGATGCGCTACAGCTTTCGCATCCTGCTATAGTTAAACTGATCAATAAAATGAAAAAAAGGGGTTATGTTGACTCAGAGATTGACCCTCAGGACAACCGAAAATACCAGCTGATGTTATCACAAAAAGCAATCGAAAAAATTCCGGTGCTTGAACAGTACTGGACAGCGGGCATAAAAGCCCTTGAAGAATTATTAGGTTTTAATACCCGTCTGCTTGACGAAATCCAAAAGCTGGAAGACCGTATGGCAGAATCCGATTTTAAAACCCGAATGGATAAATTATTAGTCAACGAATAGTTAGCAAAGGCATTTCATGAAGTTACTCATCGATATCTCCGGTTGGTTAGGTTCACTTCTCGTAGTTGGAGCCTACGCGTTAAGTCACGTAAAATCTAAAAATTACAGTACCTGGTGTATTTTAATGAACCTCTTTGGTGGTGTGTTTATAGCCATAAATTGCTATTATTACCGTGCGATACCTTCATTGGTGACCAATATGATTTGGAGCGGGATTGCGCTCTTCTCGATCTATCAGGCGAAAAAAGGTTCGTTCACCCACTTTAAGAATCGGCGTAAAAGACACCGGCTTCGGTATTAAAATAAATACGAATTAAAGCAAAGACGATGAATTTTAAAATTTCCAAAATACAGCATGTAGGCATTCCGGTTACTGAACTTAAAACATCAGTTGAATTTTATAGCAAACTGGGCTTTACAGAGGCAATGCGTGCCCAGTTTGATCATAATGATGAAAAAGGAAATGTCGTGATGATGCAGAGCGGTGAGGTCATTATGGAGCTTTACGAGTTTCCGGCCAAAGATTTGGAAGAAATTCGCAGCAGATCTCACGGGCATATCGACCACATCGCCTTTGATGTGGAAGATGTAGAAGCGGTTTTTAAAGAGCTTCAGGCCGCAGGCTACGAAATACAGGAAGATGCTCCCGTGTTTTTGAACTTTTGGGATAAAGGCTGCAAGTATTTCAACATTGTGGGACCTGATGGGGAACAGTTGGAGTTTAATGAGATTCTCTAGCTTTCTTTCAACAAAAAATCCTGATGAAATTCAGCTTTTCTAAATCCCTAAAGTTTCTGTTTGCAGCATCAATTGCAATGGTATTGCTTTCCACTTGCGCGAAAAAATCAACGGATCAAACCTTAAGGATTGCTACTGCAGCTAATATGCAATTTGCGATGAAAGCCCTTGCTGCAGATTTTGAGGAAAGAACGGGGATAGCCACTGATCTGGTGATTAGTTCGTCGGGTAAACTCACGGCACAGATTAAAGAGGGTGCTCCTTATGATGTTTTTATTTCGGCAGACACGGCTTATCCACAAGCGGTTTACGAAGCTGGTTTTGCATTAGATAAACCGAAGACTTATGCCTTCGGGAAACTGGTTTTATGGTCTTATAACGCTAATGAGACACCTGCGCTTTCGGCTCTTGTAAATGATTCTGTTCAGCATATTGCGCTGGCTAACCCGCAGACGGCACCTTACGGGAGCGCTGCAGTTTCCGTCTTAAAAAATAGTAACATTTACGAGCAGGTAGCAGCTAAACTGGTTTACGGCGAAAGCATTGCCCAGGTCAATCAGTTTATAACTTCCGGCGCAGCCGAAATGGGATTTACCGCACTGTCTGTTGTAAAAAGTGAATCGCAGAATGGGCAGGGCCGTTATTTGCTTCTTGATGAGCGTTTATACGAACCTATCGCTCAGGCTGCCGTTTTAATAAAGCGTGAAAATGGGAATCCCGAAGCAGCACAGGCCTTTTATTCCTATCTTTTTTCACCCGAAGCACAGAAAATCCTGAAAGATTTTGGATATTCGGTAGATGAATGAACTCCGGGGTAATATAAAAACGGTCGAGGTAAGCGGAAACCTCAGTCTGGTGACTGTTCAACTTCAAAACGGACAGTTACTCAAAGCCATTGTGATCGACACCCCACAGAGCGCAGCCTATCTTGAACCTGAAACCGCCGTTGCCGTAGTTTTTAAAGAAACCGAAGTCATTATAAGTACTGGTACTCAACTTCAAATAAGTCTCCAAAATCAAATTCCTGCAAAAATCAGTGCCCTAGAGAAAGGTAAATTACTTTCTAAACTCAAACTTAAAAGCACAGCGGGAAATCTGAGTTCTATCATCAGTTCTGCGGCTGTAGAGCAGCTCAAGCTTGAATTGGGGCAGGAAGTGACCGCAATGATTAAGTTAAATGAAGTAATGTTGCGTGCCTTATGAATTGGGAACCGCTCATACTTACCTTTAAACTGGCGCTGGTCACCACAATTATTTTATTTGTGATTGCTATACCTGTGGCGTACAAGCTCAGCAAATCAAGCTCGCGGTTTAAGCCGGTAGTTGAAGCTCTGGTAAGTATGCCTCTGGTTCTGCCACCCACCGTTTTGGGTTTTTATTTCCTTATTGCTTTTAGTCCCAATAGCGCCTTGGGCAGCTGGCTAAGTGAGTGGCTGGGTATCAAACTGATTTTTTCCTTTCCGGGGCTGGTGGTCGCGTCAATCATTTACAGTTTGCCGTTTATGGTGCACCCCATACAGGCGGGTTTAAGTGGAATTTCAAAATCAATCACCGAGGCTTCCTACGTAATGGGTAAATCAAAATGGGAAACCTTGCTACGGGTACAACTGCCACAAATTAAGCCTGCTTTGCTTACGGGTCTCGTGCTTTCATTTGCGCATACCGTGGGTGAATTCGGAGTGGTTTTAATGATAGGCGGCAATATTCCCGGAAAGACCAAAGTAGCTTCGATAGCGATTTACGATGAGGTTGAAGCCTTAAATTACGATGCTGCAAATGCCTACTCGCTTGTACTTTTTGCGATTACGTTTAGTATTTTACTGGTGGTTTATCTTGTAAATGGTAAGTACCTCAAAGGTTTTTGGAAATGATACAGATCAATCTCAAAAAAACGTTACAAGGCGTAAACGGAACGATGCAGCTCGATCTCAATCTGGAGATTGCCGAAGGTCAATTTGTAACACTTTACGGTCCATCTGGTGCCGGAAAGACTTCAACTTTACGAATGATAGCGGGCTTGATGCCACCTGATTCCGGGAAATTGACAGTTGGGGGAGTGGTATGGTTTGATTCCGGAAATAAAAAAAATCTAAGCATTCAAAAGCGAGGGGTGGGTTATGTTTTTCAGGATTACGCCTTGTTCCCGCATATGACGGTTTTAGAAAATCTAAATTTCGCAAAAGCGAAAAATACACAGCAAACTTTGATTAACCAGGTATTGGAACTGATGGAACTGGGCGATTTACAACACCGCAAGCCTGAAACCTTAAGCGGCGGTCAGAAACAACGCGTGGCGCTTGCACGTGCGGTGGTGCAGCAGCCTAAAATTTTACTTCTTGATGAGCCGCTTGCAGCGCTTGATGCTGCCATCAGACATAAATTGCAAGGTTATCTCAAACGCATTCACGACGAGTTTAAGCTGACCACAATACTGATTTCTCACGATGTGGGCGAAATTGTAAAACTTTCCGACTATGTCTACCACCTGGAAGCCGGAAAGCTCATTGCACAGGGCAAGCCCGAAACTTTATTTATGGGGCAGAGCATCAGCGGAAAATTTAAGTTTACCGGTGAAGTTTTACTTATTCAGCACGAAGAGATCGTAAGCGTTCTTTCTATCCTAATTAATACTCAGGTTGTAAAAGTCGTGGTAAGTCACGAAGAAGCCGCGAAGCTTCAGCCCGGCAACCATGTTCTGGTTGTAAGCAAGGCTTTCAATCCTTTAGTATATAAACTGGAGAATTAATTCAGCACGCGAACTTAGAACTAGGTTAATCTTCCTGCTTTAGAAACCATTCTATTTTTTCAACCTCCTTTTTACATCCGCAGAAAAATGGTGCACGCTCGTGCAGTTCGGTCGGGATGCGTTCCATAATGCGACCATAACCGTCTGAAGCCATTCCTCCGGCCTGCTCAGCGATATAAGCCATCGGGTTACACTCATAAAGCAGGCGTAATTTGCCTTTGGGAGCGGTAGTACCGGTCGGGTAGAGAAATATACCTCCCAGCAGCATGTTGCGGTGAAAATCAGCTACAAGCGAACCTGTGTAACGCGAAGTAAATGGGCGTCTATCGCTCTCGTCCAATTCCTGCGTCCACCGAATGAATTTTTTGATTCCCTGTGGGAAATGCACATAATTTCCTTCATTAATCGAATAGATACGACCTGAATCGGGAAATTTTATATCGGGATGTGAGAGAAAAAACGAGCCGATACCGGGATCAAAGGTAAACCCGTGTACGCCGTTTCCGGTGGTGTAAACTAGCATAGTTGAAGATCCGTAAATGAGGTAGCCGGCTGCAACCTGATTAACTCCGGGCTGCAGAAAATCTTCTATGGTAACCGGAGTTCCTGTAGGACTTATACGTCTGTAAATACTAAATATCGTTCCCACAGTGATATCTACATCAATATTAGAAGAGCCATCAAGCGGATCAAACAAGACAACATAGTTTGCATTTTTATGCCGGTCTTCATTAAAGACAACAAAATCTTCCAATTCTTCAGAAGCGAGTCCGCAGATATCACCGCGATCTTTTAGCGTACTTATAAACATATCATTAGCCAGAACATCAAGTTTAGCCTGAGCTTCTCCCTGCACATTTTCTTTTCCTGCTTTTCCGCGAATTTCTGCCAATCCGGCTTTATTTATTTCCTGATTTACCATTTTGCCGGCAAGTCTAATAGCACTTAGTAGGGCGCTTAGCTCACCTTTGGCATAGGGAAAATCTTTTTGGTTTTTGATGATAAATTCGCCGAGGGTGGTGTGTCTTTCCATAATTGATGCTGGATTGATTTATTGAAGAATTAAAGCTGTTTTTTTAATACTGATATTAAAAATTTAAAGCGAAAACGTTTTCGTATTGAAATAAATAGGAATATTCTAATATTATTCCGAGGTAAAAATAATTCAAAGATTTGAAATTCGGGCTAAAAGACAAGTTCTTTTTCCGGTGAATTTTCATACTTAGAAGGGATAATTTAAAACCTTGAATTTCATAATCTTACTATTACGTTTTCGCTTTAATTGGACTTTAAAAAAGAGCCAAAAAAGGGTACATCTCCATAAAAACCGGTAATTTCGAAGTTGTTAATTGAGGAATTATGAAAAAACATATTGTAGTTATAGGCGGCGGTTTTGCCGGTGTGAATCTGGTAAAAAAACTAGGTAAATCTTCAGAATACCGGGTCACATTAGTTGATAAGAATAATTACAATTTTTTTCCACCTCTGTTATATCAGGTGTCTACGGGTTTTCTTGATCCTTCAAGTATTACCTTTCCCTTTCGGAATTTATTTCGAGACAAGAAGGATTTTCGCTTTCATATGGGGAGTCTTGAGGAAATCAAATCCGACGAGAAGCGCATCATTCTAGATACCGGAGAACTGCAATATGATTTTCTGGTTTTGGCAACCGGTACGCACACCAATTTTTTTGGACTTGATAATTGTCAGAAATACGCGATTCCGATGAAGACCCTTGAGGATGCGCTTGATATGCGAAATATTCTTTTACAGCGTCTTGAAGAAGCTACCCGCATCAAAGATAAATCTATGCGGTTACCTTATCTCAATATGGTTATTGCGGGTGGAGGACCTACGGGAGTTGAAATAAGTGGGGTTTTTGCTGAGTTGCGTAATAATACCATTCGTAAAGAATTTCCAGAACTTGTAGGTAGTGGCTCGCGTATTTATCTGGTAAATGGAGGTGATGAGTTACTGTCGCCCATGAGTAAAAAGAGTCAGGAATATACACTGAAAAAGCTTCAGGAAATGGGAGTGGAGGTATTGCTCAATACACGCGTGACTGATTTTGACGGCGAGAAAGTCATGATGAAAGACGGTTCGCATATCTACACTAAAAACCTGATTTGGGCGACCGGTGTTACCTGCTTCCGTTTTAAGGGAATTCCGGATGAATGCTATCAGCGGGGAAACCGTATTGCTGTTAGTGCAACCAATGAGGTTCTTAATCTAAAGGATGTTTATGCTATAGGGGACACTTGTATAATGACTACCGACTCCAATTTTCCGGAGGGTCACCCTCAACTGGCGCAGGTAGCGATGCAGCAGGGGACGGCTCTTGCAAAGAATTTTAAACGAGCTGCGCAAGGGGAGTCTTTGGAGGAATTTACTTATACCGATAAAGGGTCAATGGCTATAATAGGCAGTAATAAAGCAGTTGCAGATTTGCCAGAGAAGATTCATTTTAACGGGTTTTTAGCTTGGTTTATTTGGGTCTTTGTGCACCTTTTTGCTTTAATAGACTATAGAAACCGGGTGCGCACCTTCTACAATTGGTCTATCGAATACTTCACCAAAAATCAGGACTTAAGACTAATAATTCGGCCAAAGAATAAGTAAATATTTTAACACGTATTATACTACATTTATTAAAATATTTCGAATTAGGGATTTCTCATTTATGAACTATTTTAATTAAATAATTATTTTATTTTAAAGTAATTTACTTGTAAATATGTAGTATAAAAGGTTTTTTTACGTTTATTATTCAGAATATATCTACTTGTACAAAACGATAAAAATCATTTAATAAAACGTTTTAGGCTTCCTTTTATCTTATAAAACTTCCTTTTTGTAGATTAGTCTTTTTAGATTTGATCTCATCAGTGAATGCCCATTTACTGTTATTCTCCAAAAAACGTTCACTCGGTTCAAAGAGCCCCTAGGCTTTGATTGAGTTAAGATTTTGATCGGAATTTTACTTCCGTATCAGGATTTTGAAGTCAATTCTATTCGATGTTGAAAAAGTTTTGGCTTCATAGTCTGTTTAATTTCAAAATTCACTTTATGAATCTAAAACTACGCACAATCTTATTGGGGCTGGGGTATATTTTACTACCGGTCTTTTGGCTAACTATTCAGGCACAGGTAGATGTTTATGCCACTCAGATAATTGGAGAAGACCACGTCAGCAATTCGGGTTTGGCCGTTGATGAAGACTTGGGAACCCGGGCTCAAATTGAGTCCAGTTCCGGCGTTCTTTTAGGAGTAGCCGCCTACGATGGCTTTCTGGAACTTGGCTTTTCAAGTCCAGTGCCTGCAAACAAAACAACCTTTCTTAAAATTCAGACCGAAGACGATATTCTTAACGTGCTCCTTTCCGGAGGTTTAGGGAATTTGCTAGCCGATGTATTAGGTGTGGTTCTTGTTGGAAATCAGGAATTTGAGGTTCAGGCTAAAAGTGATAACACTGTCGTTTTAAGTGCAGATTCTGTAGATCCTACAACATTTGATTCGGCCAGAGTGCGCATCGTGACAGATGCATTTGGAGAATACTATATTGCAATTACTCCTGATCAGTCTTACAACCGTATTTATATTTCAAATCGTCTGGGAAGTTTATTAGGCCTTGGCAATACCCGTGATCTTGATGTTTTTGGGGCTTATTATGCAACTGGTTCGCAGGATTGTAATTTGCCTTCTTTTACATCTTATGACGGCGATGGATTAAGTGTTGATCTTCTGGGAATAGGAGGAGCCGGAGTTGAAAATCCGGAAAATGCTATTGATGCAAATGGGACTACGTTTTCTGAATTGAGTCTAGGGATACTTAGCGTTGCCGCATCTATCGAACAAATAATTTACTTTGACAGACCTTCTCAAGTAGATGAAGATTTCAAAGTAGGCTTGTCTCTGTCTCCAGATCTTATAGCTCTTGGTCTTTTAGATAACATCACTTTTGAAGCTTATAATGGTCCTACATTAGTTAGTTCTTCAAGTGTTTCATCCCTATTGAGTCTTGATTTACTCGGACTTTTGCAGAGCGGTGCGGTAGCGCAGGTTCCTTTTGAAGTTGCGGGGCCTGCAGATCGCATCGTGGTTAGACTTAGTTCGCTATTGAGTGTAAATCTGTTTCAAAGTCTTAATTTACATGATGTTGTTATAACACCCTCAATACCTGAAATTGATATCGCATCGCAAAATCTTGAAATTTGTGAGGGGGAGACTGCAAATCTAGTTGCTTCTACAGCTTCTGCAGGCGCTCAATTACGTTGGTATGATGCATCTGTTGGTGGAAATTTACTAGCCACGGTAGCAAGTGGGAGTGCTTTCGAAACCCCGGTGCTCACAGAAGATACGACCTTCTATGTGGCATCTTATCTGGCAGGTTGTACCGAAGAGTCAGGAAGGGTAGCAGTGCCTGTTTCTGTAAATCCAATTCCTACTTCGGGTGACATCAACGTTTTAGGTCTCGACCTCCCTATCTGTATCCCCGAAATTTTAAACATCGTGCCTACCACGACTCTAAATGGCAGTTTCAAATACTTTCTGGATTCTTCAGGAAATGTGGAAATTACAAACGGACTGGTACAGGGGGATCTTACTTATACCATCAATGCAGAAGGGGAATTAGAAGTTGAAGGACTTACCGAAGCAGATAGTCCATTTAGAGTCTACGTTAGTCTGGTTGATGCAGTAACGGGTTGTGAAAATGCACCCGGAGATTTAAAATTAGTTGAAGTCACACTAGACGGAGGTCCCCAGCCTACCATTGCATTAAATTCAATTACAGCAGATAATGTACTTAATGCTGCAGAAATCAGTTCTACTATAGCTATTAGCGGGACTGTGGGTGGAGATGCACAAAGCGGAGATGCAGTGACGGTAACCGTAAATACGTTTGACTTTGATACGACTGTTGCTGCAGATTTGACATTTTCAGTAAACGTTCCCGGAGCTCAGTTATTTGCTGATGATGACCTAACAGTTGAAGCTCGGGTAACTTCACAAAATTTACTGCTCTGTGAAACTACTGTACAGACTTCCATAAGCTATACTATTGATGATATGCCCCCTACAGTTCCAACAGTGGATGTTTTGGTCACTAATGACAATACACCCACGATAACCGGTACCGCCGATTCAATAGATGACCTCACCTTACGTGTTAATGGCGTAACCTATACCGAAGATGACGGAAACCTTTTTGATAATGGTGATGATTCTTGGACTCTGAATATTCCTAATCCTCTTGCAGATGGTATCTACGATGTAATCGCTACTGCGACAGATGCGGCTGGAAACAGTTCTTCAGATGTTACTGTAGACGAACTGACCATAGATACAATGGCACCCACAATTCCTACCGTAAACGCACAACAAACCAGTGATACGACACCGGTAATTACTGGTACTGCAGATTCTGTTGATCAAATTACGGTTACCGTAAATGGAATTACATACGTGGAAGGTGATGGTAATTTGGTTGATAACGGAAACAATACCTGGACTCTGACCATTCCTTTAGGGAATGAGCTTGCAGACGGTACCTATGATGTAATGGCTACTGCTACAGATGCTGCTGGTAACAGTTCTACAGACACGACAACGAATGAATTGACTGTCGATACCAGCCTGCCAACAACACCTGGCGTGATCCCTTTGATTACGACAAATACGAGCCCGACATTAAATGGTACTGCTGATTCTGCAGATGACCTTACGGTAAATGTCGCAGGCGTGACATACAGTGAAGGTGATGGAAACTTAACTGATAATAGTAATGATACCTGGACTTTGGTCATTCCGGTTGTTTTGGCTGAGGGCGTATATGACGTTACGGCAACTGCTACCCAAGGTGGACTTTCAGCAACAGACCCAACCAGTAATGAACTGGTGATTGATCTGACTCCACCTACCATACCAACTGTAAATTTCCTAACTACAAACGACACAACACCCACTCTTACGGGGACCGCTGATTCTATAGATAATCTCACGGTAAGTGTTGATGGAACAACCTATTCCGAAGGAGATGGGAGTTTAATTGATAATGGAGACAACACCTGGACGCTTACTATTACGACGGCACTGGCAGAAGGCACCTATGATGTTGTTGTATTAACAGTTGACGCGGCGGGTAATTCTTCGTCTGATGTGACGGTAAATGAGCTGACTATAGACACTACGCCACCTGCTATTCCCACGGTAGATTTTCTAGTAACTAATGATAATACACCCGTGTTGACGGGTACAGCAGATTCGGGAGCTAATTTGACCATTATTGTAGGCAGTATTTCGTATACAAAAGGAGATGGAAATTTAATTGATAATGGGGACAACACCTGGACGTTGACCATACCCTTACCTCTTGCTGACCGTGTTTACGATGTGATTGCGATATCCACAGATGCGGTAGGTAATACCAGTATGGATGCGACTGTTAATGAACTCACGATTGATACCTTGGCACCCACAGTTCCAACAGTTGATCCTTTGGTCACCAACGACAATACCCCAACAATTACCGGTACTGCCGATTCTGCTGATGATTTGGTAGTAGTTGTAGACGGGGTAACCTATACTGAAGGTGACGGTAATCTCACAGACAATGGGAATAACACCTGGACTTTGGTAATCCCAACGCCACTTGCAGACGGTACTTATGATGTGATGGCCACTGCGACAGATGTTGCCGGCAACGGTTCATCAGACGCCACAACAGATGAGTTGACCATTGATACAATGGCACCTACAGTTCCTACAGTTGATCCTTTGGTCACCAATGACAACACAC
>CEVM01013066.1_pt1 | contig 72142 bp, 66 predicted proteins | sample 531481 | NCBI WGS metagenome assembly CEVM01 (sample SAMEA2623649, study PRJEB7988) | marine metagenome | biome: marine biome (ENVO:00000447); feature: mesopelagic zone (ENVO:00000213) & marine oxygen minimum zone (ENVO:01000065); material: "saline water (ENVO:00002010), including plankton...
GTTTCTGAAGAGATCAAACGGGTAATCAACTGTACCGAAGCCATCTCGAGTGAGAAAAATGCAACCGGTATACCCTGCCCTACTGCGATATTTCGGGCCATAGATAGCGTCAATGCGGTTTTACCCATACCCGGACGTGCCGCAACTATAATCAAGTCACTGGGCTGCCAGCCGGAAGTTAGTTTATCGAGACGGTCAAAGCCCGAAGGGATACCGGACAAACCTTCTTTATTCGAAATTTCTTCAATTTTCTTTTTAGCCTGAATAACAAGACTCTGCGCTGTTTCTGAACTTCTTTTTATGTTACCCTGAGTAACCTCATAGAGTTTACTTTCAGCATTATCTAAAAGATCAAAAACATCTGTTGTCTCGTCATACGCTTCTTCAATAATTTCATTAGAAATTTTAATCAAGCTGCGCTGAATGTATTTCTGCAAAATGATACGCGCATGGTATTCAATGTGCGCAGAAGAGGACACTTTTTGGGTAAGTTGAATCAAATAATAGTCGCCACCTGCCTTGTCAAGCTTGGCCATTTGTTTTAATTGCTCAGAAACGGTTAATAAGTCAATAGGCTCACCGTTTTCAAAGAGGGATCTGATAGCGTCATAGATGTGCTGATGGGCATCTTTATAGAAAACTTCAGGACTAAGAATATCGATGATTTCATCTACACCTTTTTTATCTATCATCATTGCTCCAAGAACAACTTGCTCTAAATCAATAGCTTGTGGCGGTATTTTACCCTTCTCAAGGGCAATAACATCATTAGAAGGAATTATATAGTTAGGTTTGGTCTTTAGATTTTCCATTAAGGCGAATGTAAAAAAAATGTTAAGGGCAGTTCAAGTTTTTTGACCAGTCGTTGTTCACTACAAGTTAACAATATGATTGTTGATAACTAAATAATCTTGTTAACAACCATAAAAAAATCCAGAGTCAAAAACTCCGGATTTTAATGACAAGTGATGTTTAAGTCTTTTAGCCTTTGAATACTCCCATTTCAGAATATTTATCCATACGGTTTTTAATCAAATCTGCTGGTGATAAGTTTTTAAACTCATCATAGGCTTGTAGAATCTTTTCTTTTACCGTATCAAATGTTTTTTGACGGTCGCTATGCGCTCCTCCAAGAGGTTCTTTAACGATCTCATCAATAAGTTTTTGCTTCTTCATATCGGTTGCGGTAAGCTTAAGCGCTTCTGCAGCCTGCTCTTTAAATTCCCAGCTTCTCCAGAGAATAGACGAGCAGGATTCCGGCGAAATAACCGAATACCAGGTGTTTTCAAGCATAAGCACTTTATCGCCCACGCCAATTCCCAAAGCACCTCCACTCGCGCCCTCTCCTATGATGCAAACAATAATAGGCACTTTTAGCCGTGTCATCTCCAAAATGTTTCGGGCAATGGCTTCTCCCTGACCGCGCTCCTCCGCTTCCAGACCGGGGTAGGCGCCTGGGGTGTCAATAAAAGTCACTACCGGTAAACCAAATTTTTCAGCACTCTTCATCAAACGAAGTGCCTTGCGGTATCCTTCCGGATTTGCCATACCAAAATTACGGTACTGGCGTGTTTTTGTATTATATCCTTTTTGCTGACCAATAAGCATAAAACTCTGCTCGCCAATTTTACCCAGACCTCCTATCATCGCCTTATCATCCTTAACATTGCGGTCGCCGTGTAATTCTAAAAAGGTATCACCACAAATGGCTTTGATATAATCTAAAGTATAAGGCCGATTGGGATGACGCGAAAGCTGAACGCGCTGCCATGGCGTAAGGTTTTTATAAAGATCTTTCTTGGTTTCTTTAAGCTTTTTCTCGATCTGTTTGCAGGTATTGGTGACATCTACGTCACTCTCCTGCCCTATTAGGGTACATTTTTCGAGCTGTTCTTCAAGCTCTTTTATAGGTTGTTCAAAGTCTAAATATTCCATTAGGGGAAGATTTTAGTTAGCTGACAAATATAGCGTATTTACTCGATACTAGAGAAGGAATGCTTACTGGCTTATCTCCGGAAAATTTCAAAATAAACCTCAAAATTCCTTCTTAATGTTATGCAAAGGTTCAAAAAAAGAGCTACTTACAAAAACGATTTACTGTTTTGAAGTTTGCGCTGTTGTTTTTTACGCTCGCGGGTTTTAAAAATTCCGTTTAAAATAACCGTAATCAAAATCAAAATTGCACCCAGATAAAAATCGGTATGCATGCGCTCTGCATCACCTAAAATGATAAAGGCCAAAATGATACCATACACCGGCTCCAGATTTGTAGTAAGCATTACGGTATAGGGTGAAAGATTGCGCATCACCGTTACCGAAGCAATAAAAGCATAGGCCGTACAAACAAGAGCCAGAATACCCAAATACCACCAGTCTGATACCTGAAGGTTGAAAAAACCGGAATTAAAACGGGAAGTTAAAGCCAGAAATAGGGTAATGCTTCCCGCGCCCGCGAGCATTTCAAAAAACGAAATCTTGACCGGATGATGTTCCTTTACCAGCTTTCCGTTTATCAAGGTAAAAAAAGCCGCTAGCAAAGCGGAAAGAAGCGCGACAAGTATTCCGGCGGTGTATCGGGTTTCCACATTAAATATCATATACAAACCCACGATGACCAGGAGACCAAAAAGTATTTCGTAACCAATAAGCTTTCGCTTATAAAATATGGGTTCAAGAATGCTCGTAAAAAAAGCTCCCGTACTCATCATCGCCAGGGTAACCGAAACATTAGCCATCTTGATCGCTCCAAAAAAAGTAATCCAGTGCAGTGCGATAAGTATACCTGCTCCCATCATCAGCCCTAAAACTTTAGGATTTGTGCTTAACGGGATTTTCTTGAATTTCAGGTATCCAAAAATAGCCAGACTGGCTAAACCCATTCGATACCAAACCAGTTCTAACGCTCCTATACTGATTAAAGCTCCTAAAACAGCTGTGAACCCCCAAATAAAAACAATGAGGTGTAAATGCAGGTAATCTTTGAGACTAGCGTTTTGCATAATTGAGCAAATAAACCGCCAGAATTCCAAAAAGCACATTGGGTAACCAGACGGCTACCATAGGCGAAAAATCAGATTGCTCTGAGATGGTGCCAAAAACCTTATCGAAGAAAATAAATATAAATGCAAGTGAAATACCCAAGGCCAGGTTAATTCCCATACCGCCACGGCGTTTCATAGAAGATACGGCTACCGCAATAATGGTGAGAATGTAAGCGCTCACGGGTAAACTGAAGCGCTTGTACAACACCACTTCATAGCGGTTAATCGCTGAGGAGCCCCGCGCTTTTTCCTTAGCGATAAATTCGCGCAGACGAGGTGTGGTTAGCGTTTCGGCAATATACTCGAGTGGGGTCAGGTCTTCCAGATCAAAAGAAAATGTGGTATCAACTTTAGCCTCAGAAATCAAAATATCTCCTTCTTTTCCAATGATTCGTTTTTTATACTGATTAAGGCGATAGACTGTATCTTCTGGAATGTAAACAATACTGCGTGCCTGTATTTTGTATTTAAGGGTATTGTCTTCAAAATGCTCAAGTGTAAAGTTTTGCCCCATACGCGTCGATGGCGTAAACCGGCTTACGTAGATGTAATCATTATCATTAATCTGCCGGTAAACATTACTGGTTTCGCGAGCATCTTTATTGTTTTTTAAATACTCATACGAGAACTCATTGAAGCCTCGACTGGCTGCAGGAGCCAGATAGGTTCCCAAAATATATGCCCCAATACATACGATTGTCGCACCTATTATATAAGGTCTTAAAAAACGGTAAAACGAAACTCCACTACTTAGAAAAGCAATGACTTCGGTATTATTGGCCAGTTTAGAAGTAAACCAGATCACCGAAAGAAACAAAAACAAAGGGAATAATAGATTGGCGAAGTAAATGGTAAAATTGAGGTAATAAATGGCCACCTCACTAAATGGCACCTCATTAGCCAGCATTTTATCAATTTTCTCTGCAAGATTAACGGTTATCCCAATAGGAATAAACAGCAACAGCATCGTGATAAAAGTACCCAGATAACGCTTTAAAATGTACCAGTCTAAGATTTTCATCTAGAGTCTTTTATCCATTTGTTTTACCATCTTTTCTTTCCAGGCATAAAAATCTCCGGCCACAATATGCTTGCGTGCTTCATGCACCAGCCACATATAAAACCCGAGATTATGAATTGTACCTATCTGACGGCCCAAAATTTCATTAACACTAAACAGATGCCGCACATAGGCTTTAGAATACGCGGTGTCAACCCAGGTAGTTCCATCGGGATCAAGCGGTGAAAAATCGGCCTCCCATTTTTTATTTTTAATATTTATCGTACCGTGTTGGGTAAATAAAGTTCCGTTTCGGCCATTACGCGTAGGCATCACACAATCAAACATATCAACTCCTAACGCAATATTTTCTAAAATATTGATCGGTGTTCCCACTCCCATCAGGTAACGCGGCTTCTCTTTGGGAAGAATATTGGTTACAATTTCGGTCATGGCATACATTTCTTCAGCGGGTTCGCCTACAGATAGCCCCCCGATAGCATTACCTACTGCACCGGAATTGGCGATGTATTCTGCAGATTGTATACGCAAATCTTTATAGGTACTTCCCTGTACGATAGGAAAAAACGCCTGGTCATAACCATACTTCACCGGAGTTTTAGCCAAATGATTGATGCACCGTTCTAGCCAGCGGTGCGTCATATGCATCGAACGTTTCGCGTAATTGTAATCGCAAGGATAGGGCGTACATTCATCAAAAGCCATTATGATATCGGCTCCTATGCTACGCTGAATTTCCATCACACGCTCTGGGGTAAACATATGAAACGAGCCATCGATATGCGATTTAAACTTAACCCCTTCCTCTTTGATCTTTCGGTTTGCGGAAAGAGAATACACCTGATACCCACCGCTATCTGTAAGAATATTACGGTCCCAGTTCATAAACTTATGGAGTCCGCCAGCTTTTTCTAAAATGTCAGTTTGAGGCCGCAGATACAAATGATAGGTATTCCCTAATATTATATCAGGGTCAATGTCCTGAGTAAGTTCGCGCTGATGTACACCTTTAACCGTTCCAACTGTGCCTACCGGCATAAAGATGGGGGTTTCAATGGTTCCATGGTCTGTTGTTAGCGTTCCTGCCCGGGCTTTACTGGCAGCATCGGTACTTACGAGTTCAAATTGCATATCCTGAATTAGAGGGGCAAAGATAAAACTATTTAATAGATACTTTTGGCACCAAAAAATGCTTAATAAGTGTAAAATATTCACTTATAGCGCGTATCTTCTTAAATTTCCCTAAAAACCACCGGATTAAGTGGCTTATTGATTGTAATACCTGTTAAAAATGGGTATTTTTGACCTTCAAATTTTAACTCAATCAACATGCCAAACATTAAAGAATTAGAAGATTTTGTCTCACAGGTACGCAGAGACATCGTAAGGCAGGTACATAATGTAAGCTCAGGACATCCCGGAGGTTCGTTAGGATGTACTGAATTTTTCGTAGCCTTATATCAGGAAGTGATGAAACGTAAGGAAGGTTTCGATATGGATGGAAAGGATGAGGATTTATTCTTCCTCTCAAACGGTCACATTTCTCCCGTTTTTTACAGCGTTTTGGCCCGTTCGGGTTATTTTCCTGTAGATGAACTCAATACCTTTAGAAAAATAGATTCACGTCTGCAGGGACACCCTACTACACACGAAGGCCTACCCGGTATTCGCGTAGCTTCCGGTTCGCTAGGTCAGGGAATGAGTGTGGCTCTTGGAGCAGCTCAAACTAAAAAACTAAATGGTGATGATAATCTGGTTTACTCCCTTCACGGTGATGGTGAACTGCAGGAAGGTCAAAACTGGGAAGCTATTATGTATGCCGCTGCAAATAAAATAGACAACATTATCTCAACCGTTGACCTTAACGGCCAGCAAATTGACGGAAGCACCAATGAGGTTCTCAACCTGGGAAGTGTACGGGCTAAGTTTGAAGCTTTTGGCTGGGATGTACTGGACATCGAAAAGGGTAACGATATGGAAGCCATTCTTGAAGGTTTAAAAGAAGCTAAATCACGCACCGGAAAAGGTAAACCTGTTTGTATTCTTCTACACACAATTATGGGACATGGTGTTGACTTTATGATGCAAGGCCACGCGTGGCATGGTAAAGCTCCTAATGACGAGCAGCTTGAGAAAGCTTTAGCTCAAAATCCGGAAACCCTTGGAGATTATTAATCTTCAAACAGGCATCCTTTAATCAAGCTATTAATCTTAAAATCAATCCCACTTTAATACTCGTATTATCTTAGGGACACTTACTATGAAAAAATTCACAAACTCAGGAAATATAGATACACGTTCAGGTTTTGGGGCCGGAATGGATGAGCTAGGCAAAACCCACGAAGATGTGGTGGCGCTATGTGCAGACCTTACCGGATCGCTTAAACTGAACGACTTTGAAAAAAATCATCCGGAACGTTTCTTCCAAACCGGAATCGCAGAGGCCAATATGATAGGTATGGCTGCCGGTATGACCATTGGCGGAAAAATACCTTATGCTACCACCTTTGCAAACTTTGCTACCGGTCGTGTTTACGATCAGATACGCCAAAGTGTTGCGTATTCTGGTAAAAATGTAAAAATATGTGCTTCTCACGCCGGTTTAACCTTAGGGGAAGATGGAGCAACCCACCAGATTCTGGAAGATATTGGCCTTATGAAAATGCTTCCCGGGATGACGGTTATTAATCCATGTGACTTCAACCAAACTAAAGCCGCTACTATGGCCATCGCAGACTATGATGGGCCGGTTTATTTGCGTTTTGGTCGTCCAAGTGTTCCAAATTTCACCGAAAAAGACGGAAAATTTGAAATTGGCAAAGCACTTCATCTGGTTGAAGGTTCTGATGTAACTATTCTCGCAACCGGTCACCTGGTGTGGCATGCCCTTGAAGCTGCCGAGCAATTGGAAGAAAAAGGAATTAGTGCCGAAGTGATTAACATTCACACCATTAAGCCTCTTGATGAAGAAGCTATTTTAAATTCGGTTAAGAAAACACGCTGCGTTGTGACTTGCGAAGAGCACAACTATTTAGGTGGTCTGGGCGAAAGCGTTTCTGGTGTATTGGCTAAAAATGACCCGGTTTATCAGGAATTTGTTGCAACAAACGACACTTTTGGTGAATCTGGTACTCCTGCCGAATTGATGGAAAAATACGGTCTTGATACTAAATCTATTGTAGAAGCCGTTAATAAGGTGCTGGCTAAGAAGTAGGCACTTTGAATTGTATATTCCTAAAAATGCCGCTTCACAGCATCAACCAAGAATATCGGAATCATTTTTGATTCCATCTAATTTTAACTGTCCGCAAGGGCACAACTTAATTGATATGAAGAACGCATTTTTAGGAATTTTTTGTTTAGTCGCGTCATTAACTTACGCGCAATCAGACCCTGGCTTTGGTATCAAAGCAGGTCTTAATTATGGTGCCACCGGCGACATCAGTAATGATGTAGAAAATGCTTATGAAAACCCGGACCGGGATTTAGGCTTTCACGTTGGCGTATTTGGGCGTACCGGTGAACGTCTTTATTTTAGACCCGAATTGGTGTACACTAAATTAAAAACAACTTACAACAGCGATGAGTTTAGTGTACAAAAATTGGATGCTCCGCTGTTAGTAGGTCTTGAAGTTTTTGGCCCCATAAACATTTTTGCAGGTCCTTCACTACAATACATTTTAGACACCGAATATGAAGGTATTGATTTGGGTGATGTACAGGATGATTTTACAGTAGGTCTCAACTTTGGTGTAGGCGTTGCATTAGGAAAACTGGGAGTTGATTTGCGCTATGAGCGTGGCTTCAAAGATAATGAGGCCCAGTTTTTAAGCACTAACGGAATCATTACAACCGATTCACGCATTGACACCAGACCTGATCAGTTGATCATCAGCTTATCGCTCAATTTATAAATAGAGAATAATTTATACTAAAAAAAAAACCGCTACTGAAATGAGTAGCGGTTTTTTTTTAGTTATAATATATCTAATCAATTATCAGGATCTAAATAATCCGGAGTGTCATCATTATTAGAATCTGTAAAAGTAATGCTCCCATCTTCGTTTATTACAATCTCGTCACGAGTTAAGATACCATCACCATCGTCATCTGCGTCCTGAAAATTTGGTCTTCCATCTCTATCCGTATCATCCTCTGCTTCAAATAGATAAAAATTGTTATTAACATCTTCCAATGCATTTGGAATCCCATCTCCATCTTCATCGGTGTCTTTGACTATACTGTATAATTTAAAACGAAAAACTAAATCTGAATACGCCGGTATTGAGGTCGTAGGATTACTAAAATACCCAAGACCACTGGGAATAAATACTGCCCCTACACCATAATCAGTCCCATAATTGAAACTTCCATCTTCGTTTTGGGTAATCCCTTTCCCAGCTTTAAGCTCTTTTAGACCGTTTCCAAAACCAAAAATAGTTTCCGGAAGATTTAACCAAATAGGAGTTGTGGTCCCGTCAAACTTCCTTCCGCCTACGATATTACCCCGATAATTAACAAAAGTAGAATCAGCAAAAGTGGGCTGTGCTCCTTCTCCTTCCTTAGCTTCCAAAACGTAAAGGGTATAGTTTACCTCCTGATAATTGTATTGCGTTGATTTTAGATTAGGATGATCAATCAGTGCTGTTTTATCGGAATTTTCACCGGCTATCGTGTCAAAAACGATGTCATAATTAAAATCAGCCGGTGGATTTTCAAAATCCTCGTAGTTATAAAAATGCGTCTCTAAATAAGCTTCTAAATTTGCTTCACTTTCCTGCTGTACTTCACCACGATCTCGGGGTGGCTGTATGGTTGGACCATCATCGTCTTTTTGACAAGAGACTATAAATAAAAGCCCAAGAGCAGCAAAAACCGTATTTTTCATCATATTCATCAATATCCTTTTAGGTCGCGCAAGATACAATTTTGCGCTATTTTTGTTGTGTAAAAACGAGCTTTAAAGCAATAGATTATGCGAGTAGATAAATATTTATGGTGTGTACGATACTTTAAATCCCGTTCTATAGCTACAGAAGCCTGTAAAAAAGGACAGGTAAAAATGAACGATGTTGCAGTAAAACCTTCCCGCGAAGTTTTTCCATCAGATACCATACAAATACGTAAAAACCAAATCGATTATATTATTGAGGTTTTAGATCACCCCCCCAGCCGGGTGGGTGCAAAACTTACCGGCCTTTATTATGTAGACCGCACTCCGGCTGAAAATCTGGAAAAATTGGACTTGCTTAAATACTCTAAAGATTATTACCGCAAGAAAGGTACCGGCCGACCAACTAAAAAGGACCGCCGCGATCTGGATGATTTTTACGAAAATGACGACTTCTTTGAAGACTAATCTAAACAAAGCCTATTGGGAATCGCGTTATCAGCAATCTCAAACGGGTTGGGATATTGGCTATGCCGCTCCTGCCCTGATTGAATATGCTAATCAACTCCCATCAAAAGATCTGCGTATTTTGATCCCCGGAGCCGGTTTTGGTCACGAGGCTCAGGCACTTTTAAATGAGGGATTCAATAATATAACGGTAATTGATCTTTCCGGCGCTGCTTTACAAGATTTACAGAAACGTATTCCTGCTACAGACTGCTTAAAAATGATTGAAGGCGATTTCTTTGAGCATTTAGGTACGTATGACCTCATCCTCGAGCAAACCTTTTTCTGTGCTTTAGACCCTAAACTTCGACCCAAATATGCCAGCCACGCGTATAACCTGCTGGCTTCGGGCGGAAAACTCGCTGGTTTGTTTTTTGATTTTCCGCTTAGTGATCAGGGGCCTCCATTTGGCGGTAGCGCAAAGGAATACCGGGATTTGTTTTCAGAATACTTCCACATAAAAACGCTGGAACGCAGTTATAATTCCATAAAACCCCGGGCAGGAAAAGAACTCTTCGCTATCTTTGAAAAATCGGAAACCTTTAACGACAGTCTATGAAAACGGCCGTACAAACAATTCTTACTCACGAGGATATTCAACATAAAATACGCCGCATCGCCTATCAAATATATGAAAGCAATGTTGACGAAAACGAGATTATTCTTGCGGGTGTTGCCTTAAACGGTTATGCCATTGCCGAGCGCCTCAAGCCTATTCTTGAAGAGATTTCAGATATTAAGTGTACGCTGTGTCGGGTTACAATGAATAAAACCGCACCCCAGGGTACTGTTCAAACTTCACTTGATACAGCAGCTTACGCTAATAAATCTTTGGTTCTTATAGACGATGTGCTCAACTCCGGTACCACGCTCATTTACGGCGTGAAGCATTTTCTGGATGTCCCATTGAAACAGTTTAAAACTGCTGTACTGGTAAACCGAAACCATAAAAAATACCCGGTTAAGGCCGATTATAAAGGTATTTCGTTAAGCACTTCGCTTCAAGAGCGGGTTAAAGTACGTTTTAAGCCCGAAGGAGATTATGCTATTTTAGAATAGAGCTGACTCCAATGAAAGCAGGGACTCTTCCTGTGTTTGACCTTGAGTGCGCAGCATTACATCTGCCTGATTGTAATAAAAGCTACGCTCAAATAGATGCTTGCGTACAAACTCCTCAAGCTTCTCCGGGCTGTCCTGATGTTTTAAAACAGGCCTGTAATCACGCTGTTTCCACAATCGGGCTGTCAACTCTTCAACCGGTACGTTGATGTAAACCGTAGTACCTGGCGCTTCATTAATACGTTGCATTGCGTTTCCATAGCAAGGCGTTCCTCCTCCAAGACTTATTATAGCGTCCTGCTCCTCGTTTAAGAGCTCATCCAGATATTTGGACTCCTGCTTTCTAAAGTAGATTTCTCCTTTATTTTCAAAAATATCAGGTATAGACCTTTGTTCCTGCTCCTCAAGGTATGCGTCAAAATCGATAAACCTTAAGTTCTTTTTTTGTGCCAAAGCGCTACCTAAAGTAGATTTTCCGCAGCCCATGTAGCCCATCAAATAGATTTTCATACTGGAATTATTCTGATTTTCAGAGACCTAAATATTCTCTGAATAATTTCTTCAAATTTATTATAAAAACCCTTGGGCAGAATAAAAAAATGAATGTATATTTGCAGCCGCATTCAGGGAAAGACTTGGTAGCTCAGTTGGCAGAGCATCTCCCTTTTAAGGAGAGGGTCCTGGGTTCGAGCCCCAGCCAAGTCACAAAATAAACCAGATTTATAGTCTGGTTTTGTTTTTTTAAATAGTTTTGAATTAAACGAACCCGGGTGCTGAAATTGGTAGACAGGCACGGTTGAGGGCCGTGTGTACTTCGTACGTGTGGGTTCAAGTCCCATCCCGGGTACTACCGAAAAACCCCGCAAGTAAACTACTTGCGGGGTTTGTTTTTCTTATTTTAAACTAAATTTCTAAAACTGCTTAATCGCATCTTCAATTCGGGTATCTCCTTCGATCATTTCAAAGACCGCATTCTGAGCAACATCGTCATTTAAAACGTGTACCAAGGTGTACGCCACATCGTCTCGGGTGATTTCACCATAATCTACTTTCTTTGAAGCTGTGATCTCACGCGTCCCAGAATCATTGGTAAGCGAACCCGGCCGTACGATTGTATATTTTAGCCCACTCTTCATCAAATGCTCATCTGCATTTTTCTTGGCTTCCAGATAATGCTGTAGTTTATCGCTGCTTGACGGGTCATCAGCATTTATGGAGCTAAGCATCACAAATTTTTTAATTCCTGCATTTTTGGAAGCGTCCATCAAGCTTTTTGCGCCTTCCTGATCTACAGCGGTTGTTTTTTCGGGTCCGGTACTTCCTCCGGAACCGGCTGCAAAAATCACTTTATCGATTCCTTTTACAACCCCAGATAAATCTTCTTCAAGATCTCCCAGAACCGTATCTATATCCTGAATTTCAAATTGTTTTTGCTGTTCGGCTTTACGCACCATAGCAACAGGATTAAAATATTGGGATTCTTTTAGATAGGTGACAATTTTTTTTCCGGTTGTTCCATTAGCACCGGCTACTAAAATATTTTCTTTACTGGTTTCCATAATTTATTTTTCTATTAATTGAAATTAAAGAGATTCAGGCTCATACTAAAGAAGATTAACTACCATTAACGCCCGTTTGCTTCAGAATTAGTATACTATTAAGATGGCGTTAAAGCCTTTCATCAAAAGAGTGACAACTCCTAATTTTGTAATATGAAAACAAGCTTTGGAACTCTTACCGACTCTGACACTCCCGTACTCATCGATTTTTATGCGACCTGGTGTGGACCCTGTCAAACCCTTGCTCCCATTTTACAGGATGTAAAAGAGGATTTGGGCGAAAAAGTCAAAATTGTCAAAATTGACGTTGACAAAAATCCTGCTATTGCTCAAAAATTTCAGGTGCGTGGTGTCCCTACCCTGATGCTTTTTAAAAACGGAAAACAACTTTGGCGTCAAAGCGGTGTACTTTCACGTGCTGACCTGAAACAGGTTGTAGTGCAACACAGCAGTTAAATCATAAAACATCACTCATCCTGAAGCTATGAATTTAGAAATCTGGCGTTTACTTTTTGACTTTGGGATGGTTGTTTTAATCTGGCTGGTGCAGCTGGTTATTTATCCGGGACTTTGCTATTACAGCACTTCTGATGTAGTAAACTGGCATCAGAAATATACTCCGCGTGTTTCTTATGTGGTTATGCCCTTAATGGTAGGGCAATTGGTTATTGCCATCATACAGGTGACCAAAAGTGCCGAATTATATACTGTTTTTAGCCTAAGCGCTGTACTTATCCTATGGCTTTCTACTTTTATACAATTTGTACCCCTGCATTCTAAAATTTCCCAAAGTCAGAACTGTGACGGAATTCCACAAAAACTCGTAAAACGCAACTGGCTGAGAACCATTTTATGGACATTAGTCTTTTTCTGGAGTTTATATTTCATTTAGATTTTAGTTTGCGTATTATCTCGCTTTCACCTCAATCATTGCCAGTTCCAATGCTTTCTCATATTTGCGCAGGGTTCGCAGTTCTTTGGTATTAACCAGAGCCAATGAAAGACCTTCCTTTCCCGCACGTGCGGTACGACCACTTCTATGTGTGTAATAAGCTTCCTGATCTGGCATTTCATAATGAATGACAAAAGAAAGATCTTCAACATCAATACCCCGGGCCGCAATATCAGTCGCAACCAAAATGCGCAGGTTTTCATTTTTAAAGGCGCGCATGGTTTTATCACGTTCTTTTTGCAACATATTTCCCTGTAAGGCTTCGGCAGCACAGTTTTTAGCCTGTAATTGTTTGGCAAGCTTAGATGCTGCTGCTTTGGTTCGGCAAAAAATGATACCGCGCTCTTCTTTTCGGCTTCTTAAAAAATCAAGCAAAACAGGAAGCTTGTCGCTATCATCACAAATAATAAACTGGTGTTCAATTTTTTTATTGACCACATCACGACTTACCTGAATGCGATGGGCATCTTCAGCCATATGTTGATTAACGATCTGTCTTATTCCAAACGGCATCGTTGCCGAAAAAAGCCATTTGTTACGGATTTGATTCAGTTGGGTAAGAATCGCATCAAGCTGATCTTTAAAACCCATACTCAGCATCTCATCAGCCTCATCCAATACTACCGTATCAACGTGTGACAGATCTATAGCTTTACGCCCAAGCAAATCAATCAATCTGCCCGGCGTAGCTACCACAATATGCGTAGGCCTGCTCAGATTCTTAATTTGAATGTCTATTTTCTCACCTCCGTAAACGGCTTCGGTGAAAATTTTATCGGTGTATTTGGTGAATTTAAAAAGTTGCTTGGCCACCTGCTGACTCAGTTCGCGAGTTGGACACAGAATAAGAGCCTGTATCTGCTTTTTTTTAGGATTAATACGTTCAAGGATTGGCAAACCATAAGCTGCGGTCTTTCCGGTACCGGTCTGAGCCTGACCAACCAAATGAACATCTCCAGAAAGCAAAAGCGGAATTACCTGCTCCTGAATTGGCGTAGGTTCAACAATGCCCAGTTCATTGAGTCCTTGAATAAGCTTGCCCGATAAGCCCAAATCTTTAAAACGAATTGCCATAATATGTGTTTAAGCGGCAAAGGTACATATCAATGGCTAGTAACCCGCATAAACTTCAAGTTCACCTCGATAAAATTCAATTAAACTTTTAACTTTAGGAGAAAAAGAAATGATTCGACTTATACTGTTTACAATTGCAGGATTTTTAAGTCTGCAAATAAGCGGCCAGGATAAACCCGCCTACCGCATATTTGATGCTAATGGTAACCCCATTTCGTATAGCGTAATGCTAGACAGCCTAAAAACACAGGCTGATGTTATACTCTTTGGCGAACTGCACAATAACCCTATCGCCCACTGGCTTGAACTGGAGCTTGCTAAAGACCTCTCAGCTAGCCGCAACCTCACTTTGGGAGCCGAAATGATAGAAACCGATAATCAGGAAGCTCTAAGCCTATATCTCAAAGACAGTATTGATTATAAACAATTAAGCGAACGAGCTCGTTTATGGAACAATCATAAAACCGACTACCAGCCGCTTGTTACGTTTGCAAAACAAAACAAGACAGACTTTATCGCTACTAATGTACCCCGTCGCTATGCTGCACAGGTTCATCAGCATGGTCTTGAAACTTTAGACAGTATAGCTCCCGAGGAGAAGCAGTGGATCGCGCCTTTGCCTATTGCTTTTGATGCTGATTTACCCCGATATCAGGAAATCTTAAAAATGATGGGCGATCATGGCAGTCCCAAACTGGTGATGGCACAAGCACTTAAAGATGCTACGATGGCGCACTCTATATTGCAAAACCGTGGAGAAAACGGATTGTTTCTTCATTTTAATGGAGCGTTCCACAGCGATTTTCACGAAGGAATTCTTTGGTATTTAAAGCTTCAACAGCCTGATCTCAATTATTTTACGCTGAGTACAGTTCTTCAAGACGAACTTTTTAATCTGGATGATGAGCACCTCAATCGCGCTGATTTTATTATCGTAGTGGACGCAGATATGACTTCTACCTACTAAACTGTTGATTTCGTGCTTATGAAGCAACTCCTACACTACAACGATTTCGGTTAAATTTTTTATAAGAACCGATAGAATGATAGTAATACTACTATTTTTGCGTTTAAAATAATCAGGTATGGATGCATTACTTAAAAATCTGAAAATTTCGATCAACGAAAGTATTTTTCTGAAAGATCCCGAGTCCTCTGATTTAGGCAAGCGAATTGTTAAACACGGAATCATATTAATCAATGAACTGGGCTTTGACAATTTCACCTTCAAAAAACTGGCAGCGCATATTGAATCTACCGAAAGTTCTATATACCGCTATTTTGAGAACAAACATAAATTTCTAATCTACCTGACATCATGGTATTGGGGTTGGAAGGAATATCAGCTGGTTTTTGCCACCAACAATCTTACCGATCCTGTTGAAACCCTGTTAAAGGCCATTGAGATCGTTACCCGCGAAGTTGAAGAAGACCAGTCTTTTAACCACATTAACGAAGTTATTCTCAATAAAATTGTAATTAACGAGTATTCCAAATCCTACCTTACCAAGGAGGTAGATGATGAAAATAAGGATGGCTATTTTGCTATTTACAAACGGCTTTCAAACCGTATCAAAAAAATGATTTCAGATGTTGACTCCTCATACCCCTACCCTGCAAGTCTGGCTAGCACCATTCTTGCAGACTCGCTGCATCATCATTTTTTAAAGAATCATTTTTCCTCGCTTACAGAATGTGACGATGAGACTTCACCTTCTCATTATTTCAAGCATCTAATTCTAAACCTACTTAAATTTTAATATATGGCTAAAGAAGTTCTATCAGCCTGGCAACGTTTCATGGGCCTTTTGAAACTCGAGAAGAAAGACTTTTTGCAAGTCTTGTATTATGCCATATTTGCCGGTATAGTAAGCCTCTCGCTTCCACTGGGAATACAGGCTATTGTAAACCTCATACAAGGTGCACAAATCAGCACCTCGTGGATTGTTCTTGTGGTTTTAGTGACTCTCGGTGTTGCTTTTGTAGGTGCGCTTCAGGTTATGCAGATCCGTATAGTTGAAAACCTGCAACAAAAGATATTTATGAGGGCCTCTTTTGAATTCACTTACCGGTTTCCTAAAATCAAAATGAGTGAGCTCAACCGGTATTATCCACCCGAATTGGCAAACCGCTTTTTTGACGTACTTACCGTTCAAAAGTCTCTGTTCAAGCTCGTACTTGACTTTCCTGCGGCTTTGGTACAAATTATTTTTGGACTTATTCTCCTGTCTTTTTACCACCCTTTCTTCATTTTTTATGGAGTTTTGTTGGTTTTGCTCATTTACCTGGTTTTTAAATTCACCGGTAATACCGGCCTGCAAACCAGTCTTACCGAATCTAAATACAAATACAAAATCGCTCACTGGATTCAGGAAATAGCCCGCACATTAGTGAGTTTTAAACTTTCGGGAAAGACGAGCCTGGCCTTACAAAAAAATGATGCTTTGGTTAACGATTATCTGGACGCTCGTGAAAGTCACTTTAGAATTTTACGTATTCAGTTTATCCAAATGATTGGTTTTAAAGTACTGGTGACTGCCGGACTATTACTTATAGGTGGTATTCTTGTACTTAACCAGCAAATGAATATTGGCCAGTTTGTGGCTGCGGAAATTATTATCCTGCTCATCATCAACTCGGTTGAAAAATTAATTCTGGGTCTGGAGAACTTTTATGATTTGCTTACTGCGCTTGAAAAAATAGGCCAGGTCGTAGATAAAGAATTGGAGTCTCAGGAACTTTCTAAACCTTTTGAACCTAACCAAAACATCGGTATTGAATTGAAGGACGTGAGTTATAAAGACCCTCACGATGACAAAAAAATACTTAAAGACATTAATTTTAAAGTTAGTCCCGGAGAGCGCGTTCTCATTTTGGGTAAAAATGGCTCAGGTAAATCTACATTGCTTAAAATCATTGCAGGCATTCTGGAACCTACCTCCGGCTCTTTTTACATCAATGAAAAGTCCCTAAAAGGCATAAACCTGAATCATTACCGCTCATTCTTAGGCCAATCGCTCCCCGAGGAAACACCATTTGAGGGAACCATCAGAGACAACATTACTTTTGGAGACACTTCTATCCCACTTGATGATATTGACTGGGCTATAGAAAAGGTAGGCTTACGGGATTTTGTCAAAGAACAATCTAAAGGTCTGGACAGCCTTATCTATCCGGAAGGGCAACGCATGTCACGCACCATTGGTAAGAAAATTGTCCTGGCACGAAGCATTGTTCGCAAGCCTAAACTCTTAATCTTAAAAGAACCTTTAGACAAGTTTAGCAAAGATGAAAAAGAACGCATTGCCAATTTCCTTTTTGATAAATCAAACCCCTGGGCCATCATTGTTGCCAGTCAGGATGAGGCCTGGCAAAACTGTTGCGAGCGCACAGTAGTTTTAGAAAACGGTAGAATATCCCAAAATTAAGAGCTATGCTTAACATCTCGAACAACAAGCTTCACGATAAAGTCGATATTTCACAATATGAGGCTGCTAAAAAAATTCTGGGTAAAAAGCACTACACCTATTTCAACCGCTTTTTACAGGTTTTTACTGTAATTCTAATAATTATCTTGTTTCTGCCCTGGACACAGACTATTCAGGGCATAGGCTATGTTACTACCTTGACACCGGAACAACGCCCGCAAACCATTCAATCTCCTATACCGGGAAGAGTTGAGAAATGGTATGTGCGCGAAGGAGATTCGGTAGCAAAAGGGGACACCATTCTCTTTATTTCTGAGGTTAAGAATGAGTATTTTGATCCCCTATTGGTTGAGCGTACTGAACAACAGGTGCGGGCTAAAAGCAACTCGGTGCTTTCCTATTCAGAAAAAGTACTTGCATTATCAAATCAGATTCAGGCATTGCAGGCTGAACGGGCATTAAAATTGGAGCAGGCTGAAAATAAGCGTATACAGGCACTACTTAAAATAAAAAGCGACTCTATAGACTATGAAGCTGCAAAAACCAATCTGGCCATTGCAGAACGTCAATATGAGCGAACATTAGGGCTTCAGCAGGAAGGGCTTAAAGCGGTTACCGATGTTGAAGAAAAACGCTTAAAACTACAGGAAACTCAGGCAAAACTGATTTCGCAGGAAAACAAATTACTTGCCAGCCGTAATGAACTCATCAATGCTCAAATTGAAATTAATCGGGTAGGTGCAGAATATACTGACAAGATTTCGAAGGCTCAAAGTGATCGCTCTACGGCGCAATCCAATCGGTTTGATTCGGAGGCAGCAGTAAGCAAGCTTGAAAACGACAGAACCAATTATGAAATACGGAATGACATGTACTACATCACGGCACCACAATCCGGGTTTATTAACAAGGCCATAATTGGCGGTGTGGGTGAGACATTTAAAGAAGGTCAGCAACTTGTTGGGATTATGCCTTCTAAATATGATCTGGCTGTAGAAACTTTCGTTCGGCCTATCGATTTACCGCTGATTCACGTAGGTGAAGAAGTACGAATACAATTTGACGGGTGGCCTTCAATCGTGTTTAGTGGGTGGCCGTATAATTCTCTGGGGACTTTTGGTGGTAAAGTTGTAGCTGTAGAACGCTTTATCAGTAACAATGGTAAATATCGCGTTCTTTTGGCTCCAGATCCTGATGAAGAGCCCTGGCCTGAAGCTTTACGTGTGGGCTCTGGCGCCACGACTCTGGCATTGCTTGAAGACGTGCCAATCTGGTATGAAATGTGGCGAAAACTCAATGGTTTCCCACCCAACTATTACACGCCTGAAAAAGCTGACATTCAAACCGAGAAAAAGAAATGAAAATTTTAATTCGGCTTATTGTTTTACTCTGTTTTGCAACCAGCCCATTGTGGGCTCAGGAAGATACGTTGACTACTCTGAGTTTTGAAGAGTACCTCAATCTGGTACAGCAAAATCATCCTTTAGCACGACAGGCTTACCTTATTGAACAAACCGGGGAAGCCAAATTGCAAAAGGCGCGTGGCGGTTTTGATCCCAAAATAGAAGTAGATTACGATCAAAAAGTCTTTAAGGATACTGAATATTATGATCTGCTCAATGCAACTTTTAAAATACCCACCTGGTATGGTATTGACTTAAAAGCCCAATTTGAACAGAATGAAGGGTATTATTTGAATCCTCAAAACACGGTACCTGAAGACGGATTGTACACAGCCGGTATTTCAGCATCTTTAGGCCAGGGTTTGTGGATTAACGAACGTATGGCAACCCTAAGACAAGCCCGCTTTTACAGAGAGCAGGCCCGCGCTGATTTGCAGCTCGCTGTAACTAATGTGCTCTACGAAGCCGCATTGGCCTACTTCAACTGGTTACAGGCCTACCAAAAAGTACTGCTTTACCAGCGCTTTTTAGAAAACACCACAGAGCGTTTTGTAGGTATAAAAACCAGTGCACTGTCTGGTGCAATTCCGCTTATTGACACAACAGAAGCTAAAATAAGCGTTCAAAGCCGGGAATTAAGTCTTCAGGAAGTACGCCTTGATTATCAAAAAGCCAAGCTTGAACTGGCTAATTATCTTTGGCTGGGTAACAACATCCCTGTAGAATTGCAGGATGATATTTTTCCGGAAGGGGAACTTAGTGATATAGTAAGCAGAACGCTTCAGATTACTGATTTTGACCTTCAAGATTTTCAGCTGGAAACCCACCCTAAAATGCGCTCGCTCAATTATAAAGTGCAGGCTCTGGAAGTTGAAAAACGCTTAAAAGCCAACAAGCTGCTTCCGGTTATAGATGTCAATTACAATTTTATCACCTCAGAACCGCGCAATCTAAATTCGTTTTATACGCAAAATTATAAAGCCGGTTTACGATTTAGTATGCCCTTATTTCTTCGGAAAGAACGTGGAAATCTTCAGCTGGCCAAACTAAAACTTCAGGATGGTGAGTTTGATCTTATCAATACGCGTTTGACTCTTCAGAATAAGATAATAGCGGTAAACACAGAGCTTGAAATTTTAAAAGAACAGCAGGACCTCGTAGAAGATTTGGTTATTAACTACACAACCATGCTTGAGGCCGAATTGCGCAAATATCAGGTGGGTGAAAGTTCAATATTTCTTATCAACTCGCGGGAATTAAAGCTCATAGACAGTCAGCTTAAAGCAATAGAAGTCACAAACAAGCTTTACAAGGCTAAAGCCCAACTCTTCAAAACCCTGGCAGCAATCCCTGAGTTGGACGAGGAATAGTGTTGAGACAATTGATTCGCTGGCAGAGTTTCATTTTCCAAAATTGAAATAAAACCTTTTTCGAATAAGAAATGCTGTGCGTTTTTAGACTTTAAGTTAAGTCAGAGTAGGTATTCTTTGTAACTTTACGCCCTCAAAAAAACGACCTGATGATTATAACCAAAACAAGGGAAGAACTGGAACTGATGCGTGAAAGCGCTTTAATTGTATCTAAAACGCTAGGTGTTCTCGCTTCAGAAGTTAAGCCTGGTGTTACCACTTTAAAACTTGATAAACTAGCCGAAACCTTCATACGCGATCACGGTGCCGAACCCGGCTTTCTTGGCATGTATGATTTTCCCAACAGTCTCTGCGTAAGCCCAAATGAGCAGGTAGTACACGGGATACCCAACAATAAACCGCTCCAGGAAGGTGATATTATTTCAATAGACTGCGGCGCCTATAAAAATGGTTTTTACGGAGATCACGCCTACACCTTTGAGGTGGGTGAAGTAGATACCGAAATCAGAAAACTTCTTCAGGTTACTAAAGAATCTTTATATAAAGGTATTGAACAATTTAAAACCGGTAACCGTGTAGGTGATGTGGGTTATGCCATTCAGAAATATTGCGAAGACCATGGTTATGGTGTAGTACGGGAACTTGTGGGTCACGGTCTGGGAAGAAACATGCACGAAGATCCCGAAATGCCAAATTACGGGAGAAGAGGTCGCGGCAAAAAATTTATAGAAGGAATGGTTGTTGCCATTGAGCCTATGATTAATATGGGTACACAGCGCATTAAACAACATCGCGATGGGTGGACGATCACTACACGCGATAACAAACCCAGTGCCCATTTTGAACACGATGTGGCATTAATAGATGGTAAACCACAACTTCTTTCAACTTTTGAGTATATTTATGATGCATTAGGCATACAAAGCGATGAAGAGGCCCCGTTCAAAGCGCAACCCACATTCAATTAACAAAAATCACATTGCGCTATGCAGTTAGAAACCTGGAAGGATTTTCGTGAAGACGACTGGGATGAGGCATATACTTTAGGACTCTCCAACTATGGTCGCGCACGAAGTTATGTTAGAGACCCCCAAGGTATCCTTATCAAAGGGGGAGTAATAAACGGATATATAACCGTTAACGTGAAGCTTAAAAATGGCAAAAGGCGTAACTTTTACCTGCACAAACTTTTGGCTAAAGCCTTTTTGAAGCCCGGTGAAAATGAGAAAGCAGTACTGCATCTCAATCACGACAAGACTGATAACCGTCTTGAAAATCTGGCCTGGGCGACGCATAAAACACGTTATGCTCATCAAAAAACAAGTCCGCTTGACATAAAGAGGCGTACCTCGGGCGAGCGGCACTATACCAAATTGAGTTATGCCGAAGCAAAAATCCTCAAGAAAAAATTGCTGGATCCCAATCGGCGTACACGGCTCAAAGTATTGGCCAAGCAGTTTGGCGTTTCAGAAATGCAATTACACCGCATCAAAACCGGAGAGAATTGGGGAGATCTTCAGGTATGACTGGTAGCATTTTTAAACGGATTTTAAATACAATACCGCGACCATTGCTTATACGCCTCAGTTATGTGGCCAGACCTTTTTTGGCCTTAATGCTGAGAGGCTCACGCTATATTGATCCTATTGACGGCAAATCGTTTAAAAAGTTTCTGCCATACGGTTATGGTAGGCCGCGTGAAAATGTACTCTCCCCTTCTACCCTTTCATTAGAGCGACACAGATTACTCTGGTTATATTTAAATAACGAAACAGATTTTTTTAAAACCTATCATAAGGTTTTACACTTTGCCCCTGAACAGGCTTTCTACAAAAGGTTTCGAAATCTTAAAAATTTAGAGTACACCACTACCGATTTGTTTTCACCTCTAGCAGATGTAAAAGCAGATATTTGTGACCTTCCCTTTGATGACAATAGCTATGATATCATTTTGTGCAATCATGTGCTAGAGCATATTCCTGATGATACCAAAGCTATGCAAGAACTTTATCGTGTTCTAAAACCCGGTGGAATGGCCATCTTGCAAATCCCCCAGGATTTATCCAGAGAACACACCTTTGAAGACGATAGCATTACAGACCCTGAAGAACGAGCAGCTATATTTGGGCAGTACGATCACGTACGGGTCTATGGAAGGGATTATTTTGATAAGCTACGCGCTATAGGATTTGAAGTTCAAGAGGTTAACTATACTGCAAAACTTGATAAAAAGCTTGTAGACAGCTATCGTCTGGCACCCGGTGAGATTTTACCGGTTTGCTATAAACCCACTTCATGAAAAAAATTACAATCGTCATATTCATGGTAATTTTTGGTGTTTTAAACGCCCAGAATGCCAACGATTGTACTGATGCCATAGTTCTCTGCGGAGATACGCCGGTGGGTATTCAACCCAGCGGAGTGGGTTTTGATGAATTTAGCCTTCCTGGTAATAACCCACCTCCCTGTTATTCATTTAACAATCAAACTGCATGGTTTAAAGTGGAGATTGATCAGGGAGGAAGTTTTACATTTGATATTATCCCCGAAAACCCGAATGACGACTATGACTTTGCAGTTTACGGACCGGTGCAAAATTGTCAAAATCTGGGAAATGCCATTCGCTGCAGCAGTACACATCCTCCTTCGGCAAATGTTGATGCCAATACGGGTCTCAATGACACGGAAACCGATACGTCAGAGGGACCGGGATCTGATGGTAATGGCTACCTGAAAGCGATTGATGCCAGTCCCGGAGAAACCTACTATATCCTCATAGACCGGGCCAGTGGCTCTGCGGGTTTCGACATTGATTTAACCGGAAGCGCCACAACCCCCCAAACTACGGGTTACAATACCCCAACTGATTTTGAAATCTGCTCCTCCTCAGGAACAAACACCTATAATCTTAATATACAGCGTGACCAGATTTTGCAGGGTTATCCAGATACCCGCGTAAGTTTTCATAACGATCTGGGGGATGCAAATTTGGCTACTAATGAGCTGGGCGATCTGTATACCAACACCGTAGACCGCGAGACCCTTTATGCACGAATCTACAGTTCGCTAAATTCATGTTCAGAAATAGTTCCTTTTGAAATCAGTATTGCGGCGTCGCTAGTTAATGATAATCCGGGATCGGTTTTTATATGTGACGCGAGCCTAAATCAAAACTACAATTTACTGTCATTGGGCAATCAAATAATACAATCACGTGCAGACCAGCAAATTCATTTTTATCAATCTCAACAAGACCAAAATGCCGATCAAAATGCCATTCAAACCTTAGATTTAAGTAGCTCCCAGACACCGGTCTATTATCGCATTAATAGTACAAACGGTGACTGCGTGCTACTCGATATGCTGACTTTTTATTTAACCGAACCACCAACACTCGTTAAACCCTCAGTTCTGGATGTTTGTATAGCAGACGAAACGAGCTTTACTCTAAATTTAGATCTAAAAGCCAATGAAGCTTTAGCGGGGCAGGATATTGCATTATTTAGTAGACGGTATTATGCTTCAGTAAACGACCGGGATCTCGATCAAAACCGTCTAAGTTCAAATTTTGTTACTGAAGCGATCGCACGTGAGATTTTCATGCGAATAGTTGATAATCGTAGTGGCTGTTATTCAGACACTACTTTTGAAATTAGGTTTAACGAAAATCCTGATTTTGAATTTCCGGAAACACTGTACTATTGTACAGATACACAGGAACCAGTGGAGTTAATCGTATCCCCCGGGTTTACCTATTACGAATGGAGCACCGGTGTTGAGGGCTCATCTGCAAACAGCATTGTGGCCGATACAACTGGCGTCTATGAAATAACGGTTTTCAATGATGCGGGGTGCTCCACAACTCAATCTATTCAGGTTCTGCCTTCCGAAAAGGCTATCATTGAAGAAGTAGAAGTTACCGGACTTAATTATCCCAACAATGAAGTAACTATCCGGGTATCAGGAAATGGTGATTATGTATTTTCTTTGGACCAGGGACCTTTTGTAGCCAATACTGTCTTTACAGGACTGTCAGCAGGTTATCATCAACTTGCCATAAGAGATCAAAATGGTTGTGGTACAGTAGAGACGCAGCCTTTTCTAGTTCTCGATTACCCCAGATACTTTACTCCCAATGGTGACGGGATTCACGATACCTGGCAGTTAATTGGTCTTGATGAATATCCCGGCGCTCAACTACTAATTTACGACCGTTTTGGAAAACTTCTAAAACAAGTACAGTCATCTTCAGATGGTTGGGACGGTACATTTTTAGGGAAGCTATTAAAACCTGATGATTACTGGTTTGAACTTCAATTGCCAGATGGCATCGGTCTTAAGGGGCATTTCAGCCTTATTTATTAGGCTCTATGAGATAGGGTTTAAAACGCTCAGAAACAAACACAGCTACAGAGTCCTCAGATTGGCTTGAATACATCAGGAAAGCAGCAAGTTCTTTATTTTTAGCAATAACAGCCTTAGAACGCTCTAAGCCTAAAGCCATAAATGCTGTTGCCCATGCGTCTGCTTCAGCACAGGTTGACGCAATGACCGTTGCGCTTAAAACATCGCTTTGTTCGGCACTACCGGTTATGGGATTAATGGTATGTACGTACTTTTTCCCTGTAATGGAGTCCTGACGGTATTTACGATAATTTCCCGATCCAGCCATTCCTTTATCATTCAGACTTACAGCTTCGGTATACGTACGCTGTTCTACCGGGGCGTTAATATTCTCAATACCCACCCGCCAGGGCTGATGTTTACCTAAATTCTCTCCTTTCGCCAGAAGCTCTCCACCGAGTTCGATGAGATAATCCTCTACTCCGTTTTGCTCTAGCATTTTCCCGATGCGATCTATACAATAGCCTTTTGCGATACTATTAAAATCGAGATAAATATGTTCGGTATTTTTGTGAAGTTTACCCTCTGGCGAAATACTCAATTTATCTAAACCTACATATTTCATCAAGGAGTCAATAGACGTAGAATCTAGCTCTTTTAATGGCCTGTCTGGCCCGAAGCCGTAAGCATTAGCCAAAACCCCAACCGTTGGATCATAATAACCATCTGTGGCTTTATATACTTGTTGAGCCAAGGCAAATACTTCTTTAAACATCACATCAACCACAACAGTTGTATCGCCCGCGTTAATTCTCGAAATGTCTGAATCAGGTTGATAAGTACTCATAGACTTATTGATCGCCGTAATAGTAGAGTCAAATTGCTTAACGAGGTCAAAACGCTCTGGCGCATAAAACTGCAACTGATAACTGGTGCCCAGCGCCTGCCCGTTGTAAACGACCAAATTCCGTTCTTGCTTGCAGGACACTAAAACGGATAGAAATAGGGTAGCCAATAACAGTACTGGTATTGATTTTAAACTGAATTTCATAAATCTAGAAAAGTGATTATAATACTTCTTGTAAACCATTATATACTTGGGTATAGGCCGCCCCTTTCTCAACAGGTTGGCCGTAGTCTTCGGCACTTCCCAAACCAACACCTGCATAGAAAGTTCTGGCATTAAACTTCTCGGCATGAGTTTTCATCTCGCGCATAAAGATGGGATCATATGCATTAGGATCATCAGGATATTGCAAAGCCCTGACAATTACAAAATGTAATTTCTTGTCTTTTAAAGCTACAAACTGTGGATTGCGCTTAAGCTGGGAGTTAACGCCTAAAAATTCAAATCCTTGTGCCTCCAGGTCTTTTCCCACAATGTTCATCGCAAGATTATGTCGTTCCTGTTCGTTAAGAAGTTCTGCCATTGTGCAAAGATACATCGCGGCAATTTCAGACAAAAAAAAGCCGCTACTTTCGTAACGGCTTTTCTAAAATTATTTTTCTGGATTATCCTCCAAAATCATCAAAACGGATGTTCTCATCAGGGATTCCAAAATCTTCTCCCATCTTTTGAACCGCCTTGTTCATAAGCGGAGGTCCACAGAAATACAATTCGATTTCTTCCGGTTCTTCGTGCTTGCTCAAATACTGTTCAATCACAGCATTGTGTACAAAACCAACGAAACCATCACCGGGACTATGAATATCTTCTTTAACCTTCCAGTTGTCTTCTTCTAAAGGTTCTGAAAGTACAAGGTAAAACTTGAAGTTTTCAAATTCTTCTTCCAAATCACGGAAGTGTTTCAGGTAGAACAACTCTCTCTTAGAACGACCACCATACCAATAGGTCACTTTACGACCGGTCTTTAGCGTTTTGAATAGGTGATACAGGTGCGAACGCATAGGCGCCATACCGGCTCCACCACCTACGTAAAGCATTTCAGCATCAGACTCATTGATGAAGAACTCACCATAAGGACCTGAAATTGTTACTTTATCTCCTTTCTTTCTACTGAAAATATACGAAGAAGCAACACCAGGATTTACATCCATCCAGCCGCCTTTTGCACGGTCAAAGGGTGGCGTTGCGATACGTACGTTAAGCATAATCTCACGCCCTTCTGCAGGATAAGAGGCCATAGAATAGGCACGCTCTACTACTTCATTATTTTTCATCACAAGTGGCCAAAGCTTAAACTTCTCCCACTCTTCCTGAAATTTATTTGGATCATCGTGCTCTTCAGGGTGTGCGGTGATATCCATATCCTCAAACTTCACGGTACATTCTGGAATTTCAATTTGGATATAACCTCCAGCTTTGTAGTCCATGTCTTCAGGAATTTCAACAACAAATTCCTTGATGAATGAAGCTACGTTATAGTTACGCACAACAGTTGCTTCCCATTTTTTAATCCCGAATACTTCTTCCGGAATGGTAATTTCCATATCCTGCTTCACCTTTACCTGGCAAGCTAAACGCGCTCCTGCGGCTAACTCTTTACGGGTAAAATGTGGAGTTTCAGTAGGCAATGCCTCACCACCACCTGAAAGTACGTGACACTCGCACTGAATACAGGTACCACCACCACCACAGGCAGAAGGTAAAAAGACTTTCTTTCCACCCAAAGTTGAAAGCAATGAACTTCCTGAGTCTACCTCAACCTTCTTCTCACCGTTTATTGTGATGGTCACAGGACCCGAAGGTGATAATTTTTCTTTTGCAAAGAGCAGTAGACCAACCAATACAATGGTCAAAACCAAAAACGCTACTACCGTTGCTGCAATAACTCCTCCTGTACTTGCTGCTAAAAACATATTATTTATTGTTTAGTTCTTGTGATACTTCAGCCAAAGGTTCTTCAGCATCTTTATCCTGGGTTATCGTTTCGATTTGTGCGGCTTCATCCGTTTTTTCGGTCTTCTCCTCACCTCCGGTTAACATTCCTCCAAAACTCATAAAACCTATCGCCATAAGACCGGTAATAATAAACGTAATACCGAGACCTCTTAAAGGCGCAGGTACGTTTGAATACCGAATCTTTTCGCGAATAGCAGCAATGGCAAGAATGGCTAAAAACCAGCCAATTCCTGAAGCCAAGCCATAGTTAAAAGCAAGACCTAAAGTTGCAATGTCGCGAGACTGCATAAAGAGTGAGCCTCCTAAGATTGCACAGTTTACAGCAATAAGTGGCAGAAAAATACCTAAGGAAGTATAAAGCGCCGGAGCAAACTTCTCAACTACAATCTCTACGAGCTGTACCATTGTTGCAATTGTAGCGATAAACAGAATAAATGATAGGAAACTCAAATCATAATCTGCGTATTCAGCTCCTAACCAGGTTAATGCACCGGGTCGTAACACGTACTGATCCAGTAGCCAGTTCATAGGCACGGTAACAGCAAGTACGAAGATTACGGCAGCTCCAAGACCTACAGCGGTTGAAACTTTTTTAGACACCGCAAGGTAAGAACACATCCCTAAGAACGTGGCAAATACCATGTTGTCTATAAATATTGATTTAAAAAATAACTCTACGTGTTCCATTTTTCTTTTATGAAAAGTTAGACTTGAGTAAAACTCAACCCGTAATCTTTAGTTTTCTTCGATTAATGCTTTATTTCTAGAGCGTTGTACCCAAATAATGATACCCACAACAATAAGTGCCATTGGAGATAACAACATAAATCCATTGTTCTCATAACCTATAGCATAGAGTCCGGTTTTAGCGATTGGGTCACCCAAAACTTTAAATCCTAATAAAGTACCAGAACCTAAAAGCTCTCTAAAGAAACCAACGATAACCAGAATAAGCGCATAACCCGCAGCATTACCAATACCGTCAAGGAAAGACCTCCAGGGCCCGTTACCCAGGGCAAAGGCTTCAAAACGCCCCATAATAATACAGTTGGTAATAATAAGACCCACGAAAACCGAAAGGGTTTTACTCAATTCGTATGCAAAAGCTTTAAGAACCTGGTCAACAATAATTACCAAAGCAGCAACAACTACCAGTTGAACGATTATACGTATTTTAGAAGGAATGATATTTCGCATCAACGAAATCACCACATTACCTACACCCAATACAAACATTACCGAAATTCCCATTACGATAGACGCTTTCAATTGTGCGGTAATCGCAAGTGCAGAGCAAATCCCCAATACCTGAATGGTAATTGGGTTATTATCTGCCAGCGGATCGAGGATTAAACCTCTGTCTTTTTTAGATAGTAATGCCATAATTATATTTTTAAGTCTTTTAAGTAAGGAATGTATAGTTTAACGGTGCTGTTTATCATTGCCGTTACACCATTACCGGTAATAGTTGCACCCGCAAGGGCATCAACTTTACCATCATCTTTACGTTCGTTAAGCGGGTCGTTATTTCCTTTAGCTACGGTGATTCCTTCAAACTCAGTACCGGCCATAATCTCTTCTCCGGTAAAGTCATCCATAAAGTAACGCTCTTTAATGTTCGCACCAAGACCTGGAGTTTCCCCTTTGTGGTCAAAGTAAACACCTTGAACTACATAGTTTTCATCTAAAGCGATAAAGCCCCAGATTGCATCCCATAGACCTTTACCGTACATAGGGATGATGTAATAATCCTTGCCTTCTTTTTCACCAACAAAAAGTGGAAGCTTACGCTCTGACATATCTTTTGCTAGTTGTTGTTTCAAATCGATCAAATAGGCCGAAGAATCTTTTTCAATCTTCCCATTCTGAATAACCAGTTGCTCTTTGATGTATTTACCAAATTCTGCTTCTACCTTGTCTGTAGGAATAAAATTCACAGAACCTTCAACATTCTCATTGATGCCCATTGCATACAATATGTTCTGTTGCTTTTCGAAGCGCTCATTTTCAGTAATTGCTGGCTTCAAACTCGAAGCGGTAAACGCCAGTAGCGATCCTACAACAAGCACCATTACTACTGCAAAGATTACTGTGTAACTGTTTTTATCTGTATTTGCCATAATTAAGCAGTTTTTAATTTTAGACGTTTCATACGTTGTTTAACGTTTGCCTGTACCACATAGTGATCAATAGTTGGCGCAAAAACGTTCATTAGAAGAATCGCAAGGAAGACTCCTTCAGGATAGGCCGGGTTGAAAACGCGAATCATAATCGAGAAGAACCCAATTAAGAAACCATACCAGTATTTACCAGTGTTTGTTTGCGCACCCGAGACTGGATCAGTAGCCATATATACGATACCGAATGCTATACCACCAATGATAAGATGCTCCCAAAAAGGCGTGCTCATCAAGCCATAGAACTTGCTGCCTTCTCCTATCCATCCCTGATCAACTACTCCGTTGAAAATCAATCCCATAACCGCAGCTCCCACCACAGCACTAAGAATAATTCTCCAGCTGGCAATCTTGGTAAACATTAAGAAAAGTCCACCAATTATAATAAGGAAAGTTGATGTCTCACCCACAGAACCGGGAATAAATCCGAAAAACTTATCGGCAAAGTCATAAACGACTGAATTGTTTTGCGCATAAGATCCTAAAATGGTTTCTCCAGAAAAAGCATCAGGCGTACCTGCTGCAGCTTTAGCTCCGTGAACCCAAACCTTATCACCACTCATCCAGGTAGGATAAGCAAAGAATAGGAAAGCACGAATAGTAAGTGCAGGGTTTAAGATGTTCATCCCGGTACCTCCAAAAACTTCCTTACCGATTACCACACCAAATACCACAGCAACTGCAAGCATCCAAAGTGGGATATCTACTGGTACGATTAGAGGAACAAGCATCCCGGTTACGAGATAACCTTCTTCAACTTCGTGACCTTTTATCACTGCGAAAACAAATTCTACTGCCAGACCTACTCCATAAGAAACAATCACAAGCGGAAGCACTGTCCACGCTCCCATAATAAAATTGTCCCAGGTAAAAAAGTTGCCAAACAAGCTGGCCTCACGTATCACACCTTGAGCAGCATCAATTGCTGCATAGTGCTGATACCCCGCATTAAAAATACCCCATACCAAAACTGGCAATAAGGCAATAATTACGGTATTCATCGTACGTTTTAAATCATCAACGGCTCTGATGTGTCCACCACTATGGGTGGTTTCATTAGGAGTATACAGGAAGGTATGCAATGCGTTAAACGCAGGTGCCATTTTCTTACCCTTAAAATCCTCTTTGATACTGTGTAATTTTTCTTTTAATCCCATAGCTATTATCCTATTTCTTCGTGCATTAAATCTAGTCCTTTACGAATGATTGCCTGGTGTGGTTGTTTAGATACGCATACAAATTCGGTTAACGCAAAATCTTCAGGCGCTACTTCATACATACCTAAAGCTTCCATAGCATCAAGATCTTCTACCATACAGGCCTTAAGCAACTGCAACGGGTAGATATCCATTGGGAAGACTTCTTCGTAGTTTCCGGTTACCACAAAGGCACGATGCTCTCCGTTGGTGTTGGTATCCAGATCATACTTTTTATTTGGGAATAACCAAGAAAAAGTAAGAGCTCTTGAAGATGATATTTTATTGAACACGGGTTTATTCCATCCAAAGAATTCATAATCGTCTCCTTCCGGAATCACTACAAATTCATTGTGATAGTATCCTAAATGTCCGTCTGCATTAACCTGATCACCGGTAAGTACATTACCTGAAATCATACGCACGTTATCGCCGTTAATTCCGGCAGAATAGGCAAAAGTGGAAACCTCTGCCCCTATTTTAGTTTTATAATACTGTGGTTTCTTAACACTTGATCCTGAAACACTAATAACTCGTTCAGCATTAAACTTCCCGGTTAAGAATAGCTCTCCAATAATCGCAAGATTCTCTGGAGTAACCGTCCATACGGTTTCCCCTTTATTTACCGGCTGAATCTTATTGATCTGCGTACCCACATTTCCACTTGGATGAGGCCCTGTAACGGTATGAAGCTCTACATCACTAAGACTATTAAAAACAGAATCCGAACTTTTGGCAACACTCAAATGAATCTTACCTGGTGTAAGTTTTGCCAAAGCCGTAACCGCAGCCTGCAACGCAGCTTCCTTACCCTTAAGACTAAAATTGTAGTCAGGAGCCAGAGGAGAACTGTTATGCCCAGAAACAAAAATTGCCTCGGGAGTAGTATCTACCGCGGCAATAATATCGTAAGGACGTTGCTTTATAAAAGGCCACAAACCGGCTTCGAGCATACGTTCTTTGATAGCTTCTGCATCAGCACTATTTACATCAAGTTTTGAAAACTCATGGGTAGTTTCTGTTCCATCAGCTTCAATAACCAAATGCGTGATTACACGCTTGGCTCCTCTTCTGATTTCGGTAAGCGTACCGCTAACCGGTGAAACAAACTTAATACGCTCATCTTGTTTGGAGTAAAAAAGCGGCTCACCCGCTTTTACAGCAGCTCCTTCTTTAAAAAGCACCTTAGGAGTTACAAGATGAAAATCTGAAGGCTTGATCACATAGGTTCTTGATTTGGGGGCATCGGCAATAGTTTTCTCTGCCGCACCTACCAATTTTATATCAAGACCCTTTTTGATCTTAATGTCTTTTGACATAGGAAGTATATGTTAAAGTTTTTTTATATCCCCAACCCAGTATATGCTCGAATTGAGGTGCGCAAATTTACAAATTTTACATCCTTATTGCACAAATACCGGTATAAAATTATTGCAGTGATTTACGAGTGAACTGCATTAAGCCCCAGACTGGCAAAAACACACTTGCTAACACCCTATTGAGATTCTCTAAAAATAAGGCACTTTATTTGCTAGCTTTGTCAGAAACCAGTATCAAGGCTCAATGAAAACGTTTTCGATAATTTTTGCTCTACTTCTCCACTTAAATAGTATTGCTCAGGTTGCCGTGGAGATGCCCGCACCACCCTACATTAAAACCGTTCAGTTTTACGGGAATACTGCTCAAAGTCAATTACCCCTCATTCAGCTGGGCACTCCTTTAAGACTTAGTTTTGATGACATTATTGGTGATGAATCGGACTTTTATTACACGATCACCCATTACAATTATGACTGGACTCCATCTGTACTGGTCAAAAATGAATATATAGACGGGGTAGACGATGTGCGTATTATGAATTACACCAATTCGGTAAGCACCTTACAGCTCTACACGCATTATGAGTTGATCATTCCCAATCAATTCACAACGGCCATTACCAAAACCGGCAATTACCTGCTTGAAGTCTTTAATGCAGATGAAGAGCTTATTTTCTCCCGGAAATTCATGATTTACAATCCCCTTGTTAGTGTTGGTGTCGAGGTATTACGAAGCAGGAATCTCGAATATATTGATCAAAAGCAGGTCATTAACTTTTTTATAGACTCTGGTGATAATGTTTTAATTAACCCTAAAAACACGGTAAAAACTTTAATTATTCAAAACAACAATCTTAAGAATAGCATCGGCAATTTAAAGCCACAATACAGCATTGGGAATCGGCTTGAGTATCGCTATAATGATGAGGTTTCGTTCTTCGGCGGCAATGAGTTCTTTGATTATGACAACAAAAACATCAGGACGGCTACAAACCGTATTCAATTTGTTGACCTTCAGAATTTATACCATAATTACCTTTACGGAAATGTTACCCGAGCAGACCTCGAGTACACCTACAACCCTGATATTAATGGCAATTTCGTCATACGCACAATGCAGGGCTCAGACCCGCGTGTTCACGCAGAATACGCGTGGATTCATTTTAGTTTAGATCACCCCCTGCTTCCAAAAGGACAAGACATTTATATCTATGGAAATTTTAACAATTACGATCTGGAAGATGCCACCCGAATGTACTACAATGCAGATACCGGAAGATATGAAACGGCGATGTTGATGAAACAAGGCTATTACAACTATAAATATGTAGTGGCAAAAAATGGAAACCGACTTGAAGAAAACCCGGTAAGCGGTGATTTCTGGCAAACTGAAAACGAGTACGATGTTTTAGTGTATTACAGACCTCCCGGTGCGCGCTTTGATGAACTCATAGGAGTGGGCAATGCATTATCTACAAATATTTCTAATGTTAGACGTGATTAAAAGAGGTCATAGAGCATATATTAACAGATTTATAATACCTTCGTTGTAAGATATTATCAACTCTTTTTTCGTTTCAATCCTGCCAACCTTTGCAAAAGCCAGTTGAACAAAAACCTAAAGTCCCTATAAAATACCGAGGCTCAAGCTGCCTCAATTGTGAACACTCCCTTGACTTAAGTGACCGGTATTGTCCTTATTGCGGGCAGATTAATTCCATTCAAAAACTCTCGTTATCTACCTACTTTAATGAATTTATAGGCAGCGTATTCAACTACGACTCCCGATTCAGATATACTATTAAAGATCTTCTTATACGCCCCGGAAGCATTACCCATGATTATGTGAACGGTAAACGTTTAAAATATGCCAATCCGTTTCGGTTCTTCCTGAGTATCACGATTATCTTTTTCCTGTTAAGCAGTCTAATCAATTTTTTTGAAGGAAACGAAAGCAACGGAGGACATTTGAAAATGCGCGAAATCTTCAATACTTCAAGCGAAAATGATTTGGATATTATCCCAAAAGATTCTATTGCATATTACCGGGATAACAACGCCACACTGCAAAAAGACACGCTTATTGACCTGCCTTTTGAATACACCGTGTACGAAGAAATCGAAAAAAAAGGAGCTTATGTGCGTCTCAAAACCAAATTAGGAACCTTTACCGATTTTAGCGCCTATACCGAAATAGACAATGCCAGTGAGGGATTAGACAGCCTTCAATACCCGAAAACCAAATTTAATCTCTGGCTCTACGAGCGTAGTTCAAAAATCAATACAATCCTGGACGATCCGGTAGCTTTTTCTTCATATGTACTTGAAAAAATACCCTTCTTTTTATTCTTTTTTGCACCGGTATTTGCTCTGGCTTTTGTTCCATTATTCATTAGAAAAGAATCTTACAGTGACGCACGTAGTACCCTTAAAAATACTTCTGTTGCTTTTTTCAGAAAACTGTTTAAAATACCTGTTTTAGGACCACTGGTTTTAACGATCTCTGCATTAGTGCGACGTTTCTTTAATCTTAAAACGCGTTTCAATTATATTGAGCACGTCATATTTATATTCCATATTTTTTCTTTTGTCTTTCTTGGACTGCTTATTCTGGCAATTCCCGATGTAATTTTGGGAGCCGAGGTCTTATCTTCCCTGTTCATTATCTTTATTTGCCCATTCTATTTTTATAAGGCCTTACGCAATTTTTATCGCGAAAGCAGGCTGCGTACAATTCTCAAATTTCTAATACTTAATTTTGTATTTTTAATTGCAATGGTATTTGGTATGATTATTTTCTTAATTGTTTCGGCAGCAACTTATTAATAATGGTTGAGCAAATAACAAAAGGCATAAAAGTTTCGGTAGAAACCCATTTTGAAGGCGCTTTTTCAAAAAACAGCGAGGTATTCTATGCTTTTGGCTACACCATTACCATAACCAATAACAGCAGTGACACGGTTAAATTACTCAGCCGCTACTGGACCATCTATGACTCCCTTAATGATATTGAGCAGGTAACCGGCGAAGGCGTAATCGGCAAAAAGCCCGTGCTTAAACCTGGCGACCACCATCAATATACTTCAGGCTGCTTACTAAAATCCCCCTTTGGAGCGATGAATGGCTATTACACAATGATCAATTTCAGCAATTCTACCCAATTTCAAGTTGTTATTCCAACCTTTAAGCTCAATTCAAAATTCAACCTCAACTAGCTGAAATTCAACATCTTTAAGTATTAACATTTCTTACCCATATTCTTAACAATACTGTTTACCTATTCTTAGGGCGTGGCTTTAGAATTTTGTACCTTTCGCGCCATTACAAAAAAATATCTTCTGATGAAGAATTAATCGGAAGCCAGTCCACAAAAACTGTGGAAGAAACCAAAAAAAGAATTAAGCATGTCAACAGGATTTTTTGAAGTACCCGTAGCTATTAATGAGCCCGTTAAAACATATGCGCCCGGCACGCCGGAGCGCGACGAGGTATTAAAAGCTTACAAAGAACTTTACAACAGTACCGTTAATGTACCTTTATACATAGACGGAAAAAAAATAGAAACCGGAAAAACCAGCCCAATGTCTCCTCCCCACGAGCATCAGCACAAACTGGGAGCGTATCAACTTGCCGAAAAGAAACATATTGAAGCTGCAATTGCTGCCTCTCTTGAAGCCCGTAAGAAATGGTCTCAAATGCCATGGGAACACCGTGCAGGGATCTTTTTAAAAGCTGCCGAGTTGATTCAGGGACCTTATCGGGCGAAAATCAATGCAGCTACCATGCTTGCACAATCTAAAAACATTTATCAGGCCGAAATTGATTCTGCCTGCGAGCTTATAGACTTCCTTCGATTTAATGTTCAGTATATGAGTGAGATTTACGCAGACCAGCCCGAGTCAACATCGTCTGCCTGGAATCGCGTAGAATACCGCCCGCTTGAAGGCTTTGTTTATGCAATAACCCCTTTTAATTTCACGGCTATCGCCGGAAATCTACCGGCCTCGGCTGCGCTTATGGGTAACACCGTAGTCTGGAAACCAAGTGATAGCCAGGTTTATTCTGCTCAAGTTATTATGGAAGTTTTTGAAGAAGCAGGCGTACCGGCAGGTGTAATTAATATGGTTATGGGTGATCCTGAAATGATTACCGACACCATTCTTGACAGCCCTGATTTTGCCGGTATTCACTTTACCGGTTCTACAACTGTGTTTAAAGGAATCTGGGCAAAAATTGGTGCTAATATTCATAAGTATAAAACCTACCCACGAATTGTAGGTGAGACAGGAGGAAAAGACTTTATTCTTGCACACCCTACTGCCAATCCACAGCAAGTAGCAACAGCGATATCACGTGGTGCCTTCGAATTTCAAGGGCAAAAATGTAGTGCAGCCAGTAGGGTTTACATTCCTAAATCAATATGGCCTAAGGTGAAAGATTTGGTTCTTGAAGACATCAAATCTTTTAAAATGGGATCTCCAGAAGATATGAGCAACTTTATAACTGCCGTAATACACGAAGCTTCTTTCGACAAATTGGCAAAGTATATAGATCAGGCTAAAAATGACTCTGATGCAGAAATCATTGCAGGAGGCAACTACGATAAGTCTAAAGGATATTTTGTAGAACCCACAGTGATTCTTGCTAAGGATCCCAAGTATACCACAATGACAACCGAGCTTTTCGGACCAGTAGTAACGATTTATGTTTATGAAGATGAAAAGTGGAGCGAAACTTTGAAACTGGTTGATACTACTAGCGAATACGCATTAACCGGAGCTGTTTTAGCTGCAGATCGTTATGCAATTACTGAAGCTACTCAGGCATTACAAAATGCCGCAGGTAATTTCTACATAAACGACAAACCAACCGGTGCAGTTGTTGGTCAACAGCCATTTGGTGGTGCACGAGCATCGGGTACAAATGATAAAGCAGGTAGTGCATTAAACTTGTTACGTTGGGTTTCTCCACGATTAATCAAGGAAACTTTTGTGCCTGCTACTGATTACAGATATCCATTTTTAGGAGAATAACTCCCTGATTTAATTGAATTTAAAATGCCATCATTAGTAGATGGCATTTTTTTTGATCTAAATAATTATGTTACCTTAATGTTATCCCAATGTAAATTTAATGTTACCAAATATTTTTTTAGTAACTTTACCCATAAATCGAGGAATTATGAAGAATGAAGAAAATAAAATGTACGTCCTGAAGGTGAAATATTCCGTTATAGATGTTACAAAGAAGAAACGAAATCGAAAAATAACCCGTAAAAAAGAAAAACTATATCTGGTGCGCGATCCTGAAAGTATTGACGTCAAACTCAAGGAGCTTGAAGACAGCCTTCTCGAAATTGATCAACAGGAACGCACAACGCTCTTAAACCGCGCTCAGGAGTTCCTGAGAAGTTTTGGAAACCGATGTAACCGTACCTATTACAATATGCTACGCACCTAAAAAAAGCGACTTAAAAGTCGCTTTTTTATTTATTATCCCTTAAACTTCAGGGGTAAATGGACCACTTTTTTAGTATCAAAAAATTCCTCATTAAAATAATCAGACAAGTCGTAGATCTTGGCAGTGGTGTACAAACTCAATTCTTCGGTTAAATCACCTCCTTTTAAATATAAAATTCCATTTTTGAGTTCGTGATTGCTCTTTTTTGCAATTTTCCCTTTGGTCCAGTGCACAAAAGTTTCCATCTGCGCCACAGCTCGACTTACAATAAAGTCATAGCTTCCGGGTACATTTTCAACCCGATCATTAGTAGTTTTTACATTGGTCAAACCTAAACCTGCCACTACCTCATCAACCACCTTTATTTTCTTGCCGATACTGTCTACCAGATGAAATTGTGTTTCCGGAAATAGTATAGCCAACGGCACGCCAGGAAAACCACCACCAGTCCCCACATCAAGTATCTTACTTCCAGGATTAAAAGCCTGTACTTTAGCTATACCCAAAGAATGTAAAACGTGACGCAAATAAATCTCATCAATATCTTTGCGGGAAACCACGTTGATTTTGAGGTTCCAGTCCTGATAGAGCTCGTTGAGTTTTTCAAACTGAACTAACTGATTTTCACTTAAATCGGGGAAATACTGTTTTACAAGTTCCATATTTGCGAATTACGGCAACAAAATTAGGTTTTACCGCGTTAAATTGCAGTATTTACAGACCTTAAAAAAGATATAAATCTTATTTTTGGGGTTGCGTTACAATTACCTCTGTTCTGGGGTTTTGCTAAGCATTATTTCTATGGAAAATATTAAAACAATAAAATTCTCAAGGGTTGATTCGGCTAAATTCTTCCGCACCCTAAATAAGCGCGTAAACGCTTATTTTAAAGAAAACAACGTAGAACGTACCGGTAACTGGAAACTGTATCTGAAAACCGCCGTAATGTTCTCGCTCTTTTTGGCTCCTTATTTCTTAATTCTTACACTAAACCTTCCGGGTTGGGCTCAGCTCTTACTTACCATCGTTATGGGCGTGGGAATGGCCGGCGTAGGAATGAACGTGATGCACGATGGTAATCACGGCTCCTTTTCAAAGAAAAAGTGGGTAAACAAAATGATGGGAAGCAGCATTTATATTCTCGCCGGTAACGTTTACAACTGGCAGGTACAACACAATGTGCTACATCACACCTATACTAACATTCACGGTCACGATGAAGATCTGGAAGCAGGTCGCATTTTACGTTTTTCGAAACACGCACCCTGGTATAAGCACCACCGCTTTCAGCATTATTATTCTATTTTTCTCTACGGTTTGCTCACCTTTAACTGGGCAATCACGACTGATTTCCTTCAGATGAAACGCTATTTGAAACGCAAGTTGTCTTATGGTGAATTTCCAAATCCAAAGATTGAATGGACTAAACTGGTTATTACTAAGGTAATTTATGTAAGTATTTGGATTGTATTACCACTGCTCATTCTGGATATTGCGTGGTGGAAGATTTTAATTGGCTTCTTTGTGATGCACTATACAGCAGGAGTTATTCTAAGTGTGGTATTTCAGCTTGCACACGTTATTGACGAGGCAGATATGCCATTACCCGATAAGTCTGGTACAATGAAAAATACCTGGGCTATTCACCAGTTGTTTACCACCGTTAATTTTTCGACCAAAAACCGAATTGTAAACTGGTTTACAGGCGGTCTGAATCATCAGGTGGAGCATCATATTTTCCCACACATCAGCCACATTCACTATACCAAAATCTCTAAAATTGTACGGGAAACCGCGCAGGAATTCAACCTGCCTTACAATGAGTATAAAACCACACGCAAAGCGATTATTGCTCATTTTAAGTACTTAAAAGAAATGGGCGCGCAACCCAATTTACAATCTGCTTAATTTAATTTCTTAATGGAAACACTTACCCACCAACTATCTGACCGAATCAATAATTTGGCCGCATCTGCTACGCTTGCAATGGCCGCAAAAGCACGTGAACTTCGTGCAGAAGGAAAAGACATCATTGGCCTGAGCCTTGGTGAGCCAGACTTCAACACTCCTGATTTTATAAAGAACGCCGCAATACAGGCTATTAATGATAATTATAACTCCTACTCACCGGTTGACGGTTATGTAGAGCTTAAGGATGCGATTATTACTAAGTTTAAAAGAGATAATGATCTTACTTATGACCGCAGTCAGATTGTCGTTTCAACCGGAGCAAAACAATCGCTGTACAATATCGCACAGGTTTGTATCAACCCCGGTGATGAAGTAATTCTACCTTGCCCGTATTGGGTGAGTTATGCGGATATCGTTCAGCTTGCTGAAGGTGTTCCTGTTGAAGTACAAACTTCAATCGATACCAATTTTAAAATGACTCCCGAGCAGCTTGAAGCAGCGATTACACCTAAAACTAAAATGCTTTGGTACAGCTCGCCTTGTAACCCAAGTGGTTCTATTTACAGTAAAGAAGAGTTACGTGCTCTTGCCGATGTTTTACAGAAATACCCGCACATCGTTGTGGTAAGTGACGAGATTTACGAGCACATTAACTACGTAGGTGGTCACGCCAGTATGGCTCAGTTTGAAGATATGTACGACCGTACCGTAACGGTAAACGGAGTTGCAAAAGCTTTTGCGATGACCGGATGGCGTATAGGATACATTGGAGCGCCCTCATATATCGCTCGTGCCTGTAATAAAATTCAGGGTCAGGTAACCAGTGGTGCCAACTGTATTGCACAGCGCGCAGTAATTACTGCTCTTGAAGCTCCTGTGAGTAAAATTCAATACATGGTTGATGAATTTAAGGAGCGTAGAAAGCTCATCTTAGATTTACTTAATGATATTGAAGGTTTTGAATGTGTAGAGCCCGAAGGTGCTTTTTATGTATTTCCGAACATCACACACTTTATAGGTAAAACCCTTAGTGGAAAAACAATCAACAATGCTTCAGACTTTGCTATTTATTTGCTGGAAGAAGCCAACGTTGCAACGGTAACCGGTGAAGCTTTCGGTAATCCCAATTGTATCCGTATTTCGTATGCGGCAAGTCAGGACCAAATTAAGGAAGCTCTTGCTCGTATTAAGAAAGCGGTTTCCTAATTTGCAGCTTTATAAAAACAGAAAAAGCGACCTTAACGGGTCGCTTTTTTATTGGCTTAATTCAAATAGAATAATAGCTTACATCTTTGGAAGTAAAACAGTATCTATTACATGGATCACTCCGTTAGATTGATTTACATCAGCAATGGTTACCGTGGCTACATTACCCGCCTGATCTTTGATCTTAACCATATCTCCGTCAAGCATTCCGTACAAAGTTTGACCGTTAACGGTTGTCCATTCTGCCATTCCTCCACCTGCTTTGATATCCTTAACGATATCTGCTGCGCTGTGTTTTCCAGCAATAACATGGTAGGTTAAAACTCCTTGTAAAGCCTTTTTATTTTCAGGCTTCAATAAACTGGCAACAGTACCCTCAGGTAATTTCTCAAAAGCTGCATTGGTAGGAGCTAAAACGGTAAAAGGTCCTTCACTTTGTAATGTTTCAACTAAATCTGCAGCCTTTACAGCGGCTACCAAAGTAGTGTGATCTTTAGAGTTTACTGCATTCTCTACAATATTCTTTGTGGGATACATTTCTGCACCACCTACCATTTTTGTCTCTTGAGCAAAAGTTGTTGACGATACAAAAGCTATACTTGTTAATACCAAAGCTGCAAATAGATTCTTAATTTTCATAGTGTAAGTTTTTTTAGTTACACCTACACATACGTTGGTTAGAAAGCTATCGGTTTCCCAATATGCGGCTTTGACAAAATATTAACAGTTTAAACGGTCTCGGTACGCTTGGCCATCAAGTCTTTTATGATCATATCTGCATGTACCCGGGTGTTCTCAATAAAGAGTTTACTGGTGCGCATACCGCTGTTGATCACTCCGGCTACATAAACATTAGGTAAGGGAGTTTCAAGTGTTTCCGAATCGTGTATGGGCTTTTTAGCATCGTCCTCATCAATAGGTAGTCCCAGATTTTCAAAAAGCGAATAATCTGGCGTATAGCCAATCATTGCCAGGACAAAATCATTTTCGACCTCAACTTCCCCATCAGGAGTTTTAAGAATCACACTATGCGGTTTAATTTCGCTTACAGTAGTATTAAAGTAAGCCTTAATTGCACCTTCTTTAATTCGGTTTTCGATATTAGGCTTGATCCAGTATTTGGTTTTTTCGTAAATAGAATCCCCTCGGATAGCCATAGTTACTTCAGCTCCTTTATAATAAGTCTCTAAAGCCACGTCACAAGCTGAGTTTGCCGCGCCTATCACCAATATTTTCTGATTGACATACGGATGCGGACTGTCGTAAAAATGCTTGACTTTGGGTAATTCTTCTCCCGGGATGTTGAGTTTACGGGCGGTATCATAAAAACCGGTCGATACGATTACTGCTTCAGTTTTAAAATCTTCTTTTGGTGTTTTAATTAAATACGCATCGCCCTCCTTTACCATTTTTTCTACCGGACTGTAGAGGCGCACATTGAGATTCCAGCTCTCATAAACTCGGCGGTAATACTCTAAAGCTTCCTTTCGGGTAGGCTTGTCGTTGTGGGCTACAAAAGGCACATCACCTATCTCCAGCAGATTAGAAGTGGAGAAAAAGGTCATTTGTTCGGGAAAATTGTAAAGTGAATTGACTAGCACTCCTTTTTCCAGAACTAAATAATTGAGATTTGCTTTTTTAGCGGCAATGGCACAAGCCAAACCTATGGGACCGGCTCCTATTATAATGAGATCGTATTTTTTCAAAATGATTCCTTTTTAGCGTACAAAAAACTGAACCCTGAGATACAGCTTATTTTTCCTGTAAAGTTAACCGATACTAGCGATTACGCCAAAAGAACGGCGTTAACAGTATCAAAACAGTGAAGAGCTCCAGACGCCCAATGAGCATTAAAAAGGCACACCACCACTTCCCTACTGCCGGAAGCGCATCAAAATTATTTACCGGGCTCAATATCCCAAAGGCAGGACCTACATTACCTAGAGATGATGCCGAACCGCCCAATGCTGTAGGGAAATCAAGACCCATTGAAGCCAAACCGCAGGCACCAATAATCCAGGCAAGTAAATACAGAATAAAAAAACCCAGAATGTTGAATACAATCTCTTTGGGTACGGCCTTACCATTGTGGCGCACGGGCAGGATGGCATTGGGATGCAGGGTTCGCTTAAACTCCAGCAGTCCGTTACGAATGATCATTAAATGCCTCACAACTTTAATTCCACCCGATGTAGAACCGGCAGACCCCCCTAAAAACATAAGGCCAAAAAAGATAATTGTAGCAAAAGGTGCCCACATCGTAAAATCAGCAGAGACAAAACCCGTTGTGGTAATCACCGAAATCACCTGAAACAAGCCGTGTCTTAAAGCGCTCTCATAACGCCCTAAAACCATTGGATGGTCTATTGAAGAAGCACTTACATCAGCACGAAAAAGTATTATCGCAACAATGAGAACGGTAAAACCTAATATAAAGGAAAAGTAGAGTTTAAACTCCTCATCCTTCCACACGTTGCGCAACTTGCCTTTAAAAGCGAAATAACTCAAAACGAAGTTAGTCCCGGCAAGAAACATAAAGACAATGATAATCCATTGTATAAGCGGGTTATCATTCCAATACGCGACGCTGGCGTTTTTGGTACTAAAACCACCGGTTGACAGCGTACTCATAGCGTGATTTATAGCGTCGAGAAAAGACATTCCTGCTAGTTTTAGCAATATGGTCTCTGCCACGGTATAACCAAAATAAATTAGCCAAAGTCGCTTTGCGGTATCGGTAATACGCGGGTGTAATTTATCGGCATTTGGTCCCGGCGCTTCAGCCGCAAAGAGCTGCATACCACCAATTCCGAGTAAAGGCAGGATTGCAATAGCCAAAACTATAATCCCCATACCCCCTATCCAATGAGTTGTACTACGCCAAAACAGGATTCCGTTAGGGATGGCTTCAATGTCATTTAAGATGGAAGCTCCCGTCGTGGTGTATCCACTTATAGTTTCAAAAAAAGCATTGGTTATAGAAGGTATAGAACCGGTAAATAAGTAAGGAAGACAGCCACTGAGAGACATAAATATCCAGCCAAACGTAACCACAATATAACCCTCCCGCTTTTGGATCTCCTTCTTGTGGTCCCGGGTAAAAAACATAAATACCAGACCTACAAAAATGGTAATAAGCCCGGCTGAAATGATACCCAAAGCTATAGACACGTCATCGTAAAAATAACCTATGATTGCTGATATAAGCATAAAGCCGCCATTGAAGAGCAGCAGTAAACCCATCAGGTGAAAAATTATGCGGTAATTGAGTCTGGGTCTGTTAGGCATTAGATAAACATACGTTCAACTTTGTTGATAGAGCGCAGCAGGCAGCAAACCACGATGCGATCACCTACCTGTATTTTATTTTCGCCCAAAGCAATGATTCCTACCCCATCACGTACAATACCGCCAATGGTTGCAGATCTTGGGAAATCAATATCTTTTATACGCTTGCCTATAACCTTGGAATTGGGCTTGGCGATAAACTCAAGTAATTCTGCATTCATATTATTGAGTTTGGTCATCGCGACCACATCGCCTTTTCTGATGTATCTGAAAATATTATTTGCAGCAAGTAGTTTTTTATTAATCAGAGTATCAATCCCGATACTATGCGAAAGCTGAAAATAATCCATGTTCTCAACCAGGGCAATAGTTTTTTTGACACCTTTTGATTTAGCCACCAGGCAGGACATAATATTGGTCTCGCTGTTTCCGGTAACTGCAATAAAGGCATCCATATCGTAAATATTCTCTTCTTCGAGCAATTCTACATTTCTTCCGTCACCATTAATTACCAATGCTTTAGGTAATTTTTCCGCAATATCGAAAGCCTTGTCATTGTCTTTCTCAACCAGCTTAACATTAAAACTGTCAGAACATAAATCGCGGGCAGTCTTAAAGCCTATTTTACTTCCACCCAGAATCATCACGTTCTTGATATTTTCGTGAACCTTTCCGGTTAGTTTGTATATTTCTTCAACTCCCCCTTTAACGGTCATAAAATATACCTGATCCCCTTCTTTAAAGATCGTATCTCCTCTTGGAATCAAGGTATACTGAGTCCCTTCACGTTGAATAGCAATAGGCATAAAATGCAGTTCTGGAAAAATACGCGCAGCTTCTTTAACACTTTTACCCACAAAGGAAGCTGTACGACTTAGTGAAGTACCTACCATAGTAAGAGCTCCCTCTTCAAACTCATAACTGTCATTAAAGGCAGACTGACTCAATAACAATTCAATCTCTGAAGCGGCCAGGCTTTCTGGCGAAATCAGTTCATCAATACCAAATTTTTTAAATCCGGCGACTTCCTGATTTTCAATAAATTCGGTATTTGAAATTCTAGCGATGGTACGCTTAGCACCCATTTGCTTGGCCAGCACGCAAACCGTAATATTTGTGGTTTCGCTAGCAGTAACAGCAATAATAAGGTCTGTGTTTTCAATTCGGGCATCCTTCAAGGTCTGAATAGATGTAGAATCCCCACGAATGGTTCTTATGTCAAGATGCGTGTCTGCATAGGCTATACTTTCTTTATCTACATCAATCAATGTGATATCCTGAGATTCAAAAGAAAGAAGTTTAGCCAAATGAAATCCAACTTCACCGGCTCCGGCAATAACAATCTTCATAATACTGGTTAAAATCTAAAAATACCGAGTCAAAAGCACTGTTTAAGACTGATGAAAAGGATTTTATTTGAGACTAGCCTCTTATTTTTCAACCCGCTAGCAGGTAAGTTGAGGCAAAGATACATTTTTCATAAGTATCACTTCAAAAATTAAGAAGACTGCAACAACTCTATACGCTTTAAATCAAAAACTCAACGACAGCATCTGATGACAAACACTATATTTGCTAAAAAATTAGCGATGAGCGGCAATATAAATCCTTATAAAAATTCTGACCAAACCAAGCGCCAACAGGTTGAAAAAATGTTTGACACCATTTCTGGTGAGTATGATGGTCTCAATCGGGTTATTTCTTTTGGCATTGATGTTAAATGGCGAAAAAAAGTGGTTAAACTAGTGGGTGACGCAAAACCCCAGCGCGTTTTGGACGTAGCTACAGGGACCGGAGATCTAGCCATAAATTTGGTTAAAACCGGAGCCAAAGAAATCATTGGTCTTGATATTTCTGCCGGAATGCTCAATGTGGGAAAAGCTAAAATCAAACAAAAAAATCTTGATGATCAAATTGAAATGGTACAGGGTGATTCTGAAAATCTACCTTTTGAAGACAATCATTTTGACGCCATAACCGTCGCCTTCGGTATTCGCAATTTTGAAACCCTAGAAAAAGGTCTTGCCGAAATTTTACGTGTACTTAAACCCGGAGGCATTTTTGTGATTCTGGAAACTTCGGTACCTACAAAAACGCCTTTTAAGCAGGGCTACAATCTATATTCCAGAAGAATTTTACCAATAATTGGGCGAATATTTTCTAAAGATCGTGATGCCTATGCCTACTTGAGCGAGAGTGCATCTGTTTTCCCGTATGGAGAGCGACTTAACAATATTTTGCGCAAAATTGGGTTTAGTAGTGTTGAAGATCACCCGCAAACCTTTGGGGTGGCCACTATTTACACAGCATCAAAATAAATTTATGCGCAGGTTATTACTTTCGGCTTTATTTATAGTTTTCTTTTTACCTACGCTTCATGCACAGTTTCTAACGCGTGAGCGGGTGCTTAATGATGAAAACTTTGATAAAAAGCCCTGGAGTTGGGGCTATTATTTCGGGATTAACCGCTACGATTTCAACTTTGATTATAACGAACAACGCCCGGATATTTTTGTAGAGCAAAGCTATGGCTTCAATGTAGGGCTTTTGGGTAATAAGCGTATTAATGACTATTTAGATCTGCGCCTTGAACCCGGACTCGTCTACAACGGCCGAAACCTGATCTTTACAGATATTCCCGGGGAAGATAATGACCGCATGCGTGAACTCAACTCGACCTATATTCACATACCACTGCTTTTAAAGTTTTCGACCAAAAGGTTAAATAATTTTAAGCCCTTTATAGTGGGAGGTTTTAGTTACTCCTACAACCTGTCTAGCAACGAAAAAAACCCGGATGACAATAGCGCAGGACAATTTCGCATGACAAATAATACCTTTTATTATGAAGTAGGTTTTGGTATTGACTTATACCTGCCTTATTTTAAATTTTCTCCGAGCATACGAGGCGTATTTGCATTAAGCGACGAGCTGGTACGCGATGAGAACCCAAACAGTCTGTATACTTCAAACATTGAAGTAATGCAGTCTCGAGGCATTTTTCTAAACTTCACCTTTCAATAATGTGGCAGAGCGATTTATATAGAGAAAAACACGGTTTTGTGTTTAATTACGGAAAAGATCTTCTGAGCATGCTCAATCCGCAAGCCGGCGAGCGCATTCTAGACCTGGGCTGTGGTACCGGAGAACTTACCGCAACAATTGCCGAAAGCGGTGCCGAACTGGCAGGCCTTGATGCTTCAGAAAAAATGATTGAGGCTGCCAAGGCAAAATTCCCCAACCTAAAGTTCATCAATGCCAAAGGCGAAAGTTTTATAGACTCAGAACCCTACGATGCAATTTTCAGCAATGCGACTTTACATTGGATTTTAAACCCCGAGGCCGTAATCTCCTGCATGTACAGTAACCTTAAACCCGATGGAAGGCTTCTGCTTGAAATGGGCGGCAATGGCAACATCAGTAGCATTACCAATGCTTTAAGTGCAACACTTAAAGAACACGGCTATAGCAAACAATCCCGAATCACAAACTGGTATTTCCCAAAACTGGGCACCTATTGTCATTTTCTGGAGCAGCGTGGTTTTAAAGTTACCTTTGCGCATCTTTACGACAGACCTACAAAACTTCAGGATCCTGATAATGGGATTATAGACTGGCTTGATATGTTTGGAGGTCGATATTTCAACAATATTCCACAAGAAGAAGCTTTAAAAATAAAACAGCAGGTTCAGGAAGAACTACGCCCCGTTCTTTTTAAAGACGGACATTTTTATGCAGACTACAAGCGCCTGCGCATTTGTGCAATTAAGTAGCCGATTGATTACGTTTAAATTCACTAACTAAAATTGCCCCGGCAACTGCCACATTCAGGCTTTCGGTTTCATTTTTACCAAAGCGCGGGATAGCTATTCTATGCTGAATCAGCGCTTCAAGCTCTTTAGAAATGCCGTTTGCTTCGTTCCCTAAAACCAAAATAGCATCCTGAGGCAAACTCATACCATAAACCGAGGCACCATCCATAAAGGCACCATAAACCGGCCGCTGAGACATCTTAAGGTAGTGCTCCAAATCTTTGTAATGGATTGCAACCCGGGTTAGAGAACCCATCGTAGCCTGTACAACTTTAGGATTATAACAATCTACTGTCTTGTTTGAGCAAATGAGATTCCGTATACCGTACCAGTCGCAATACCTGATGATAGTTCCCAGATTACCCGGGTCACGTACCTCATCAAGAATCAATGTAAGCCCCTGTTGAGACTCCTCGCCAGCTTCGGGTATATGAAATACCGCCAGAGCTTTCTGCGGAGTTTTTAAAAAACTCATCTTTTTGAGCTCGCGATCGCTTACTTCAGTCCGGGATTTTTCAGTCTCAAAATAACCGGGCAGAGTATATAGGCTGTGGAGGCTTGCACTTGAACTCAAGAACTCTTCAATCCCCTTTAAACCCTCAACTACGAAAAGACCGTGCTGTTGCCGGTACTTTTTTTGAGCCAGGCTCGTTATTAATTTTATTTGGCTTTTGCTAACCACGCCTAATGTGTATTTTTGGAGTTATTTTGAAAAAACGCCCTTGCAACAAGTTCCCGCAAAAATAGGATTAATATTCATTCTTCTGCTTCTTTTAGCAGGTTGCAACGCCGTTAAACGCGTGCCCGACGGGAAACTCCTGCTTACCGAAAATGAAATTATCGTAAACGACGAGCCTGAAGATTCCTACTCCATAAACAATATCCCATATCAGCAGCCCAATACCCGCCTGCCTTTGTTGGGTTCGCCCATACGCCTATACATTTACAACTGGGCGCGACCGAACATAGACTCTATCATGCAGGCCCGCTTTATTGAGAATGAAAACAGAAGGAAATTTTACACTGCTTTGCTGTCGCGAAAGCAACTGGACAAATACATTGATTTTAGAGTTGATTTTAATGAGGTGCTTAAAAATTTTGGTGAAGAGCCTGCAATAATCTCTGAAAATCTGGTAAAGCGCTCAGCAAACCGCCTTACTGAATATTATAATAGTAAAGGCTGGTTTAGGGCTGAAACTACTTATGAGATACAGGGAGACAGCACAGCCAAAAAAGGTCGGGTAACTTATAATATCAATACAGGTAAGCCATATTATATAGACTCGCTAAAAACCTTTATAAAATCTGCAGCAGCAGATTCAATCTATCGCAAACATACGGACGAGTCGGTTATTGAATTAGGAGCGCAGTACGAATTACTCGATATCAATGCTGAAACTGCCCGTTTGACAGATTTGATGCGCAACAATGGTTTGTTTTACTTTGATCGGGAATATATCAGTTTTATTGGAGATTCGGTCAATACCGATCATAAGGTAAATCTGGAATTATACATCAAAAACCGGGAAATTCGCAGCAGGGATTCGGTTTATGAAGTTCCATTAAAAGTACACCGTATCAGTAGAGTCAACGTGGTTACCGATTATGGTTTTTCGCTGCGAGACAATACTATTCAGGACAGCACCTCGCTCAACGATTATCACCTGTATGCTTATGACAAGATTCGCTACAAGCCAAAATACCTTACTGACGCTATTTTTGTAAAACCCGGAGACACGTATAGCGACGAGTCACGCAATAAATCATTGATCCGGTTAAGCCAGTTGGGAACCTTCCGCTATCCTGACCTGCGCTACTCTGAAGACCCTGCTGATCCTGAGGGAACCGATCTTATCGCCAATATTTATCTGACCCCATTACCCAAATTTAACCTGCGAGCAGATTTTGATGTTTCTACCTCAAATATTCAGCGTTTTGGTATTGCAGGTGGCGGCTCCCTACGCATTCGTAATATTCTTGGGGGGATGGAAACCCTTCAGATTTCTGGACGCGCAAGTATAGGAGATTCCCGTACGGCTGCCGGAAGCAACAGTCCAGAGCTTTTTGATATAACTGAAATCGGTGCCGATATCAGCCTGACGATCCCACGCATCTTTTTCCCAATTAATACGCCTTTTATAACTCCAGACATGTCTCCCTCTACCAGCTTTACAACGGGTATTGGCATACAGCAAAACATAGGTCTTGATAAGCAGAATGTTACCGGAGGAATTAATTATAAATGGTCACCCACAGCAAAACTGAATTACCGTTTTGACCTTTTTGATATTCAATACATACGCAACTTAAATATCCCCAACTATTTCAGGGTATATGAAAACTCGTATCAAGAACTTAACGATATTGCCCAAAATTACCCATCTCAAACACAGGACTACATCAATGAAAACGGAGATTTGACCATTCCTGATGGTTCCTTGTCATTCATTAGAGATGTAAGAAACCGAAATTTTACAGTTACCACTGCAGAATTCAATGACGTTATTAATATCGAAGATCGTCGCAGACGTCTAACGGAGGACAACCTGATCTTAGCAACTTCCTTTACGTACTTTAGAAATACGCGTGAGACACTTTTTGATGATGAGTTCTCGAGCTTTAGGGCAAAAATAGAACTGGCAGGAAATACCCTGAGCGGACTAAGCGATTTAATAGGCCTGCCAAAAAATGAAGATGGTTCATCCCGAGTTTTAGGAGTACGCTTCTCTCAATATGTCAAAACAGAACTTGACTTTATAAAACACTGGGATTTTGGAAATGACAACATACTCGCAGTCCGAGCTTACGGCGGAATTGCGATCCCTTACGGCAATTCTAACAGCATCCCGTTCATTCGAAGTTTTTTTGGCGGTGGGTCTAACGATAACCGGGCCTGGCAGGCATTCCGTCTTGGACCGGGAAGTACAGACAGCCCAAACGATTTTAACGAAGCTAACATGAAGCTGGCTTTTAACGTAGAGCAGCGGTTTAAACTATTTGGTGATTTGAAAGGAGCCGTCTTTGCCGATGTTGGAAACATCTGGAACGCACTCGATAATGTAGACGACCCACAGGCCACATTCACCGGTTTTTCCAGTCTTCGTGATATTGCAGTGGGTACCGGTTTTGGCTTTAGATATGACTTTAGTTTTTTTGTCATACGATTTGATATCGGCTTTAAAACCTATGACCCTGCATTACCACTGGGAGAGCGCTGGTTCAAAAACACCAATTTCAATAATGCCGTATTTAATGTAGGTATTAATTATCCTTTCTAAAATAGAATGGGATAACCCCTAATATTTTATTAATTTTGCACACTAATCTAAGAAACCAATAATTTATGAGTCATACGATCAAACCGGGAGTTGCAACCGGAAAAGAAGTTCAGGCAATTTTTAAACACGCTAAAGAAAACGGTTATGCACTACCAGCGGTAAATGTAATCGGCTCTAATACAATCAACGGTGTTTTAGAAACAGCTGCAAAACTAAATTCACCTGTAATCCTACAGTTTTCTAACGGAGGTGCTCAGTTTAATGCTGGCAAAGGGTATTCTAATGAGAACCAGCAGGCTGCTATCGCAGGAGGAATTGCCGGTGCATTACATGTACACGAAATGGCAAAGCGTTATGGAGCAACCGTAATTTTACACACCGACCACTGTGCTAAAAATCTGCTACCCTGGATTGACGGTTTACTTGATGCTTCAGAAAAGCATTATAAAGAACACGGCCATTCACTCTTTAGTTCGCATATGATTGACCTGAGTGAAGAGCCTATTGAAGAAAACATCGAGCTTTGCAAAAAGTATCTGGAGCGTATGAGCAAGATGGATATGACTCTTGAAATTGAACTTGGCATCACCGGTGGTGAAGAAGATGGTGTAGACAACTCAGACGTTGATGTTTCAAAATTGTATACACAGCCCGAAGAAGTAGCTTACGCTTATGAAGAATTGAGCAAAGTGAGCGACCAGTTTACCATTGCTGCGGCTTTTGGTAACGTACACGGAGTGTATAAGCCTGGTAACGTAAAGCTTACTCCAAAAATCCTTAAAAACTCACAGGAATATATTTCTGAAAAATATGGAGTTGCAAAAAACACAATTGATTTCGTTTTCCACGGCGGAAGCGGTTCTACCGTTGAAGAAATTCGTGAAGGTATTAGCTACGGCGTTATCAAAATGAATATTGATACCGATTTGCAATGGGCATTTACTGAAGGAATTCGCAAATATTTTGATGCCAATGCAGATTATCTACAGGCTCAAATAGGTAACCCTTCTGGTGAAGACAGCCCTAACAAAAAATATTACGATCCACGCGTATGGTTACGCAAAGGAGAAGAATCTTTCATCGCACGACTTGAAAAAGCCTTTGAAGATCTTAACAACGTAAATACTTTATAATTTTCGCTTTGCGAAAAAACTTAAAAACCCCGAAGTTCAATATTTCGGGGTTTTTCACCCTTAAAATCTGCCTCTAAAAGCAGAAAAACTCAAGGCTCACAAATTTAAAAGCACACATTTATGGCTTGGTTTAAACGGAAAGAAAAAGGTATTCAAACGTCTACCGAAAATAAAAAAGACGTCCCTAAAGGTCTTTGGTATAAATCTCCTACGGGAAAAATTATAGACTCAGAAGAACTTGCAAAAAACTTTTATGTAAGTCCTGAAGATGACTATCACGTACGCATAGGTAGTGAGGAATACTTTTCCATTCTTTTTGACGAAGGCAAGTATAAAGAGCTTGACAAAAATCTTACTTCAAAAGATCCCCTCAATTTTGAAGACACTAAGAAATATGTAGATCGCTTAAAGGACGCCGAGGCCAAAACAGGACTCAAAGATGCCGTTCGCACAGCTGTTGGCAAAAGCCAGGGCAAAGATCTTGTAGTGGCAGCGATGGATTTTAAATTCATTGGAGGTTCTATGGGTTCTGTGGTGGGCGAAAAAATCGCACGTGCAGCAGATTATTCTCTTAAAAACAATGTGCCCTTACTAATTATTTCAAAATCTGGGGGAGCTCGTATGATGGAAGCTGCGCTTTCCTTGATGCAATTGGCAAAAACCTCTGCCAAACTAGCTCAATTAGCAGAAGCTAAAATACCCTACATCTCGCTTTGCACAGACCCTACAACAGGAGGAACAACCGCTTCTTTTGCTATGCTGGGTGATATCAATATTTCAGAACCCGGTGCATTGATAGGTTTTGCAGGCCCACGTGTAGTGCGTGATACTACCGGTCAGGAACTGCCTGAAGATTTTCAAACTGCTGAGTTTTTAAAAGAACACGGGTTTCTTGATTTTATAACACATCGTAAAGAACTCAAAAAACAAATCAACCTGTATCTGGATTTAATTCTTAACCAGCAGATTAGAAGTTAATAAAGGCTTTAAAACCTTAATTTTCGAAAAGTAAAAAAACACTTTACTTCTCAAAATTAATTGTATCTTTGCCGGCTCAACGGGAAAACCCCGTTATACATAAAAACTATTTAAATAATATTGGCATGTATCTTACACAAGAAAAGAAAGATGAAATTTTCAGCACGTACGGTAAAGACAAGAACGATACCGGTTCTGCTGAAGGACAGATCGCGTTATTCACATATCGCATCAACCATTTAACAGGACATTTAAAAAAGAACCGTAAAGACTTTAATACAGAGCGTTCTTTGGTAAAGTTAGTAGGTAAGCGTAGAGCTTTGCTTGACTATTTAACTAAGAAAGATATCAACAGATATCGCGCTATCGTAAAAGAATTAGGTTTAAGAAAATAATTCTCATAAAGGGGCTGTTTACAGCCCCTTTTATTTTATTCTCAGGCGTCACACACAACAACGCTTAAGAATATTCCAGCCACAAAAAGTGGCAGTAAAGTCCCGCAAGGGCAAAGAAAGCTATCCTTAGGTTTTTCACAGGTCAAACACTACACACACAACAACACAACGACCTTGCTCCTAACCTTAATGGTTTAAGAGCTTATGTTTAACCGTATCTCCCGCTGGAGATACAGATGAAAAATCAAATTTATGATTCCAAAGACTTTTAAAGAGGTCATTGACCTTGGTGATGGTAGAGAAATCTCTATCGAAACCGGAAAATTGGCAAAACAGGCTCACGGTTCTGTTGTTGTACAATCCGGTAAATGTATGTTGCTTTGTACGGTAGTTTCAAACTACAAGCAGAGTGATGTTGATTTTCTTCCGTTAACGGTAGATTATCGTGAGAAATTTGCGGCTGCAGGTCGCTACCCTGGTGGTTTCTTCAAAAGAGAAGCACGCCCAAGTGATGGCGAAGTATTAACTATGCGTCTTGTAGACCGTGTACTTCGTCCACTATTCCCAAAAGATTATCACGCAGAAACTCAGGTTATGATTCAGTTAATGTCTCATGACGATGATGTTATGCCAGATGCAATGGCTGGTCTTGCTGCTTCTGCTGCAATTCAGCTTTCTGACTTCCCGTTTGAATGCGCAATTTCAGAAGTACGTGTAGGGCGGGTAAATGGCGAATTTATCATCAACCCATCAAGAACCCAACTTGCCGAATCGGACATCGATATGGTAATTGGTGCTTCTGCAGATTCGGTTATGATGGTTGAAGGTGAGATGAATGAAATTTCTGAAGAAGAAATGACTGAAGCCATCAAAGCTGCCCACGAAGCTATTAAAGTTCAGTGTGCTGCTCAGCTGCGTCTTGCCGAGGCTTTTGGTAAGAAAGAAGTGCGTGAATATGAGCCCGAACGCGAAGATGCAGATTTAGAAAAGAAAATCTATGATATGGCATACGACAAAGTCTATGCTGTAGCTAAAGCGGGTTCTGCAAAGCACGAACGCAGTGCTTCTTTTGATGAAATTAAAGAAGAGATCAAAGCCACTTTTTCTGAAGAAGAATTAGAAGATTTGGGTGGTATGGTTTCTAAATACTATTACAAAGCCGAAAAAGCTGCGGTGCGTGATCTTACTTTGAACGAAGGTTTACGTCTTGATGGTCGTAAGACTACAGAGATTCGGCCAATCTGGTGTGAAACTGATTATTTACCATCTGTACATGGTTCTTCAATCTTTACCCGTGGGGAAACTCAGGCATTAGCAACCGTAACTTTAGGTACCTCTAGAGAGGCAAATCAAATCGATATGCCGTCTTTTGAAGGAGAAGAAACATTCTATTTACACTATAACTTCCCCCCTTTCTCAACTGGTGAAGCCCGCCCAATTCGCGGTACTTCTCGTCGTGAGGTAGGTCACGGTAACCTTGCACAACGCGCATTAAAAGGTATGATTCCGGCAGATTGCCCGTACACCGTGCGTGTGGTTTCAGAAGTATTAGAATCTAACGGTTCTTCTTCTATGGCAACCGTATGTGCTGGTACAATGGCGCTTATGGACGCTGGTGTTCAGCTTAAAAAACCAGTTTCTGGTATTGCAATGGGTCTAATTTCTGATGGTGACACCGGTAAATACGCCGTGCTTTCAGATATCTTAGGAGATGAAGATCACCTGGGAGATATGGACTTCAAAGTAACCGGTACAGCAGACGGTATTACCGCTTGCCAGATGGATATTAAAGTAAAAGGTCTTTCTTATGAAATTCTTGTAAACGCACTTAAGCAGGCTCGCGAAGGTCGTCTACATATCCTTGAAAAACTTACCGATACCATTGCACAACCCCGTGAAGACGTGAAGGAATATGCTCCTAAAATGGTTACTACCCGTATTGCCAATGAATACATTGGTGCACTTATAGGACCAGGTGGTAAAGTGATTCAGGAACTTCAGAAAGAAACAGGTACAACTATCGTGATAAACGAAGATCCGATTACCGAAGAAGGTATCGTGGAAATTTTGGGTACCGGTCAGGAAGGTATTAATGCTGTTCTTGCAAAAATCGACTCGATTACATTTAAACCTGTTGTAGGTAACAGCTACAAGGTAAAAGTAATCAAGATGCTTGATTTTGGTGCGGTAGTAGAATATCTGGATGCTCCGGGTAACGAAGTATTATTACACGTATCTGAATTAGCCTGGGAACGTACTGAAAATGTAAGTGACGTGGTTAATATGGGAGATGTATTTGAAGTAAAATACTTCGGTATCGATTCCAGAACCAGAAAGGAAAAAGTTTCTCGTAAGGCGCTACTCGAAAAGCCGGAAGGTTATAAAGAGCGCGCTCCGCGTAGCGATAATAAAGATCGTGGTTCTCGCGATAATCGTGGTGGCAGAGACAATAACCGGAATAAAGATCGCAGAAGAGATTAATTTTCTGACTTTATACTATTTCAAGGAGCCTTTTTAGGCTCCTTTTTTTTACCTACAGATCGCTGAAATTCAAACGATTATATTTTAAAATAATAGTATTTTATTATTAATTGTACTTCTTGATATTCCTAGCAGCAACTAAAACTGACATAACTACAGGATTTGGCAGGAAAACTGTCATAATCGCAAGAAAATCCGTAAGTCGAGTTTTTAACATTTCCTTAATAAAACTACCCTAGACACCACAGGTAAAGAGCTGAGGCGGTATTTCATTTAAGAATAAAAGTTAGCCTACTTAATTTTAGAGTCTCGTATGGTACTTGCACTAAAAAGAGCGAACTAATTAATAAAACAACTCTAATGAAAGTATTAGTATTGGGTGCAGGCAACATGGGGCTCACGTACGCCGAAGGAATGGCAACATCGCCATTTTTAGGAAAACGTAAACTCATGATTTATGATGTCTCGCCTCAAAAAACAGAGGCTTTATCTACAATGGCGCAATTTGATGCTTATGATAGTATTGAAGATTGCGTTCCTCAGGCAGATGTGATTTTTCTAGCTGTAAAGCCTTATCATAAAGAATCCTTATTTGATTCCATAAAACCTTATATCAATCAGGAACAGGTTTTTGTGTCACTAATGGCAGGAGTAACCATTAATACCATTCAGGAAGGATTGGGAATTAAAAAAGTGATACGTACAATGCCTAATCTTCCTGCAAAAGTAGGTAAAGGGGTTACATCATTTACAGAATCTAAAGAAGTAAGCCGTATTGAATTACTCACCGTTCGCAGTCTTCTCGACACCACAGGCGCTTCAATACACGTTGAAACCGAAAATTTCATTGATGCTTCAACAGGAATTTCTGGTAGTGGTCCGGCATACATATTTTATTTCATGCAGTCTATGCTAGAAGCTGCTCTAAAGATGGGCTTTTCAAGCAACGATTCAAAAGTCCTGGTATCACAAACCTTTGAAGGTGCAGTGGCATTATTTAATGATTCTGACCTGTCTCCGGAAACCTGGATGGATCGTGTAGCATCTAAAGGTGGTACAACACGTGCAGCCTTAGATTCTATGGAAGATAACAATGTTAAAGAATTAATTAAAGAAGCTGCATACGCAGCGTTTAACCGTGCTACAGAACTCGGTAAAGAAAAATAAAATGAAGAAAAGAAAACGCGTAGTTATAAAAGTAGGAACTAACGTAATGACGAATAGGAACAACAGAATTGTTGGTCCTTTTCTTCATGAACTTGTAAGGCAAATTGCAGAATTGTATGAAAAAGGGTTTCAGCCCGTGCTGGTTTCTTCAGGTTCGGCAATTGCTGGTAAAGAAGTTTTAGGAGAGTGTAATTCTGATGATCCTTCTACCCGAAGACAAATATTTTCTTCGGTCGGACAACCACGTATGATGCGTCACTACTATACTTTATTTAATAGTTTTGGGATGCATTGTGCTCAGTTACTGGCAACTAAAAGAGATTTTGCTCCGGGTAAGCATCGTGAAAACATGATTAATTGTTATGAAGGTTTGCTTTCTGAAGGTATTGTACCTATTGCAAATGAAGATGACGCTGTATCCCTTACCATGTCTATGTTTACAGATAATGATGAGCTGGCAAGTCTCGTTGCGGAATTAATTGATGCGGATGCATTAATCCTCTTGACAGATACCGACGGATTGTACACTGGTCACCCTGATGATGACAATTCAGAGAAAATAAGCGAAGTTCATCCTGAGCAAAATGTTGAAAAATACGTTCAAGAAAATAGAAAAGCAGAAGGTGAAGGCCGAGGTGGTATGAAATCAAAATTGAAGATTGCCAAAGAAACCGCCCGTAAAAACATCACCTGTTATATCGCAAATGGTAAGAGACCTAATGTCATTATCGATTTGCTGGAAGGAAAAGAGATTGGTACAAAATTCTCAGAGACCAAGTAAAATCTTTGGCTTAAACTAATCCGAAAACAAAAGAATATGCAATTATTAAATACAGAAATAAAAAATAAAGTTTTGGATTCTATGATCAACATTATTGATCAGCGGAAAGCCGAGATTTTAGAAGCAAACAAAAAGGATCTTGAGGCCTTTAATAGAGATGATCAGGCACTTTACGACCGTTTGGTAGTAAATGATAAGAAAGTTGCTGGTATGATTCAGGCTATTCAGGAAGTACGCAATCAGGATGATCCTGTTAGTCAGGAAATTTCGAATGTGACTTTAGATAGTGGTCTTAACATCGTGAATAAAACAGCACCATTTGGTACTATTTTAATCATATATGAATCCAGACCAGATGTAACTATAGAAGCTGCCGTCTTAGCTTTTAAAGCAAATAATAAAATCTTGCTTAAAGGTGGTAAGGAAGCCTATAATAGTAATGTAGTACTGGTTGATTGTTGGAAACAGGCATTACGTGAAAACAATCTGGATGAAGATTGGATTACCATGTTGCAATTGAATCGTGAGGAAACTCAGGAATTTTTAAGAAATCCTGATCAACCTCTGGATCTTATCGTACCTCGCGGAGGTGAGCGCCTTATTGCTTTCGTCAAACAGCATGCGCAATGCGCGGTTCTAGTGAGTGGTCGAGGAAATAATTTCCTATATGTTCACCCTGAAGCAGATTGGAAAAAAACAGTTGAAGTAATTATCAATGCCAAGACCGATAAAATTTCAGGTTGTAATGCTCTGGATAAAGTTCTTGTAGACAAGAATCTGCCTAACTACGAATCAAAAATTCAGGAATTGAATGATATTCTTGAAGCTAAAGGTGTCGAAGTTTTGGCTGACAGCAAATCTAAGTCTGTTTTAAATTCAAATATCGAGATAACAAATGAAGACACGTGGTATGAAGAATTTTTAGCAATGAAGATTGTGTTGGGAGCTGTTGACTCCATTGATGAAGCTATTTCTAAAATTAACACCTACAGTGGTGGACACTCAAGTGCTATTCTCACAGAGAATAATGAGGTGGCTCAGTTCTTTATGGAAAACATCGACACTGCGGCAGTTTATCACAATGCCTCAACCCGTTTTACTGATGGAGGACAAATGGGCGTAGGTGCAGAACTTGCAATTAGTACTGATAAATTACACCACAGAGGACCTCTGGGTCTTAAGCAACTGGTTACAAATAAATACTATGTTTATGGTGATGGTCACGTGCGCGTATAATTTTTAAAAATAATACCTATATAATCAGATCAGAAAATTGATTTGCATAGTGAAAAGAGTCCGATAGTATCGGGCTCTTTTCACGTTAAATAACACACATTACCATTCATAATACCCTATAAAATAATTGATTACAGTTTTTTCGTACATAAATAAAGTTGTGACATCGGTAAAAATGACTATTTTTACACCTATAGGAATTGCCCCAAACTTCAATGAGTAGATTTATAGATCGCTTATTTAACCATCGTGTTAAAAGTATAAGTCAGGAACTTTCAGACGAAAATGAATTACCTGATCTTTTCGGTTACCTTCTGAGTTTAGGAACCGAGAGCGCGCGGTTGGTGATTATAAGATCGAAAATTGAAAGCTTTCAGTTTCCAGAGGAGACTTATCTCAAAAACCTGTGCATTCTTCAATTCTATTTGGATCTTGAGCGCTACCTTATCATTCACGACTCGCGTTATATTAACACAGAAGAAAAGCTTAGATCTGAAATTAAATATGAATTTCCGGAGTTTGGAAACTCTGATGCTTTTGTACCTCTATATCATAAGGGTAAATCACAGGAAATCCGCTTCGCTCAGCTTTATATTCTTACCCTTCTCAAGAAATTCAAAGATGAAGATCCAGATCGTCAGGCGACTCAGACTAGCATTGAAGAATTAACGGCAAAACTTCATCAGGATCAACCAAACCAAACTTTGGTAGAGCAGATCAATTATTTCAGGCGTATTAAAGAGGAAGCCTTTGCCGTTCATAAAGAATTTGGTGAGGTATTTGGGCAGGATTTTGTAGACTCTGTATTTGCCGAAACTCAAATGGATTTCAATAAATACTTTGAGCGCATTGATGCCGTTTCGTGTATTTCAGATGTTATTCCACAATTATTCTCGTCTTTGCTACAAGAAAATAATACCCCTAAAATTGTTTTCCCGAGTGCTAACGAAGAGCGTCCAGACATTCCCGACCAGCCACAACAACAAACTAGCGCTATACAGAATGACGTGCTTGAGAACCTGTTAGACGGTTACTTACTATTTGATGAACACGGTACACTTTTAGAATGTAATAGTCTGGGAGCTAAAATCTTCGAGCGTTCTAAAAATGAAATACTCAATCAGGATATTTCTAATCTTTTTCCGGCATATATATCGGACAAAATAAAACAGGATATTGCTCGGCTTTATGACAATTCCAAGAAAAGCGTGATAGGCCGCCGAATCGAAATCGATTTAGTTAAAAGTAATGGTAAAAAAGAAACCTATGAGGTTTCCACCAGTAATAATTACACAGCACCCGTAGAAAGTTTCACGCTTCTGCTACGCAATATTTCTAAACGGAAAGATACCCTGAAAGCTCGCATCAGCGCTGAAAAAGCTGCAGAAGCTAAATCAACTTTTCTTTCTAACATGAGTCACGAAATACGGACGCCATTGAACGTAATTTTAGGACTCTCTGAAATCATCTCCAAAAACGGCACAGACAACCCTGAAATTCTTCATAAAAATATTGAAGGCATTGCGTTTTCAGCGAAAAATCTACTATCAATTGTAAATGATATTCTCGATTTTTCAAAAATTGAAGCTGGTAAACTATCGCTTCAGTCTATAGATTTCAATCTTCGGGAAGTGGTATACAATCTAGCTAACGGATTTGAAATCAAAGCCCGGGAAAAAGGGCTTTCTCTTTCAGCTCATATTGACGATCAGATACCTAATGTCGTAGTTGGTGATCAATTTAGACTTAATCAGATTCTTACCAATCTCGTAGGGAACGCTATAAAATTTACACACAAGGGATCAATCTTAATTGAAGTTAAACTTGAAAGCCAGAATAATGAAGAATTATGGCTTAACTTCAGGGTTGCTGATACCGGTATAGGAATCCCAGAAGAGAAAATTCAAACCATTTTTGATAGTTTTTATCAGGTTGAAAGTCCTGAAAATGCCAAGATAAATGGAACCGGTCTGGGGCTTGCAATTACCAAAGAATTGATAAGTCTCAAAAAAGGAAAATTGAATGCTAAAAGCCAAGTAGGTAAAGGTTCAGAATTTTACTTTAGTATCAGTTTTAAAAAGAGTACGCTGAAGAAGCTAGACAATAACTCCCAGCCAAATCTCACTAAAAACAAATCTCTTGAAGGCCTTAAAGTACTAGTGGCCGAGGATAATAAGATGAATCAATTTTACATCAAGCAATTGCTAAGTAGCTTCGGTGTAGAAGTAGATATTGCGGAAAACGGTGAAGAAGCCGTGAGAATACACCAAAGTGGTAAAGTAGATTATGACCTTATCCTGATGGATATGCATATGCCGGTCATGAATGGTCTGGAGGCCATTGCATCAATACGGCAATCCAACAAAGATGCTATAAAAAAAGTACCTATTGTGGCCTGCTCAGCCGATGTTTTCCCCGAATCCCGAAAAAAAGCCATCAATGCTGGTATTGATTTTTATCTGACCAAACCTTTAAAAGAAGAAGCTTTAAAAGAGGTGTTGTTTTGGCTAGTAGATGAAGATAAAAACCTTCAACTCGATTCTCTTTTAAACAGTACGCCTTCAGATTCTGATATCTCAAAAAAATCCCAGTCTCTGGATATTGCGCATCTGCTGGATATTTTTGATAACGACAGGGACTTTGTAATCTCATTACTCGAAGTTTTTATTCAGGAAACTCCAGACGATTTGAAAAGTCTTCGTAAATGTGTAGAACAGGAATATTACCTACAGGCCAGTACTACGGCACATAAGATGAAATCGAGTTTTATGAACCTGGGTATGACCAGACACGGACATCACTTACAGCAAATTGAGAGTCTCATAAAAGACGCATCACGAGTTACAGAAGCAAAAACACACCTAAAGGCTTTTGAGGAATTGTACAAAAAAGCCCTGACCGAAGTGAATGTCAAACTTATTGAGCTGAAAACCAAAAAAACTAATTAAACAAATTGTTGATTTTCAGAGTTATAACAAAATATCAATGCGATTCATATCTACTACTGTTAAATTTTTCTAAAAAAAATTCAATCCCGTTGTAACCTTTACCTTCTTTGTTACGTATAATAGATATAATGCTCAATTAATACGTAAACGTCAATGAGACAACTCAAGATTACTAAACAGGTTACCAACAGGGAAACCGCTTCTTTAGACAAGTACCTTCAGGAAATAGGGAAAGTAGATCTTATTACAGCAGAAGACGAGGTAGAACTCGCTCAACGCATCAAGGCCGGTGATCAACGTGCATTAGAAAAATTAACCAAAGCTAACTTGCGATTTGTAGTTTCGGTGGCCAAACAATATCAAAATCAAGGCCTAACCTTACCCGACCTTATTAATGAAGGAAACCTGGGATTAATCAAAGCTGCGCGACGCTTTGATGAGACTCGTGGGTTCAAATTTATCTCCTATGCGGTATGGTGGATCAGACAATCTATACTTCAGGCATTAGCAGAACAATCACGTATTGTTCGACTTCCGCTTAATAAAATAGGTTCTATCAATAAAATCAATAAAACCTACGCCTTTTTAGAGCAGGCAAATCAAAGACCTCCAAGTCCCGAAGAGATCGCTAAAGAGCTTGACATGACTATCAACGATGTTAAAGAATCTTTGAAAAATGCCGGAAGACACGTAAGTATGGATGCGCCATTAATTGATGGGGAAGATTCAAACCTGTATGACGTTTTGCGTTCTGGAGAGTCACCAAACCCAGATCGTGAGTTGATTACCGAATCTTTACGTACAGAAATAGAACGTGCTCTTGAGACCCTTACCCCTCGTGAAGCGGATGTTGTTCGTCTTTATTTTGGTCTTGGCAATCAGCAACCTATGACTCTTGAAGAAATAGGAGAAACCTTTGAACTTACCCGTGAACGTGTGCGCCAAATCAAGGAAAAAGCTATCCGTCGTTTAAAGCATACCTCACGTAGTAAAATCCTTAAAACGTACCTGGGCTAATTGCTTTTTACAAGAATTCGTTAAAAGTAAGGAGATAAGCAGGTTTTTTATTAAATTGCCTGCAACCCCAAATTAAAGTATTTAACGCAACAACAGTTCATCATAACTGTTCGTTTTTTGATTGATGAATGAATCCCCGGCTGATTACCGGGGATTTTTTATTTCATACTTTGACCTTATGTTTTATTATTTAATTTATCTCAGTGATTCTTCTAATTCCAATTCACATCATATTATTCAAAATATTTTAGACAATGTTGCAGATTGGAATAAAGAACTCGATATTTCAGGATTTCTAGTTTATCGAGATGGGAATTTTCTACAGCTTTTGGAAGGAAATAAAAATGAAGTCCTTACATTATTTACTAAAATAAAAAAGGATCAAAGACATAAGAATGTCACCCTAATATTAGAAGATGAATCGGAGAATCGAATTTTTAGTGATTACGAATCTGGCTTTCTGGTTCCAAAAAACAAACTGGTTTTAGATAAGCTAAATAATTATCTTTTTAATCTGAAGCTTCTAGAGAATCCAAAAATTAATTCGACTATTTCTATTCTAGAGAATATTTTGGCCAAAATGTATTAATACTTTAAAAAATATTAAATGAAACCTACATACCTAGCCCCTTCCCTACTCGCTGCAGATTTTGCTAACCTTGAGAGGGATATAAAGATGGTAAATGCCAGTGAAGCAGACTGGTTTCACGTGGATATTATGGACGGTGTTTTTGTACCCAATATTTCTTTTGGGATGCCGGTAGTAGAGGCCATAACCCGGCACGCGACTAAAGTCATTGATGTACATTTAATGATTGTAGATCCTGATCGTTACATCCAGAGTTTTGCTGATTTAGACGCCACCCATCTTACAGTACATTATGAAGCCTGTACGCATTTACATAGAACCCTTCAGGCTATAAAAAATGCGGGGATGAAAGCTGGCGTAGCACTTAATCCACATACTCCAGTAGATTTACTGAAAGACATAATTTCAGACATAGACATCGTGATTATCATGAGTGTTAATCCCGGTTTTGGAGGCCAAAGCTTTATAGAGAACACCTATAGGAAAATTCGATCTCTTAAAGAACTCATCATCACACACAACGCGCCAACACTAATTGAGATTGACGGTGGGGTCACTGATCAAAATGCAGTCAAGCTCATAGATTGTGGTGCTGATGTGTTGGTTGCCGGAAGCTTTGTCTTCAAAGCTCAAGACCCTACTGAAACAATCTCGCAGCTTAAAAAGCTTATTTCTTAAGCTAAATCATTCATAACGAAAGGGTCTGGTTGATTTTTTCATTTAAACTTTTAAGATTAACTTACTGAATCTTAAGCCATTTTATTTGAAAATTCTTGTAGCACCAGATTCCTTTAAAGAAAGTCTCACTGCTTCTGAAGTAGCGTGTGCTATTGCTTTAGGTATTGAGAAATGCTTACCATACGCGCAATGTGTAAGCCTACCATTCTCCGATGGTGGTGAAGGAGCCTTTGAAGTACTGGGCGCGCTTAATCTGGGGAAATGCATCTCTGTTGCGACTCAGGATCCTCTGGGTCGAGCACTTACAGCCCCTTATTTTGAATTCACAGATTCAAAAACCGTATGGATTGAACTTTCTCAGGCTTCCGGACTTGCATTGCTAAAAATAGAGGATCAAAACCCATTAAACACCTCAACCTATGGGACTGGTATGCAAATACGACACGCTCTGGAGCGGGGCAAAGATCACATAATCTTAGGCATAGGTGGCAGCGCGACTCATGATGTAGCCACGGGAATATTTAGCGCTTTAGGAGGGAAACTTCTTGACCAGAATGGAAATACACTAAAAGCAAGTGGTGCTGCACTTGAACATTGCACTGCACTTAACTGGGAAGACCTTATGCCCCAATTACAAAACAGTCATTTTACGATTGCCTGTGACGTACACAATAAACTTACCGGTACCAAAGGTGCAGCAGCCATATATGCTGCTCAAAAAGGAGCTACACCAGAAATAATTGATCGTCTGGAACAGGCGACGATTCGGTTTGGAAAAATACTGGAAAAAGAAACTGGGCAAAAAATTCTGGATTGCGATGGTGGCGGTGCTGCCGGAGGTACTGCTGCAGGGTTGCTTGCATTTGCTCAGGCAGAACTTAAAAATGGTTTCGATATTCTTTCAGAACTCACCGCACTTGAGGATCAAATAAAACAGGTAGATCTTATTATTACAGGGGAAGGACGTACCGATGACCAGAGTAAATTTGGTAAGGTTCCTTTTAAAATTGCAGCTTTAGCCCAAAAACACAAAAAATCAGTCCTGCTATACTCTGGTGGAGTTACAGCCTCTCCCCGTGTTTTAAAAGAAGGTGGTTTTACAGAAGCCTTCGCAATCAAAACCGAAGCAATGTCTCTGGACTACGCCAAGGAAAATGCTTCAAAGCTGCTAACGGATAAAGTTGTACATACTCTTAAAGATTTTATCTGATATGAGTTTAGACCTTTTATTTATTGGCATCGTTATTATTTGGATAATTATTGGTACCAGTTATTTACGGTGGCATCCATTTTTTGTACTGCTCATAAGTGCCCTGGGCCTCGCAATGTTACTGCAAACCCCCTTGATCGAAATCCCTAAAGTCATCTCGGTAGGTTTTGGAAGTATGTTCGAAAACATAGGTTTGCTCATTCTTTTTGGTTCTTTTATAGGTGCTGCACTTGAAGCAACACATGCTACTCAGATTATAGCTGAGACAATTCTTCAGAAATTTCGCAGGTTACCTTTGCCCTTTGTAGTGAGCGGATTGGGCTATATCGTTTCGATCCCCGTCTTTTGCGATGCAGCCTTTGTAATCCTGGCGCCGTTAACCAAAAAAATGGCACTGGGAAATCATCTTAGACGTAACGGCCTGACCATCGCGCTCTCAACAGGATTATTTTCTGCTCACGTGCTAGTTCCACCCACACCGGGTCCTCTAGCAGCAGCTGCAAATTTGAAGCTGGAAAATCTCTACCTGCTCTTACTTGGGGGTGGGTTTTTTGCATTGATTCTTATGCTAATAGGTGCATTTTACGCGTATTATCTGTTTAGAAAGGCAAAGTTCAGGGAAAGTCTAACTGAAATGGCCAGCAGTACCGAACCTGAACAAAAAACACTTCAAAATCTAAATTTCAGACTGGCTATAATTCCACTTGCGCTTCCCATACTTCTTATGGCTCTTGCAGCATTTACGCCGTTTTTCTCAAGAATAAATGTTTTACATTTTCTAATTGCGGGACTCGAATTTCTTGGCGATCCGATTATTGCACTTTTAGTTGGTGTATTGACTGCTTTCTATTTGTGCCTGAAACAAAGCATTTCAATACATGAAGTTATAGAAAAAGGAATACGGCAGGCTGCACCTATTTTATTGATTACCGCAATGGGAGGTGCACTGGGAAGTGTTATTCAACAGGCAAATCTCACACAAGGTTTTGAGAATTTGCAGTTTAATGCATCTATTGGCCTGGCTATACCATTTTTTCTGGCGGCGGTTCTTAAATCTGCGCAGGGTTCATCAACAGTAGCTTTGATTACCGTATCGTCAATTCTTTTACCGCTGCTTCCTGCACTGGGTCTTGATTCGGAGGCAGGAAAAGTCTGGGCTATCCTAGCCATTGGGGCCGGTTCAGTAACTGTTTCACACGCAAATGATTCGTATTTCTGGATTGTAAGTCAGCTTGGAGAAATGAGCGTTAAAGAGGCGTACCGCACACACACCTTTGCGACATTTCTACAAGGCCTTGTAGGTTTTATCCTTTTACTCTTTGCCTATAATTTATGGGGAGCTTAAAGATGACAGAAAGAAAAAAGGCAGATCAGCACTCTAATAATTAATCCGATACGCCCCCTACAGCTTACGAATTAATATAACTAAGAGTGTGATCTGCCATCTTTTTATGAAATCACCTGACCGAAGTTTAAAGACTACTTACTTTCGTTCAGCCAGATCAAAGAACTTAAATAGTATCAACAAATTTTTACGGAATTCCTCATTTTTTTCAACTTTTAACAAACTGACCGCCACTTTAACATTTCAGATTTGAATCTAGCACTCCTATTTAAATTAAAAGCCCGAAGCTTAAAAAGCTTCGGGCCTCTCCCCAAATAAACAGCATGGGCTGCTCAAAGCGTATTTAAATATCTAGCGTCTCACGACGATAAACTCAGACCTTCTATTTTCTGAGTACTCAACTTCTGTACAGTTAGCCCCCTGTTCATCACAAATATTTATAGGCCTACTTTCCCCATAGCCAATAGCGCTCTCGATACGATTTGCTGCTATTCCACGGCTAATAAGCCAATCTCGTGTGGCTTCTGCTCGATTCGTTGATAACTGCTTATTAAAATAATCAGTACCCCGCTGGTCTGTATGTGATTCAATTTTTATCATCATATCAGGGTAAGCGTTCATCACATCTACAACCTTTTGAAGCTGAATGGCTGCTACCGAATTAATATTGTAACGATAATATTCAAAATAGATGGGATCAACCTTTATTTTTTCGACATTTCCATCAGTAGTAAAAATTTCTGAGAGATCCTTGATTTTAAAATCAAGCATCTTCATTGTTCTTCCGGGGGTCACATCGGTACTTAAGTTTAAACCATCTTTACTATAGCCTGCTTTATGCGCTTCAATTGCATAGTCAGTTTCGCAAAGCACTTCAAGCCGGTAAGTCCCGTTTTCATCTGTAGTTACTTCACTATATTTCTCATTTTGGTTAATGTATACTGTAACAAGAGCACCTGGTATAGGTTTCCGTGTGTCCAGATCGTAAACTGTTCCTGAGATAAACTGCTGACAAAGCTCCAGATTATAGGTAAACTCATAAATATCATCATCGCCCTTACCCCCTGCACGATCAGATGAAAAATAACCCGTATTTGGCGTTTTACCTTCTACATAAGCAAAGTCGTCTGCATTGGTATTGATCACCTGCCCCAGATTTATGGGAGTTCCAAAGATTCCATCTCTATAAAAAGACTTGTACATATCAAGACCGCCAAATCCTAAGTGACCTGCAGAACTGAAATACAGAACACCCTCTTTGAAAAATGGAAAAAAATCATCTACAATCGTATTAATTTCTGGTCCCAGATTAGTAGGTTGGGACGTAGTGCCGTCTTCATAAACCTCACATACATAAATATCAGCCTTACCGTAGCCGCCGGGCATGTCTGAAGCAAAGTAGAGCTTTTTGCCATCAGGAGTAATGTATGGTTGCCCCGTTGAGTAATCATCTCCGTTAAACGCAAGAAGCTCTTTTTTTAGTTTCTTTTGACTGAGATCTACTCTGTATATTTTGAAAAAATTCCGTTTTTCATCACTGAATACTTTTTTAGCTCCACTTTGAAAACTTGAAGCGTAATACATATAGCGACCATCAGCCGTAAAAGATGACGTTCCATCATGAAAAGGGGTCTCTATATCTTCACTAAATAAACGTACTTCAGAAACAGCTTCCGGATTTGAAGTTTTGTAAATAGATAAATAAGGCGTTTTATTTCGCTCATAGATTTTATTGTCTTCCTTATTTCTAGACGAAGTAAAAACAAATTCATTTTTATAAAAGCTTGCTGCGAAGTCTGCATATTGTGAATTAAGAGGTAAGTTTTTAACGGTATATAACGTATCTGCCTGTAATAATTCATCAAATCTGGCTTGTTCTTCATCATAGTCAATGAACTTGTCTCTGGTGTTGAATTTATTAAAATAGGCTTCTGCCAGCTGATTTGCCTTATCGTATTCCTTCAATCTACGTAGCGTATCGTAATAATAAAATCCTTTTAAGGCATCTCCTTGGGGATTATTGATTTCATGCCAATTACTGTAGGCATTAAGCGCATTTACATAGTCTTTTAAATTGTAATAGGTATAGCCCAATCGTTGCCAGGTTTCAGGAGATATAGTTGATGCATCTTCAATGTAACGTTCATAGGCCAAAGCTGCATCTGCATATGCAAAACGTTCAAAAAGAGCATCTGCCTCTTTTAGTGTTTTTTGGGCCAGGCCCGAAATACCTATGCTTAGAATTAAAATAAAAGCAATTTTGTTTTTCATGGAGATTTATTTAAAAGAATCTGGGTGAATACGTAGCGCCACGCTTACGAGCTAAAGAAAATTTAATCAGTAATTCGTGACTTCCATCATTGTATTGATTAAAATCTGAAGTATTGTATTCATAGGCGTAGCCTATAAAGACAGAATCGGAAATTTGAAAACCGGCCAGTGCTCCTACTGAAGCATCCATACTGTAAGCCAGCCCAAGGGTAAGTCTCTCATATAATAAAAAGTTTGCGGAAAGATTAGTTCGCAAGGGAGCACCCTGAACATAGTCAAATAAAGCTGCTGGTTTAAATTTGGTTCTGGAGCCGATGTCAAATATATAACCCCCAATCAAAAAAATACTCATTTCCTCAGTCTCCACACGGGTATCTTCCTCATTAAAATATTCCTGTGAAAAGAAATTGGGCGTTGACAAACCCAAATACCATTTATCAGTATATAAATAAGTCCCTGCTCCTAAAACACCCAAAAATTGATTGTCGATGTTATTCATAAATGCCGGGTCATTTGGGTTTTCGTAGATACCCTTTGTAAAATCAACATTAAGTACCCTAAAGCCTGCTTTGAGACCAAAAGACAAATAAGTATCCACCCCTACCTGTAAAGAATAGGAAAAATTACCGTCGACTTTTAAATCTTCAATAGGTCCCAAAACATCTCGTGTTATATTAAGACCAAGTCCCACGTTATAGGTCACGGGGCTCTCAATCCCAACATTGTTAGTTTCTGGAGCACCATCAATACCAGTTAGCTGCGCTTTATAATCTGCTGTGATGTTCAAATAGTCTGTAGAACCCACATAGGCGGGATTTATAGTCATCGTGTTGTACATATACTGTGTGTAATTTGGATCTTGCTGAGCAAATCCCTCCAGTACATAGCTGAAGAAAATCAAAACAGAAAATATGATACCTTTAATTTTAAAATTCATGATCATCGCTTTTTGAAGTTTTAGTTAGCTATATATAACCAGCCTTTGAGAGTACGTCCAGCATTAATTTCCAGTACATAATAATAGGTACCACTAGGCAATCCTTTTGTGGAATTGAATCCGGTGGTTACATTAGCAACACCATCCCAATCATTCTCATAGTTTACACTTGAATACACTTTTTGTCCTACTCGATTAAAGATCATTAGCGTATTTTCCGGATATTGCTCTAGACAGCGTATTTTGAACAAATCATTTATACCATCGCCATTAGGTGAAAACTCGTTAAATACCATCAGACAATCTGGCGTTAGCGTAACCTCATCAATATTATTATTGGTATCTAAATCCAGAGGGTATGAGTTAATGATACTCGCACGATTAAGATAATTTTCTCCATCGAGTACTCGTGCCGAAACTGTCAATACAGCACTATCATTTGCCTCGAGTTCAGGTATTGACCATATACCTGTCACAGAATTATAAGCGCCAACTGAAGTTTGAAAACTCACCAATTCGAGATCTGAAGGCAACTTATCTTCAACTTCTATAAGACTTATATTAACAGAACCTGTATTCTGAATGGTCACCGTGTAAACCACGATCTCGCCAATCGCAGGCACGTCATTGTCTACAGTTTTAGTAATTATTAAATCTGAACAGGCAACCGGAGAAACTTCGATAGAAGCCGGAGTATCTGAAATACACCCGGTACTGGCCTCATAATTTACCGAAACGCTCTCTGTTCCCGGAATATCCCAAACAACTACCACAAAATTATCGGTAGCAGAACCCCCTGAAATCACGTTACCAGATGCAGGTACCTGCCAGTTGTAGTTATTCATCCCAGACTGGGTTGTATACGTAACCTCAACACCAAGACAAGGTATATCTGTGGAAGCACTGATTGTGGGTGCAACGGGATTGGTTAGTGAGACCGACACCGCAAAGCGGGTGTCAACTTCAGTTCCCAATACTACCAGAGCTGCATAATACGTTTTTCCATCTTCCAGTAAAGTATCCTCTGCAAGAAAATTACCCCCTGTAGAAGCATCATACCATATTACCGTATCCTGATCGAGTTCTAAATTTGCTATTGTTGCCGCTTCACTAACACAGAAGGTTTGTTGAGGATTCCCCGTTGCAATTGCAGACTGAATTGTTAGCTCATCCGTTGTGGCGTCTGATGAACTGTTGCCCGCAGCATCTGTAGCAGTGACCATCACATCGTAAGTACCGTCTGCAAGTGGCGTTGGGATTATTAGCGTCCAGGTGTTATCCCCGTTATCTGTGAGATTGCCGTCACCTTCAGTATAGGTTACCCCGTCAACAACTATTACCAAATCATCAGCAGAATCAGCAGTACCGGTAATCGTTGGTGTGTTGTCGTTTGTAGTTAAGAAATCTACTGTTGGAACCGTGGGTGCCATTGTATCTATGGTCAACTCATCTGTTGTGGCGTCTGATGAACTGTTGCCGGCTGCATCTGTAGTAGTGGCCATCACATCGTAAGTACCATCTGCAAGAGGTGTTGGGATTACCAAAATCCAGGTGTTATCCCCGTTATCTGTGAGATTGCCGTCGCCTTCAGTATAGGTTACTCCATCCACAACTACTACCAAATCATCAGCAGAATCGGCAGTACCGGTGATTGTTGGAGTATTGTCGTTTGTAGTTAAGAAATCTACTGTTGGAACGGTCGGAGCAATCGTATCGATGGTCAACTCATCAACAGTTGCATCCATCGAAGTATTACCTGCCGCATCTGTCGCGGTGACCATCACATCGTAAGTTCCATCTGCAAGAGGTGTTGGGAT